>Ga0210015_1000923_pt1 | contig 29742 bp, 24 predicted proteins | sample CryGeymeta201522_FD_185471 | JGI IMG/M metagenome (GOLD analysis project Ga0210015, IMG submission 185471) | Groundwater microbial communities from Crystal Geyser aquifers in Utah, USA - Crystal Geyser metaG 2015-22 (SPAdes) (version 2) | ecosystem: Environmental > Aquatic > Deep subsurface >... | reverse complement strand
TGGGAACACACCGAAGTCCCGGTGCGACTTCGGCTCCGTCTGGGAGAATACCCTCTGTCCTACGTCTGCTGCACGCCTGCCGGGGAAGTTCCGCGAACTTCCACTTCGGTGTGTTCCCAATCTTCGCGGGTATAGTACCAGCCGTCGACGGGTCCCGGATACAGGTAGGGATCGGCGAGACCGACCCACTGTAGCGGCTTCCCGTCCCATTCACCCGGGAACGCCTTGCCCAGCGGCGCGACAGGGCCGTCGCCGACTTTGCGCCACTGCATGAGGTCGTCGCTGACGGCCAGCCCGAGGCCGCGCACCTTCGAACCCCGGCCGGTGTAGAGCATCCACCACTTGCCGTCGTGGGCAACCACGCTGCCGGTGGCGATGGACAGGTCGTTCCACGTGCCGAGAATGGGCACCGCAGCCGGGCCCTGGTTGGTCCAGTGGATCAGGTCGGGCGAGGTCGCGTGCCCCACGTGCTGATTGCCGTGCATGCGCTGCGGGTCGCCCAGGCAGAAGGGCGCCTCCAGGTAGAAGGCGTGGTACGCATCGCTCTGTTTGGCGAACCAGAAGTCCCAGCACCACATGCCGGGCGGGTGATAGAGCGGGGGTTGGTCGGTCAATTCGGCTGTCACAGCGGTCCCTCCGTTCAGCGCAACTGCAAGCAGCATGGGCAGACAGGTCATGCTCGGCACCCTCCTTGGCCGGGCCGTCAGTTGACCGCCCGGCGCGACTGGTAATGGTACCTGTTCTCGGGGAGAATACCGAGCACGGCTGTACGTTGTTTTCGAGGGAGTGAACTCACAGATGAAACGCCTCTCACAGATCGCGGTGGCGGTCGCGCTGACCGCCCAACTCAGCTTCGCCCAGACAGTGGAAGTCCCAAACCCGTCGTTCGAGCAGGGCGACGCGAACCCCGCCGGGTGGCGGCTGTCCGGCGGCAACGGCCAGTGGCTTCGCGGCGACGCGCCCGCGGGGCAGCGCGCGCTGGCCGCTACGGGGACCGGGGAAGACAGCAACTTCTGGCGGTCCGACGAGATCGCGTTCCAGCCGTCAACTGTGTACCGGCTGTGCTTCCGCGGTCGGAGCCTCGGCGCCGAGGGTGGCACGCCGGTGACCGGTCCGGTGTTCGCCAACCGCGATCTGGGGCAGATGCCGACCCAGTGGACGACGTACACGTCGATCTTCATGACTCCCGACACAATCCGGCCGGACGAGGCATGGCTGCGGTTCGGGCAGTGGATGACCAAGGGGATGGTCGCGTTCGACGCTCTTGAGCTGACGGTCGCCCAGCCGGTGTATCGACGCCAAGGCGACTTGGTGCTTGGGGCAGGCGAGAGTCTGTCTGAGCATCAGTACCGCTTCCAGGCGCCGCTCAACTCCGAGTCGGGCAACCAGAGCCGCCCGTTGGTCCGCCACCGGTGCAACTTCAACTCGAACCGGTGGGTGTTCGGGCGCGACTCCGAGGTGGTGTACCGGCACGAACTGGGCAACCGCACGCAGACGGCGGCCACGGTCGAGGTTACGGTGGGCTGGTACGCCGGCGGGGAGTTGGTCGTCGAAGCCAGCCGCGACGGCGAGAGCTGGCGGGCCCTCGGCACGCTTGGCGAGAAAGGCAGCGTCGCCCTCCCGATTCCGGCAGACCTGCTGCCGGCTCAGACCCTCTGGATTCGGCTCCGGGCGCAGGCCAAGCAGCGTGTCGGGCAGGACTCGGACCCGGGCTCCTTTCAGGTCCACGCCTACTCGTATGCGGCCACGCTGGACGGGCCGCCGGCCGACGTTCGGGGCGATACGCACTTCGTGGCGGTGCCCGTGTCGGACCCGCGCCTCAAGGTGCGCGTTGAGGGCGTGGGCGACGGGCTTCCGGGCGGAGACAACGTGGTGCTCGCAAAGGTCGAGAACACCACTGCCCAGCCAATCGACGTGCAGCCGACGGTCACGTTGGGCAGGGCAGGGCAAACACTCGCTCCCCGGTCCACGAAGGCGACGCTGCGGCCCGGCGACAACGAGATCCGCGTCCCGTACGACTTGCCCGACACGGGCGAGTACGCACTGGCGCTGACGCTTGGCGCTGGGGTGGAGTACCGGGCGGAGACGGCGATATACGTCGCCGAACTGCACAACAGCTCCTTCGGTAAACGCTTGCCCGGCACGACCAAGAAGGTCGGCTTGTGGTGGGCGGAGTCCGGCTGGAAGATCAGCCAGACTCGGCCGCTGCCCAGAGCCGTGGGCGAGGCAGTGCAGATCCATGCCGCGAAGAACGAGGTTGACACAGCGCAACTCGTCGTCCGTCCGGCGGCGGCGCTGAGCGGCTTCCTGGCGAAAGGCGGCGCGCTGCGGGGGCCCGGCGGTGCGACGATCCCGGCAGAGAGCGTCGAAGTGCTTCGCGTTCGGTACGTGCCGGTTACCCAGCCGACCGACTCCGTGGGCGTCGCCGCTCCGTGGCCCGATCCGTTGCCGCCGTTCCGCCAACCGCTCACCCTCGCCGCCGGGGAGAATCAACCGCTGTGGGTCCGCGTCAAAGTGCCGCGGGACATCCCGGCCGGGAAGTACGCCGGAAGCGTTTCGCTCACCGCCAAGGGCTACCAGGTCCAGGTGCCGCTCCAGGTGGAAGTGTACGACTTCGTGCTGCCAGACCGGATGACGTGCGTCTCTGCCTACGGCTTCTCGCTGGGCGAGGTGTGGCGCTACCAGGAGGTCACCGACCCGCAGCAGCGGCGCACTGTCCTCGACAAGTACTTGGCCAACTACAGCGCCCACCACATTTCGCCCTACAACCTCGCCCCGCTCGACCCCTTCACCGTCACCTGGCCCAACCTGGGCAACTGGCAGGGCGGAACGCGCGACCGCGCCGAGAAACACAGCGGCGAGAGCGCGCTGCTGGTTGCCGACGAGAGCGCCACGGCGCAAGCCTCCGCAGCCTATGGGGAGGCGATCCCCTTGCCGAAGGCAGGTGTTCGCCTGCGGTTCTGGTACAAGACAAAGCAGCCGGGCGGCCAGTTCCTGGCAACGCTGAACCACCTCGATGCCGGCGGCGAGTGGATGTCGGGCAGGAACAACGACAGGCGGGTGGAGGGCACGGGAGCGTGGCAGCAGTTCGACCGGACGATCACCGCCTTCCCTGCCGGCGCCGCTTCGGTCCGCCTCACATTGTGGGCCGCCCTCTACGCGGACGACGGCTCGCCGACCGGGACAGTGTGGTTCGACGACGTTTCGCTGCAAGATGCCGGCACCGGGGAGGAGCTGGTCAAGGGCGGCGACTTCGAGCCGCTCGGCCCGGCGCAGCTCAAGCCGGTCTTCGACTGGGCGGCGTGGGACGCCGCGATGACGAAGGGGATCGACCAGTATCACTTCAACTCGTTCAGCTTTCCCATCCCCGGGCTGGGGGGAGGTACGTTCCACTCGCGGACGGAACCCAGCCTGCTGGGCTACGCGGAGGGCACGCCCGAGTACAACGCCGCCTTCCGCAACTACGTCCGGGCCGTGCAGGAGCACTTGCGCGAGAAAGGCTGGCTGGACGAGGCGTTCATCTACTGGTTTGACGAGCCGGACCCCAAGGACTACGCGTTCGTCATGAACGGCTTCCGCAAGCTCAAAGAGAATGCGCCCGACCTCACCCGGATGCTCACCGAGCAGGTGGAGCCGGCGCTGATCGGCGGGCCCAACCTCTGGTGCCCCGTGTCGCCCAACTTCGATCTGCAGGCAGCCGAAAAGCGCCGCAAGGCGGGGGGACCACTTCTGGTGGTACGTGTGCACCGGCCCGAAGGCGCCGTACTGCACGCTGTTCATCGACCACCCGGCGACGGAACTGCGCGTGTGGCTCTGGCAGACGTGGCAGCGCAAGATCGAGGGCACGCTCGTTTGGCAGACCAACTACTGGACCAGCAGTTGTGCCTACCCCGAAGCAGACAAGCCACAGAACCCGTACGAAGACCCGATGGGCTGGGTGTCGGGCTACGACACGCCAGCGGGCACACGCGCCCCGTGGGGCAATGGCGACGGGCGGTTCGTTTACCCGCCGGAAGCTGCGGCCGACGGGCACCCGCCAGAGCCGGTGCTGGAGGGCCCGGTCGACAGCATTCGCTGGGAGATGCTCCGCGACGGGATCGAGGACTACGAGTACCTCGTGATCCTCCGCGACCTGCTGAGAACCCGCGGCGACAAGTTGCCCGCCGCCGCGCGTAAGCGCTACGCTGCCCTGCTCGAAGTACCCGACAGCATCACGGCCGACATGACCACGTTCACGAGGGATCCGGCACCAATCGAGACGCGACGGGAGGAAGTGGCGAGGGCCATCGAGCGACTCGCGAAGTGAGGCAACTAGGAGCACCGCCGCACAATCGGGCGACATGGACAGCCCGTGGAAGGAAGCGCTCGAGGGCTACTTCGAGGCGTTCATGGGGCTCTTCTTCCCGGAAGCCCATGCGGGGATCGACTGGACGAGAGGCTACGAGTTCCTGGACAAGGAGCTTCAGCAAGTCGTCCGGGACGCCGAATCAGGCCGCAGGCATGTGGACAAGCTCGCCAAAGTGTGGCGCAACGACGGGGAAGAGGCATGGGTGCTGGCGCACGTGGAGGTTCAGAGCAGCCCGGAGAGAGGCTTCCCCAAACGGATGTACCAGTACAACTACCGGCTGTTCGATCGGTACGATCGGCCGGTGGCAAGCTTCGCCGTTCTGGCCGATGACCGCGTCGGCTGGCGCCCTGCTCGGTACGGCTATGAGCTGTGGGGCTGCAAGGCGGGGCTGGAATTCCCGGCCGTCAAGCTGCTCGATTACGAGTCGCGCTGGACCGAACTGGAGCAGCGCGCGAACCCGTTTGCCGTCCTCGTCCGCGGACCCCTCAAGGCCCGGGCGACGCGCCGGGATCCGGGAGAGCGGCTAAAATGGAAGTGGACCCTCGTCAGAGAGCTGTACGAGCGGGGGGATGCAAAGGAAGACCTCCTCAACCTGTTTCGCTTCCTCGACTGGCTGCTGGCGCTCCCCGACGAACTGGAGCGTACATTCGACGAGTTGCTGGCCGAGTATGAGGAGGAGAAGAAGATGCCCTACGTTATACCCGCGAAGGTTGGGAATCCAGCAGGGGCTCCAACAAGGAATCCAACAGGGGATTCGACAGGGGATCCTGCAGGGCACGGTTCGCGACGCTCAGGAGTCTGTCGTCGACATTCTGGAGGCGCGATTGCAGCGCGTGCCTCGCGCCATTGCTCGATTGATTCGCCGCCTCGAAGACCCGCCTGCGCTGAAGGCACTGCGGCGACGGGCCGCCGTCGTCGGCTCCCCCAAGGAACTCGAAGGCGACCTCAACAAGTACGCAAGCGGCTGACCGCGCAGATCTGCCGGAGACCGGAACTTCTCGCCACCGGCGGCAACTAAACAGGACAGGCTGACTGGCGAAGGAGCCGCTCAGCCGCAGGCGGGCCGCCCGTTCCCTGCCGCCTGTCCTTGACCGCAACTCGTGCCCTGCAGCCAAGCCCGAAAGGACCACGCCACGTGGCGCAAGCCCAGTTGACCTCCCTGCCCTCCGCTGCCGGCGTCCTCGGTGACGCCTCCCCACGGACAACGTACCTCGGACAGGTAGATGCTGCCGAGGCGTCGTTGGTTGCGCGCTGCCAGTCCGGGGACCCGGAAGCCTGGCGCGTGTTCGTGGAGCGGTTCCAGGTGCAGCTCTACAACACCGCCTACGGCTATGTGCAGAACCGCACCGAAGCGGACGACCTGGCTCAAGAGGCGTTTCTGGCGGTCTACCGGGCGCTGCCCTCATTCCGCGGCGAGGCCCGCCTGCAGACGTGGCTGTACCGGATCACCGTCAACGTTTGCCTGCAGGCCATTCGCCGCCGCCGGCCGGCGACGGCCGAACTGCCGGACGAGTACGAAGACGGCGCAGCCCGCACCCATACGCCCAGTTGGCAGGCCGGGCCGGAGGATCTGTCGCTGCGGCGCGAAGCTCGGCTTAGGGTTCGCCAGATGGTCGCCCAACTCCCCGCCAAGTTCCGCGAGGTGGTTGTGCTTTGCGACTTGCAGGACCTGCCCTACGAGGAGACGGCCGCGATCTTGCGCATTTCTATCGGGACTGTTCGCTCCCGACTTCACCGGGGCAGGAACCGACTGAAAGAGATGCTGAAGGACTACTTCCACGAACTGGAGGCAGCGGCGTGAAGTCGTTCACCTGCTGGCGAGTGCGGCAAGCGTTGGCGGCGTCGGAGGAGCTGCTTGCCGGGAAGCAGCGCTTCGTCGACGAGCACCTGACGCGCTGCCCGGAGTGCGCCCGGGAGCGCCGCTGGCTCCGCCTCACTCAGGATTCGCTGGCCGCCCAGCGTTCCGTCTCTCCGCCAGCGGACTTCACCCGCCGTGCCATGGCCCGGTTTGCTGCGACCCCTCGACATCGGCCCGCGTGGGCGGTGCTTCCGTTGGTGCCGCAGTTGGCCCAGGTGGGAGTCGCACTGGCGCTGTTCCACGTGGGGACCAGCGCGCTCCGCCGCCCGGCGACGCTGACCTGGACTCCTCCAGCGCCGTCCACTACGCTCGCGGCACCGGCTGACACGACCGGGGGCGCCTTCGTGCAAGACGCGGGACGTCCTCAGTTGGCGGCTACTTCGTCGCCTGTCGCCGCTGCCTTTCGGTCAACTGAATCGATTCCCGTCCGTGAACGCACCCCCCGGCAACGCGTATCCCGCCGCGAAACAAGGGTGCCTGGCAGCCGCGTTTCCATCCAACTCCAGCGCGTTGCTCCAGCGCCTACCCGAACGCACACCCAGGGGCGGAATGACGCTGACGCGCTCATCCGCAGCTCAACCGCGCTCATGGCCGAACGGGAATACCTGGCGGCTCTCACGCGCTGCCAGGAGGCCGCCGAGCGGGCTCGCAGCCAGGAAGGCCGTCAGCGTGCCCGTGAACTCGCCGGGCAGTTGCACGCCGCCTCGGGCGATACGGTCCTGGAGCAGGCGCTGCTACAACCGGCCGTTTTTTCTTCCGGGCGCGAGGCTCCAGCCGTGCGGGGCACGGACCCCGTGACCGTGGCAACCCAGTGCCGCGAGGTGCAGCGGGCGCTGCGGAAGCTACCGCGCGAGCAGCGCAGTCCCCAGACGCTGATGGCTTTGGCCACCGCCTGCGAGGCGTTGGCGGAACGGGCCTCCGCCGTGGAAGCGTACGCCCAGATCGTCGAACGCTTCCCCAATGCCGAGGAGAGCCGTACAGCGGCGCAGCGGCTGGCGCAACTGAGCTGAGCGTGAGGGTGAGGGACGCTGCGTGAACGGCCGGGTCTCCACCGTCGGCATTCCGCGCCACCAAGCGGCCGCCAGACCGCCATTTCCCCCAGTGATGCAGTTGCCCACCCCCGCTACTATTCAGTCCCTCGCCGGCAGGGCTGGACGGTTCTTCGTCCCTGCCGCTTGGTCGCTTCTCTGCGTGCTTTCGGCCTGCGCCCTCGCCTCGCCGGAAGAGACCGGCGGGCCGGAGGTTCTCTTCCGAGCCGGGTTCGACGAGACTCCCGCTGGCGATCTGCCCATGGACTGGCTGACTACGAACGGCACGTGGACTGTCTCCGGAGGCAGCAACCGGGTGGCACGGCAGGCGGACCCCAAGCTGTCGGGTCAAGCAACGGCCGCGCTGACGTGGGTCAACTACGACCTCCGCACGACCGTGGTTTGCCGCGAGCACCGGAGCCCCTGGGGCATGGGCTTGTTCGCGTACTGGCAGGACAACCACAACTACTACCGCCTCTCCAACTTCGGCGACCAACTCGTGCTTGTGCGCTGCCTCGAGGGCGTCGCCGAGGTGCTGGGCGCAGCGCCGGCGACGGTGGAGAAAGGCCAGCCCTGGACGTTTCGACTGGTCCTTTCCGGCGATTCCAGAGGCACGCGCCTGCGCGGCCGCGCTTGGCCCTCTGGCCAGGCGGAGCCGGCAGGTTGGCCGGTTGAGGCGTACGACTTCTCCCGCTTGCGGCATGGCGGCGCAGCGGGCGTGTGGTGCGCGAAGGCGCTCTGCCAGTTCAGCGAAGTCGTCATCCAGTCGGCCGACCCGGCGAAACTGCGCGCGGGCGAAGGCGTGTACCGCACCGATTTCAGCAACGGCGTCGAGGGGCAGTCGCCGCCCGGTTGGTTCCCTCTCGGCGGGGACTGGCGGCTGACCGGAGCGCCAACCCCGGTCCTGGAACAACGTGCCCAAGACGCCCCCCTCACCTTCAACGCCAATGCCTTTTGCCTGTTGGCGGAGTGGAGCAACTACACCGTGGCCGCGCGCTTGCGGGCAGTTACCGGGAGAGACAACTGGGGATTCGGTCTCGCCGCCTACTATCAGAACGAAGACAACAACTACCGGCTGTACAGTGTGGGCGACACGCTGTTCCTGGGGAGGCGCACCACCGACAGCGGGCTGACGCTGCTGGCGCAGTGCCCGCTGCAGTTCCGCGAAGGGAAAGACTACCGCTTCCGACTGCGCCTGAGTTCGCAGGCGGACAAGGTGGCGCTGAAAGGCAAAGCCTGGCCGGCGGACGGGCCGGAGCCTGCACAGTGGACCATTGAGACGGAGGATGCGTCGGGCGAACGGTTCACGGCGGGTGCCGTGGCATTGCTGGCCTACGGAGCCGTATGCGACTTCGACGATGTGCTGGTCGCAAAGAACAGAGAGGAGTGAGCGGGTGAACAGGCGAGCAGCGCTCGGGATCCTCGGTCTCGTTTGCCTGGCGGCCGCTTGGCGCGCCGACGCCGCCGAGCCGTTGTTTCTGCGGACGTTCGACGACCAGCCTCCCGGAGACCCCGGTTCCGGTTGGTTGCTGACGGGCGGCGAATGGCGCATTGAGGGAGGCGAGAACCGCGCGCTCCGGCAGGTGGAGCGTGAGCTGTTCCAGGAAGCGTTCGCCCTTGCGTCCTGGAGCCAGCCCGACGTGCTCTGCCGTTTCCGCGCGATCCCCGGCACAGGAGATGGGGGCGCCGGGGTGGTGGCGCAATGCCAGGGAATCGACCGCTACTACGCGCTTGCCGCCATTGGCGGCAAGCTTCATCTCCTCAAGCGTTGGCGCGGGTATGTCGCCTCCCTGGCCACGGCCCCAGTGCAGCTCCAGCCCGGCCAATGGAACTCGCTGCGGCTGCAGGTTGCCGCCGGCGAGGGCAAGGTGCAGCTCTCCGGCAAGTTGTGGCAAGAGACCGAACCGCGACAGCCACTGGTGGCCGCCACCGACGAGAACGCCCCGTTGACGCGTGGCGCCGCGGGCCTGTGGTGTGCCAACATGGACTGCTCGTTCGACCGGTTCGAGTTGCGGGACGAGCAGCAGCGGACCCCTTCGTTGGTCGAGGCATTCGGCAGTGATTCGCTCGGCGAACTCCCCGCACTTTGGCGGGTGGCGCAGGGCCGCTGGTTCTCGGACTCGCAGAACGAGCGCCACGTCCTTCGCCATCCGGGAACCGACGGGAGCGTGTCGTTCGATGAGAACGCGCTGGCACTGGTGCGCCTCCGGAATTACACGGTGACCGCCCTGGTTCGCCGCGACACGGACGCCCGAGCGTGGGGAGCCGGTCTCGTCGCGTACTGCTCCAGCCCCGACTCCCACTACCGCCTCCGCGTGGTCGGCGACCGCCTCTACCTCACCAAGCGGTGGGACGCCGAGCATGCGGAGAACCTCGCGGAGACGAAACTGGCGCTCCAGCCCGGGCAGTGGTACCGGCTCAAACTGCGCCTGAGAACGCTGACCGACGGCGTCCAGTTGCTGGGGCGCGCGTGGACGGGCAACGTCGAGCCGGACGAATGGACGCTCACTGGCTTCGACGGAACCCAACCGTTGCCGGGCGGCGGCGCCGGCCTGTGGGCGTTCATCGGGCAGAGCAGCTTTGACGACTTCCGGGTGATCGCCGAAGGCTGACACCAAGGTGCGATGAGTGACCCGAACTCACCTGACCGACGCACATTCCTGACCGGAAGCCTCGCCGCCGCGTGGCTGGCGGGAAGGAGATTCTCAATGGCCGAGAACGCCGACGCAACCAAAGACACGCCCGGATCCCCGACTTGCTTGGACTACGCTCTGTCCTTCATCTGCAATCCATCGCCGGCGAACGCCGTGCGCTTCTGGGTCGAGAGCCGCACGACGCTGATCGACATGGCAGCCGGCACGACGACCCACTTCTACCAGTGCGGCTCGTGCAAGAGCGAGAACACCTTCGCCGCGGAGAACCTGTTCCAGTCGCCCAACTACGACTTCCTGCCAATCCTGGGAGAGGGCGACTGGCTGATCTTCCGGCGGCTGGCCGGCCTGAGCGACCGCTACCGCGCGGTGACGAAGACGGAGAGCCTCTGGGGGGAGCCGATGCTCAGGTTGCGCGAACCGCGACAGGTGACGTTGCTCGACACTTGGGAGAAGATCCACGACGCCACGGCCGCCGGCATCCCCATTGTCAGCCAGACCGAGCTGACCAATGCCGACACCGGCTTGCGTGCAGTCATCGAGTGCCCGGTGAAGACGATGAACGTGAGTCTGAACAACCGTCAGTACCAGGTCGACACCGGCCCCGTCGCCTTCCCGGATCTGTCAAAGCGCCCGGACCGGCTCATCGATTGCCTCAGCCTGGCCTTCGTCGCCTTCAACGCGCCACACTTCGCCGACTTCGTCGTCGAGCAGTTGACGCCCATTGCCCAAGCCGGCGACCCCGGCTGCGAGACGTACCACTACTCGGGTCCGTTCAGCTTGCCGGCGCGGAACCGCCTGTTGGCGCTTGGCTCGCCGGAGTGACGATCCCCGCGCGTTACAATCTGTTGCGACCTGATACAATGGCGCGTCAATGCCGTAGCGACTGCCGTGAGTCCTTTGGACGTGCCTCGCGGAAGGAGGCAATGCCATGGAGTATCCTGTCGTGGTTCAGCAGCAGGGCGAGCAACGCTAGCGGGCGTTCATTCCCTTTTTCCCGGAATGCTCCGGCGATGGTGCAAGCGAGGAAGCCGCGCTCGAGCGCCTTCGGCAGGTGGCTCACAGCGCTTTGGCGCGGACCAAGCTGACAACGATCGCCGTCGATGAACACTTGGCGGAGGAGTGGCCCCACTTCGGCGTGTTCAGAAATGACCCGACCTGGGGGGCGCTGTTTGACGACCTCGAGCGGCGGCGCGAGGTGAGTGCGGAGAGGGACTGAAGGGCAACCCGTGTACCTCTGGGACAGCGACACATTGCGGGCTTACGCGGATGGTCGGCCGGCGCTTATGGAGCGTCTCCGTCGCGTTCGCCGATCGGAGGTTGCGCTTCCCTCTGTAGTAGTTGCGGAGGTGCTCAGAGGACGCAGCGAGTACGCACTCTAGGCGGAGACCTCCGAGCGTCTGGTGTTGGCGCACCGGTTGCTGATGCAGACGTGGGAGAGGGTCGGCACATTTCGGATGACCCAGTTCGACAAGGCAAGTGCTTTGGAGTTGGAGCGACTCCAGCAGAAGCACCGGAGGCACAAGGGCCGTGCCGACATTTGGTGAACTGGAAGTACGTCTGCCAGTTGAGGTAGGCGACCAGCCAGTCACGGTACAGCTCGTTGCCGGTTGCCTGCCATGCTCGGTGGAGTGCGATCGGCATCTCGTTGCGGTTCATGAGAACTGGTGCCGGGCCGTGGGTGAAGCCGCCGGCAATCTTCAGGTCCATGTTGTAGGGGGGCACGCGCACCTTCTCCTGCGGGCGGAGGAGGTCGACGTGCGGATCATAGAGCGCCCCTTGCGCCAGCAGCGTGTGCGCGTACCGATGCAGCAGCTCCTCGAAGACGGTGTCGCCCCAGGCGTCCAGCGCATCGGCCTGGAACCAGATCACCGCCGCCGTTCCCGTCGGAAGCTGCCAGTACTGCCGGCGCAGGAGATAGTCGCTCTCCCCGCAGCCGTAGTCGGCAAGGGGCGGACGCAGTTGCGCCACCAGGTGATCGGTCAGCCGGCGGGCGGCGGCGAGCCAATCGGGGTTGCCGTCTTGGGCGTAGAGCGACAGCAAGCCGGTGACGACCGGCGCACACGAGGCCGGTTGGCAGCCCAGCACCTCGCTGGAGCGCGTCGGACCAGGCTCTGGGAGCCGGGTCACGGGCGGCCGGGCGTCGCAGGGCAGCATGCCGGCCAGGTGCGCGGGCAGTTCGCCTTCGTACACCCGATCGAGCGGGGCGTCAGGCTGCCACAGCGCGTCCAGGTCCACGTCGAAGTGCCACAGGCTGGGCAGCGATCCATCGGGTGCTTGGTTTGGCACGACCCAGGCGGCGAGGTCTTGCGCCACCGCCAGCGTATCCGCCCAGCCGGTCAGCCGGTGGACATGGGCCAGCCAATGCATCGTCGTGCCCTGGTGCGCCGACCAGACGAAGTCCGGCATCCAGCGCGAGCAGATGAACGCGCCGGTCATGTCGCCTGGCGTCCGCCAGTGGACGCGCGCGGGCGGCGCTGGAGAACGCCGGCAAGGCCGACCAGATCAAGATCATCGGCTTCGACGGCCAGCCCGAAGGCAAGCAGGCAATCAAGGACGGGAAGCTCTACGCCGACCCAATCCAGTTCCCCGATCAGATCGGGCAGAAGACTGTGCAGGCCATCATGCAGTACTTCGATGGCGAGAAGGTACCCAAGGAAGTGCTGATCCCGACGGAACTCTATCGCAAGGCCGACGCTGAGAAGGACGCGAGCTTGCGGTGACCTCAGCGCAGGAGACGACAGCCCACCGAACCAGCCGCAAGTCGGTCTTCTCCCGCCTCGCCGCCGACTATGGAATGCTGGCGGCGTTGGTGCTGTTGTGCCTCTTCTTCAGCCTGCGCACGATGGACGAGCAGCATCCCAACGGCGCCGAGGGAGCGAACAAGCTGGCAGCCGAGTTGTCGAGGAGCGCAGGAAGCAGGACGCTGCGGGTGCTCATCGTCGCCCGCGGCAACGACGAGGACCGGCAGTTCGCGGAGACACTGCATTCCCGCTTGCAGTCGAGCGGCCGGTTCGAGGTTGCGGGCACGGTAGTCGGGCAGCCCCTCGAGGCGCGGCAGGCGATGGACCGAATCGTCGGAGCCGGCGGCACGCTGGACCTAATTGCCTGCAACCACACTACAGGCGCCTGGCCGGTGTTCGACAAGCTGGGCGAGAAGATCCCCGAGCTGCGCGAGGCGAAGGTGGTCCAGCCCCGCAGTCACCGCTGGCCCAACTTCCTCAAAGCCGACAACCTCCGCAACGTCGCCAACCAGATCGTCGTCATCGGCATCCTGGCCATCGGGATGACGCTGGTCATCATCACCGGCGGCATCGATCTCTCCGTGGGCAGCCTGATCGCGCTGTCGGCCGTAGTGACCACACTGCTGATCCGGAACGCCGCTGGCGGCGAGCAGGCAGGAGTGGTGGGGATGATCCTCTGCAGTTTGGCCGCTATCGGCGCGTGCGGGGCTGTGGGGCTCTTCTCCGGCGCGATGGTGACCTTCTTCGCGATCCCGCCATTCATCGTCACGCTGGGCATTATGCTGGTGGCCAGCGGACTCGCCTACATCCTTGCAGGCGGGCAATCCATCTACCAGGTGCCGGCGTCGTTCATCTGGCTGGGCCGCGGGACCGCAGTCTTTGGGCTGCCCAACGCCGTCGTGCTCATGTTGGTCCTCTACGCCGCGGCGCACGTGCTGAGGGCCCGCATGGCGCTCGGCCGGCACGTCTACGCCGTCGGCGGCAACAAGGAAGCGGCGCGACTGTCGGGCGTGCCAGTCGGTCGCGTGCTGCTGTTCGTCTACACGGCATGCGGCGCCCTGGCGGGTCTGGGCGGCGTCATCACCGCCTCGCAACTTCGCAGCGGCTCGCCGACTTACGGGCTGATGTACGAGCTGTACGTCATCGCCGCGGTAGTGGTTGGTGGGGCCAGCCTGGCCGGCGGCGAGGGCAAGGTGCTCGGCACGCTCATCGGCGCCTTTATCATCGCCGTCATCCAGAACGGCATGAACTTGACGAACGTCGAGAGCTACACGCAGAAGGTGGTGCTGGGTGTGGTAATCCTCGGCGCTGTGCTGTTGGATATGCTGAAGAAGCAGGGGCGGCTGGCGTTCTTCGGCCGACGGACGAAAAACCGGTAGCCAAGTCAAGCGCAACGTGATCGCGTAGAGAAGGCCCCGGGGCGTGTGGCAGACTGACGGTCGGGCGAGCTCAGCATTTGCGCGTGCCCGGAGAATGCACGGATGGAACGACTCTTCACACTCACCTACTGGGTCGATGACGGCTGGTACGTAGGCCGGCTCGTCCAGGTGCCCGGTGTGGTCAGCCAGGGCGAGACGCTTGACGAACTGGAAAACAACCTCCGCGACGCGTACAGCATGATGGTCCAGGAATCGCCCGCGCTCCACCGTGCCGATGCGAGGACCGAGGAGCTGGCGCTTGCGGGATGAAGCGTCACGAGCTGATCCGCCAGCACCTGGGGATTGAGTAAGGGCCTACGGACTCATGGCACAATCCGCCACTCCAGCCGAGCCACCTCCGCGGCGAAGGTCGACACCGTCTTGCCGGCCACCTGCGCCTCCCACTGATGCCCGTAAAAGGTGTGCTGTTGCTTCTCCTCGTCGGGCTGCAGGTCGTGGTACTTCTGGAGCTTGCCCTCGAAGTTGACCCAGTAGATCGCGACCGGCTCTCTGCGCAGGTTCCGGATAACGAGGTTGCAGCTTCCCTCGCCCGGCGTCTTCAGCGCGTATCCCTCCGGTGGCTCTTCGCCGCGCAGGTTGTGGACCCAGAAGTCCCACTGGCGACGTTCGACGTATGGGCCGCCGGGGCCGTGACCGGCTCCGGGGACAATCAGCAAGTCGAAGTCCTTGTTGGCGCTGAGGAGCGCGTCGACGAACTGCATGGTGCTGGCGGAACAGTTGACATTGTCGTCCAGCTCGCCGTGGATCAGGAACAGCTTGCCCTGTAGTTTGCTCGCGTTGACGACATTGGACTGCTCTTCGTAGTGCTTGCCGACGGGGTAGCCCATCCACAGCTCGTTCCACCAGGCCTTGTCGGTGCGGTGATCGTGGTTGCCCGAGATGGCGATGGCCGCTTTGTAGGACTCGGAGTGGGCGATGAGCGCGTGGGCCGCGTTGTAGCCGCCGGCCGAGACGCCCGTGATGCCGACGCGATTGAGGTCCAAGTACGGGTAGCGTTGGGCGGCGGCCTTCATCCACAGAATCCGGTCGGGAAAGCCGCTGTCGCCCAGGTTCTTGTAGGCAACGTTGTGGAACGCCTTCGACCGGCCCGACATGCCCATGCCGTCGAGTTGCACCACGACGAACCCCAACTCGGCCAGCGTCTGCTGCCCCCGGCGGACGGCGAAGTCGGTGGGCACAGACGACCCCTGCGGGCCGGCGTAGATGGTCTCGACGACGGGGTACTTCTTCGTCGCGTCCAGATTCGAAGGCCGGAAGATCACGCCCCAGATGTCGGTCTGCCCGTCGCGCCCCTTCGCCACGAACGACTCGGGCCACTTCCACTGGGCGGCGAGCAGATCCTGGACGTCCGCCTGCTCCAGCTCGCAGGCCAGGGAACCATCCATCGCGCGCCGCAGCTCTGTGACCGGCGCCAGATCGACTCGCGAGTACGTGTCGATGAGATACTCGCCGTCGGGTGAGTAGGTCGCCGAGTGGTGCCCGTTCCCGGGCGTCAAGCGGACCAAGCCCGAGCCGTCGAAGTTGGCGCGGAAGTGCTGGAGCAAGTACGGATTCCGCCCCGGCACCCAGCCACCGGCGGTGAACCAGACTTGGCGCTTCCCCTCGTCCACCCGCTCGACCTCGTGCACCGCCCACGGCCCGCGGGTGACTTGGTTCTTCACTTCTCCGGTCTCGCCGTCGATCAGGTACAGGTGATTCCAGCCGTCGCGCTCCGACATCCAGAGGAGTTCCTCGCCGTCGCCGAGGTAGCACGAGTACCTCCTCATCGGCGGCAGGAAGGTGTTGCTGCGTTCGTCGATGACCGTGCGCGCCTTTCCGGTTGCAGCGTCGACCTCGATCACACGGACCCGCTGGAAGCCGCGGTGCGTCTGCTCATACGTGAAGTGCCGGCTGTCCTTCTTCCACCGCACGTCAGGCGGCCCCCACCAGTCGATCGGCTCAATCTGCACCTTAATGCCTTTGCGCGTTACCGCTTCGAAGACCCACAGCTCGTGCACGTCCAGCTTGTCACCGGGCAACGCGTACTCGTGGGATCTCAGGAGTGGCCGCACGCCCTCCTTGGGCCGCGACTCGATCATGTGCATCTCGAGGTGGTCGCCCGGCTGCGTGCGGTAGGCCACCAGCTTCGTCGAGTCGGGCGACCAGCCGCGGAGGTTGCCGTCGGCGTTCTTCTCCTCACCGTCCATGGTGAGCTGTACTTCTCCGCCGCCCTCCTTGGCTCGGAGGAAGACGTTGTGGTTCTTCACGAAGGCGATCCACTTGCCGTCGGGCGACTCGTTTGGGTCGCGCGCGGGTGCCGCCTGCACCGGTTTCGTCTCTGACGGAACTGCCTCCGGCTCCGCTGAGCGCTCGGCCTCCGTGCATCTGTACGTTGTCAGGTCGCACCGGTAGTGGGCGTCACCGGCGTCGAAACTGATGGCTCGGCCGTCGCCGGCGAACTGGATGGACTGGAACGGCAGCTTCCCCGGTTGGTAGACCACCCCCGTTGCTGCCGACAGCGCCGCAGCCAGTCGCGCGTGATCGAATGCCGGTTGGCGCGCGCCCTGCTTGGCGTCCACGAGAATGAACTCGCTCTCGCCGCGGACGAGGTTGCGGTACCAGAACCGAGGCGCGCCCTCGATCCAGTTGGCGTTGACCTTTGCCTTGTAGACGAGGCGGTCCATGGCCGGAGACCCGAACCGCTCCGCACGCTCATAGTCGGCGCGGACAGCGGCTTGCTGAGCAGCGCGCGGAAGCTCCGCTGCCCCGCTGGGAGCGGCGAGGAAGATCAAGCGCGAGGTGAGGCGCGTGCAGGCGAGGAGTGCGTGAGCTGAGACCATGGTGTGCTGTGCTGTTCTGTTGAGGGGAATGGGGACCTATGCGACCGCGCGAGCCGCCCATGCGAGTCTGACGAATTCCCCGCAGGAGGGCAAGGCATCAGTCGTCGACGAGCTGGTGGCAGTGCAGAAACCGCCCTCGCCCGCCCCGATAGAACAGACAACGCCGCCGCGCGTCAACGTTAGGAGTGACCCTACCCTGCAGCGAAAGGAAGTGAAACCCATGCGACGCGCCACGACCATTGCAGCCGGGTTCGGCTTGCTGGCCAGTCTGGCCGCCATTTCGTTTGCGGCCGAAGCCAAGTCCGGACTGCAGGTCGGCGAGAGTCTCCCCAAGTTCGTCGTTGTCGACGCGACCGGCGAGTACAAGCAGGACCCCGGGGTGTGCTACATATGAGCGAATGGCTCGGCGCCCGTCGTCCTTGCATTCATCAAGGGCAGCGCCGAAGACGCGACCGGTCTGGTCGCCAAGCTCGACGGACTCACAAAACAGAACGCAAAGCTCAAAGCAGTAGTGGTGTTCCTTACTGGAACAGACCAGCGTCAGACGCTGGAGAAGCTCGCCGCCGACAAGAAACTCAAAGTGCCGTTGGTCGTGCCCAAGGCTGGGAAAGGGAACAGACATCGTACCCCCCTGGTGGAACTGAAGGTGTTAGGTAGAGCGGGGAACCAGGAGGTACAGAAGTGGAGGCAGGAATGGCTGCGGTAGGCGCGTGGAGCGTAGCGGAGCGCGCCTACCGCAGCCAGCGCGGACGTGAGGCGGGGCACACCGGCTGACTTCGTGCGCTTCAGAGGGGTACGCAAACCACTGACGCCCGGAAGAACCGATGTGCCCGCTCCCGTATGATGCCATGAGACGTGACAGCAAAGACCCCCGTCAGCTTCGGTACCGGCTGGTGCTGCACGCCGCTGAGCACGGCCTCAAGCCGACCGCGCGGGACTTCCACTGCACCCCGCAGACGGTGCGCAAGTGGGTCCGTCGCTGGCAGGCCGACGGCTGGGCCGGGCTGGTGGAGCAGAGCCGGGCCCCGCGAAATCCGGTCCGTCAGATCTCTGCCGCCCAGCGACAGCAGGCGATTCGGGTGAAGCAGCAGTGCCCCGCCTTCGGCGCCCAGCGTGAAAGCCCTCCGCCGAATCTGGCGGGAAGAGAAGCTGCTGAAGGTGAAGCGGCGCAAACACCAGACCAAACAGAACCTCCGCGCCGAGAAGGCGAAGATGGCCGTGGGGCGGCAGTTCTGCGTGGATACGAAGGATCTGGACGACATTCCCGAGCTCTGGCCGCAAATCCAGCGCTTCAACCTGCCACTGGTCCAATACACCGTCCGAGAGGTAGTCAGTGGGCTCCAGTTCGTCGCCTACGCCCGCGAGCGCTTCATCAGCCACTGCTCGGGTGTCATCACGTCCAACCGCGTCTTCCCCAGAAAGTGCTTGGCGTTCCAGGTCACGAAGGTGGTCGCTGTCGGGTGTGACTCGGCCGTGAGTAGCGGGAGAGCGTCCTTGAAGGCCACTCGCCGCAGAATCACTCCGAACGCGCGACCCGCCAGTAGATCGATCATGCGCCGTCCCACCCGATCAGGGAGCGCAGGCGCCAACACCGTCAACCCGTATTGCCTCCCGAAGCTGGCGTACAACGCCAGAAGTTGCTGTCGGTTGAGGTTGAAGCTCAGAACGCCGCAGACCTCGAGCACGTTGAAGAGAGTGGTCGCCGCCTCCTCCGAATGCGCCGACACTGCCGCCAGGAACCGATGGTTCAGTGAGTGTCTGACATCGCCAGGATAGCGCAGGTCCCTGACAAACACGTCGGAGTCGATGACTATCATGCCTACTCGTCCTCTGACCAAGGGCGGCCGCGCAGCGCGCTCATCGCCTCCGCCAAGGACGGGTATTCCGGCTCGGAATTGCGCAACGCAGCCTCGATATCGTCCCATTCGGCAGCAACCGGTGGTTCCGTTCCGTCAAGCAGCGCTCGCGTGCACGCAACCAACACCCCGTCGTCGATCTCTTCCGCTGGCCGCGAGGCAACGGCTGCGCGCAGCGGCGCCGGCAGGGCGGCCACGCGGGAACGAGCATCACCCACCGCATGAGCAGGCACCAGCCAGAGGTCTGACGGCATGCCGAAGCGGCCGAATCTCACCTGGACTTGCTCGTCCATCAGCCGTCGGTGGAACTCGCACAACTCCCTGGACTGATGGAGTGCAGCTATCATGACGCAACCTCCTCGCGCTCAACAGTCAGTTCTTGGTCCAGTCGGAAGGCGGTTAGCGTCAGTAGCAGGTGGATGACGGTATCCGCAACCACCTTCGTGCACTCCCGTGGGGTGATGGTGCCATGCGCGGCCCTGTTCCGCAGGTTCCATCCGGAACCGGGGTCGGCCATGACAAGGCGAACGTACTGGCGCAGCTCAACCGGCAAGCATTCCCTGACGAACTTCTTCTCCACGAACGAGCCCAGCGTTTCATGCTCCCATCCTTTCACCCGGCGACGCAGTCTGGTGACCGGGTGTCCCGCCTTCTCGAACAACGCTCTGAGCATGTCCTCGAACTGCGGCACGAGTACGTGGAGGGCGCTCACGTAGTCCTGGGCGAAGTAGCGGTCGAAGCCCACGCGCAGTATCTCGAGATTGCTTTCGTCAGCCGCCCCCCAGCCGTCGAAGTACTCCACCAGGCCAGCGGTGTTCATCCCCTTTTCATCGCGCAACCGGTCGAACAGCTCCGGGAGGATGAGCGCACTGGTGATCTGGATTCCTACCAGAAGGTTGCGGTCTACCAGTGCCTGACGCCTCTCCGCGTCGCTCTCAGACCTGGACACGGCCATGTCGTCTGCGATCGTGCCCAACGGCAGGCGCGCGAACAGGAATCCGCTCTCGAATATGCGTTCGGCCAGTTCCGTGGCCGAGGCTACGTTCGGCAACAGCGCGCCCTCTGAAGCGACACGCGCCAGACACTGTGCCAAAGTCTCCGGATCGAGGAAGTGCGATACCATCGTGTCGCGTTCTTCGGTCGGGACCTCCAACGGGAGGGCAATGCACCCCATCTCGTCCCGCCCCTTCCGGTACATCTCTCGGATTCGCCGCTTCAGCTCATCCTGTCTGCGTTGTAGTTCGGGACGATACGCCGTTGGGAGGCGCGCATCGCTGAGTAGACGCTGGTAGTGCTCGAACGCTGACTCGTAGAAGGCGGCTGCGACGAGGTGGGCAGGACCAGTCTCCGTCAGCTTGTGCTCTGCTTCATGCTCGAAGGACTCCCCCTGCCTGACTCGCAGCTCGAAGGTCTCCTCGGTGGCGTTCCGCCGCTCAGCCGCTTCTGCCGCCACTCCGAGGAACGCGCGCTCCCCATCGTGATTGCCGGCGTTCGCAAATCGTGCTGCCAGGTCCACACAGGATGTCTGGACAGTGCCGAGCGTTGCGGCGTCGACCACGTGCCCAAGCTGCGCGTGCGCTTGGACGTGCAGAAGGATCTCACACAGCTCGAGTGTCCACCGCCCCGTTATGCGGTCCTTGGCACACGGCTCTACCACAGGATCAACCTGGCGTAGTCGCTCAACCGTCTCGCGGAGGGTCCCAACCGTGGCCGCGAGCTTGTCGGCCTTCTGGAGCCGCAGGGCCAGCGTCGCCGCCGCGTCGGCTGAGACGACCATTGGACCCGCATGGAGGCAGTTGTCAGAGGCCGCAAAGCGTCGCACGCTGTCCAGGTACGCGTCGATAGCCTGCTCTGCGAATCTGTGCTTCTGTGGGAGACAACTCCTCTCCCACAGGAAGTCGCAATAGCGCGCCTTCAGCACCGGACTGCGCGTCCCGAGGGCTCGTCCAGCGTAGTATTGCATTGCTTCTGGAGGGAACGCGTCAGGGTCGGGATACCCCGGGGCGAATCGGTCGTCGTCCTTGGACGGATCAAAGGCGATGGCAGTGCGAACGTGCAGCAAGCAGATTGCGTAGTCCCATTTCAGGCACTCGCTTCGCTCCGCACATCCAGCCTCCTCCAGAAGGTCGACAGCCCGTCGGAACTCGTCGGCAAGTTCGCGGCAGTCACGGAGCGGCACGCCGGCCCCTACTGCCGCCAAGACTGCCTCGGCCTCGTGCAACTTGGACTCGCGATCTTCGTTGCTCATTGGGTCGGACTTCCTGAAGAGGAATTCGGCGACTATCCGGGTCGGCGCGTTGCCCCGGACTGACATGCGTTCCCTAAGTGTACCCGGTGCGTGGCTTCGTCGGGATCAGGCTCTCCCGTCTATCGCCGCGGGGACTGCTCTGGCCGATCCACAAACAAGGTGGTTCACCCTACCGCAACCTCCTGCGCTCCACTCGGCTGACTTTCCCCCGCCTCATTCACCGCCGTCACCTTCACCCGAACCGCGGCGCCGGACGGCAGGTCGGCAAGCGTCGCGTCGCTGTCGTACACGGTCGCCGCCAGCACGAAGTCCGCGTCGGTGCCAACGAGCTGCTTGTAGACGTGGTAGCGCTCCGCGCGCGGGGTGTCGGCCCAGTCCAAGTGCAGGACGCCGGGGGCGCCTGGGGTCAGGACGAGGGATTCGGGGGATCGGGGGTGTCGGGGGCAACTGGGGGGAGGAGGCCAAAGGCGTACCAGCGCGGGTCGTCGGGCGGCAAGAGCAGGGAGAGCTCGTCGATCACCGCTCGCAGGCGGTGGCGGAGGGTGGTTTCGGCGGCGTCGCGGGCGGCTTTCTTGGCGCCGGAGGCTGCGAGGCCGGCGTTGACGGCGGTTCGGGCGGCGGAGAGGGTGGTGAACAGGACTTCGGCGCGGGCGGCGGTGACGTTGAGCTGCTCGATCTGGTGCTCGGGGTGGCTGGTGAAGTAGGTCTGCAGGGACGACAGCAGCGCCTGGCGGTCGGCCGCGGTGGTGGGGACGGCGGTGGACTGGTTGGGGAAGCCTGTCGGCTGCCACGCCTGCGACCACGTTGAGCCGAGGAAGTTCGCCAGCACGCCGCGCGCCGCCGACAGGAATGCTCTGGCGTTGGAGTCGGCAACCGTCTGCGCGGCAGTGAGGCGGGTTTTGTCGCTCCGGACCGTCTGGAACGCCACCTGCGCCTCCTGCGCTGCCGCCAAGGCTTCCCGGACCATCGCCTCCGTGTTGTGCGTCAGCCCCACCTCGGCTTCGTGGGCGTGCAGCCCGTCCGCCATGTCCACGGCAAGGGTGAAGAGCTCGTCCAAGCCCTTCGGGAGAGTATTGGAGAGGGAATAGACATGGTGGCCCCCTGCGGCAACTGAAGGTGTTTGGGAGGAAGGGGAAGACGGAACTGCAAGAATGGAGGAATGAGCGGTGGGGCACACCGGTCAACTTCGTGCTGCCACACTGTTGAGCCACCAACTGGAGGCAGGAAGAACCGATGTGCCCGCTCCCGTATGATCCCGTGAGACGTGACAGCAAAGACCCCCGTCAGCTTCGTTACCGGCTGGTACTGCACGCCGCTGAGCACGGCCTCAAGCCGACCGCGCGGGACTTCCACTGCACCCCGCAGAGGGTGCGCAAGTGGGTCCGTCGCTGGCAGGCCGACGGCTGGGCCGGGCTGGTGGAACGGAGCCGGGCGCCGCGAAATCCGGTCCGTCAGATCTCTGCCGCCCAGCGACAGCAGGCGATTCGGGTGAAGCAGCAGTGCCCCGCCTTCGGCGCTCAGTGTGAAAGCCATCCGCCGAATCTGGCGAGAAGAGGGGCTGCTGAAAGTCAAGCGGCGCAAGCACAAGACCAAACAGAACCTCCGCGCCGAGAAGGCGAAGATGCCCGTGGGGCGGCAGTTCTGCGTGGATACCAAGGACTTGGACGACATTCCCGAGCTCTGGCCGCAAATCCAGCGCTTCAACCTGCCACTGGTCCAATACACCGTCCGAGAGGTCGTCAGCGGGCTGCAGTATGTCGCCTACGCCCGCGAGCGCAGTCTCTGCTATGCCACGCTCTTCATCGAGCGCATCCTGGTCCATCTGCAGGCGTGCGGGAGGCCCCTGGCCGGCTCGTTCATTCAGACCGACAATGGCTCGGAGTTCATCGGTTCTTGGAATGCCCGGGAAGACAGCGTCTTCGCCCAAGCCGTCTGCCACGTGCCCGGACTCACCCAGCGTACCCTCCCGCCCGGCGCCCACACCTGGCAGGCCGATGTCGAGACCGTCCACCGGCTCCTCGAAGATGAGTTCTACGAGGTCGAGACCTTTCGCGGCCGCCGCGACTTTCTCGCCAAAGCTACCACCTACCTGTTGTGGTTCAACGTCGCCCGCACCAACAGCTACAAAGAGCATCAGACCCCCTGGCAGATACTCCACCAGCGCAACTCCGACCTCCGACCCGAGATCGTCGCTCTACCACCCGTCTTCCTCGACGATCTCTTCGCCGCGATGCCAGACTACACCCCCGGTGGGGGCCACGATGTTATTCCCTGGTCCTGGGCGAGTGGCAAGCACGCCGTGCGTTGGCACGGCGGCGGGTACAATCCGTAGCCATTCGCCGGCGCCGCTCGCGGCCCCTCGAGTCCATACCGAGTCGATTCTGGGAGGAACCATGGTCTCACGTCTCTGGGGAGTTCTGGCAGTGCTTGTTCTGCGGTCCGGCGCTTGTGCGCAGGGCACGGAGGCTGCAGCGCAACTGCGGCTGATCCCCTTCCCTCGCGAGGTCCGCTTGTCCGAGGGGGCCTTCCGCCTGCCCAAAGAGACCGCGCTGTGGGTGCCCGCAACAATGGCGGCAGGGGTGATTCCGGGGGAACTGAGCGAGGAGTTGCGACGATTGGGGAGCGCGACGGAGATCCGCAACGGGCCACCGGCGAAGGAAGGCCAGGATCGCGCTTCGCTGTTCCTGACAGAGGCGGCCGTTGCCGCGGAGGCACTCCCGGGTCCACTGACGCCACCCGACCACTCCGAAGGCTACGCGCTCACCGTCTCGCCGGCAGGGATGGCAGCGACGGGCGCCGACGCAGCCGGGTTGTTCTACGCTGCGCAGACGCTGTGTCAGTTGCTGCGCGCCAACGTGGCTGACGGCGTTCTCCCCGACCTGACGATCAGCGACTACCCGGCACTGCGCCATCGCGGATTCCAGGACGACCTCACCCGGGGGCCGAGCACATTGCTCGGGGTCCTCAAGCGCGAGGTCGAGATCGGCGCACTGGCGAAGATGAACTTCTTCACCTACTACATCGAGCACCAGTTTGCGTTCAGCAAGCATCCCGAGATTGGACCGCCCGACGGATCGCTGACGCCTGACGAACTGAGCGCCCTCGTCGAGCACGCCAAGGGCTTCCACGCCGAGATCGTCGGGTGCCAGCAGTCGTTCGGGCATTTCTATCACATTCTGAAGCACGACGAGTACAAGGACCTACGCGAAACGGGCGGCATTCTCAGTCCCGTCAACGAGAAGAGCTACCAGCTTCTCGATGACCTCTACTCCGAGCAGGCGCCCCTGACCTCGTCGCCGTTCTTCAACGTCTGTTGTGACGAAACGTACGGTCTGGGCGAGGGACCGTCCAAGGAGTTGGCGAAGGAGATCGGCGTGGGCGGCGTGTACGCCCGGCACATGCGGCGCGTGCACGACCTGGTGGCGAAGCAAGGCAAGCGGATGATGATGTGGGGGGACATCATCCTGCAGCACCCCGAAGACCTCAAGGAGATCCCCAAAGACACCGTCATGCTGACCTGGGGCTACGGTCCGGCGGCGAGCTTCGAGAACCAGATCATCCCCTTCGCCGAGTCGGGCTACGAGTTCTTCGTGTGCCCTGGCGTGAACTGCTGGAGCCGACTGCTGCCGGACTTCGCGGCGACGACAGTCAATGTCCAGAACTTCGTCCGCGACGGCGTGAAGCGCGGTGCCCTGGGCATGCTCAACACCGCCTGGGACGACGATGGTGAGACCTTCTGCGCGCCCAACTGGCACGGCGTACTGTGGGGGGCTGAGTGCGCGTGGACCGGCTCGACCACCGACCCGCGCGACTTCAACCGGCGGCTTGGCGGCGTACTGTTCGGCGAGCAGGGCGACGACTTCGGGCAGGCCATCGAGCTGCTGGCGAAGACGCATTCGCTGCCCGGGTATGGCGGCATGATGGATCGGCGATTCTGGCAGCTCGACTTGGCGAATGTGCCCACCAGCATTCCCGCTGCCCGCAAGCAGGCGGGAGAGCTGCTGAAGCTCACGCAGCCGGCCCTCGAGCACCTTCGGCGAGCGCAGCAGAGCGCCACGGTGAACGCGGACCTGCTGGACTACTTCGTCTTCGGCGCTGAGCGCATGCAGCTCACGGCGACGCGGCGGTTGGACTTCCTGGAAGCCGCCAACGAGTACGACCGCGCCGTGCAGGCAGCAGGTGGCCTGGCTGCCGCTCGAACAGCCGCCGACAGCGCCACGACGCTCCTCCGCAAGATCCGCGACCAGCACGCCGACTTGCGGACCCGCTACGTCGGCCTATGGAACCGCGAGAACAAGCCCTACGCCCTGGACTGGACGACCGGGAAGTTCGCCAAGGTCGTGGCGGCGTATGACGGCCTCCTCCAGCAGGTGACGGCCGCCGCGGAGGGTCTGACCGCCGGGAAGCCGCTGCCCTCGCCCGAAGCGGCGGGGCTGGCAGTCGTCGAGACGGGTGTGCGCGCGACGCACCCGACGCGCGTGGCCGACGCGATGGACAAAGCACTCCCGTGGCAGGAACCGACCGCGACGTCTCGTTGCGGTCTCGCAGTGGAGGCTGGGAAGACAGACCGGCAGGGCGTGCCCGTCGAGATAGATCTCGCCCTGCCCGAGGGCGCGCAGCGGTCGGTGCGACTGTACCAGCTTGCCGGCCAGGAGCAACAGCCCGTGCCCTGCCAGATGGAGGAGGTGCTGGACGAGCAAGGAGGCAGGCACTCACGGCTGACGTTCGTCCTCCCGGGCAAGCTCGACGCCGGCCAGACTGCCCGGCTCTGCCTGTACGCAGTGGCAGACGCGCCGCCCGACAAGGCGCCCGCTTTGCGCTGCGAGAAGACCGAGACCGGCGACTACTGGATCGAGAACGAGTGCCTTCGCCTGTTCGTCGGCAGAGAAGGCGCGCATCTCTACCACTGGATCGTCAAGCGTACGGAGGCCACGGCTGCGGTTCTCCCCGAGGAGGGCGTTGACCTCACCCAGCCTGGCGAGACCGGCTGGGCCGGCTTCGCCGACATGACCGGGGCCTCGCGCAGTTCGCCCAACGAGCTGCGCCTCGTGCAGGCAGGTCCGGCAATGGCGCGGCTCCGTTGTGTGGACGAGTCCGGCCTGACCAAGACCATTAGCGTCTACGCCGGCCAGCCGTGGGTGGAGGTTACTCTCGACTCGCCCACTGGTTGGTTCTGGAACTACGACGACCAGCGAGTGTTGAGCGCCGAGGGTGAAGTGCCCGCCCAGTACCTTTTCGCCGGTGGTTCCACCGGTCCGGTTGGAAAGAACAGCGAAGGGCTGGACGCCCAGGTCAAACGGAGCAACCTCCGCTGGGGCGCCAAGTTCGCTCCCGACCGGCTGCTGCTGGCGCTGGTCACGCCGGAGGTGGACGCGCTTCACTGCATCGGTCCCGGCGGCGGCTGGGGCGGCGTGGGTATTGAGGGCTCTCCCGCTCCCGCGAGCCACTTCGTCACCTACGGCGGCGTGTGCCCGGAGGACCCAACGGCGACGCTGAACCTGCTCCGGCAGAGCCTGGACTTTGCGGACCAGCCGAAGGTGACGACGTACAGGTGGGAGCGGAGGTAGGGGCGGAGGGCGCAGGAGTTGCTCGCACCCGCCCCCTCGGTTGAGCACAGCGACCTCAAGCGGGACAACGTAGGGGCAGACCGGTGTGTCTGGCCCGGCTGGGCGGGAGCGCAGGGGGCGGGTACGCAGAGGGCGGGCACGCAGGGGGCGGGTACGCAGAGGGCGGGCACGCAGGGGGCGGGTACGCAGAGGGCGGGCACGCAGGGGCGGGCACGCAGGCACCGCCCCTACGGCCTGCGGTCAGCGCGCTTGGAGGAGTGCCAGCAGAGCAACCGCCCTCCCAGTGGTGCCCGCCGAACCGCGGTGGGAGAAGTAGTCGGCTTGTCGGCACTTCGTGCACGGTGGGAGCGCGGCGAGTCGGGCTGGCGGCATGCCACAGGCGACGAGCTGGTGGCGGACGACCGAGTAGGGGTCCAGGTGCGGCTTGCCCCTGCCGGGGCGCCGGACGAGGTGACTTGAGTCGAACTGCTCCGCCACCTCAGGACCGACCTCGAAGCAGCACTGGCCAAGGCTCGGCCCGACAGCGACGGCGAGCTGGTCGGCGCGGGTGCCGAAGCGAGCCTGCATCGTCTCCACCGTCTTCGGCACGATTCCCGCGGCCAGGCTGCGCCACCCCGCGTGCGCCAGACCGAGCGCTCTATGTTGAGGGTCGTACAGGAAGACCGGCACGCAGTCGGCGACGAAGAGAGCCAAAACAACGCCAGGCGCGTCGGTGACCAGCGCATCCGTCGCGGGAATCGCGGTCTCGTAACTGAGCGCGCCTCGCCCCTTCTCGGCTGTCGTCACGTGGTGCACGCGGTTCCCGTGGACCTGTTGGGCGCAGACCCAGTCGCGCAAGTCCCCCCCCCACTCTTCGGCGACGCGCCGGCGGTTCTCGCGCACGTCTGCCGTGTCGTCGCCCACATGCAGCGCAACGTTCAACGAGTCGAAAGGCGCCGCGCCGACACCGCCTGTGCGCAACGAGACCCCGTGCGTCAACTCACCAAAGCCAGAGAGCAGCGACGACTGCCACAACCGAACACCGTCTCCACCTCCCGATCCCCCTGTCCCCCGGTCTCCTTGTCTCCCGGTCCCGCCATCCCACCTCACGGCCATGGGAAGAACGGCGCCTCCTGGCGCGTTGCGGTGCAGAGGATCGTCCACAGGACGGCCATGAAGAACTCACCCAGGATCATGCCCAGGAAGAACGGGCGGCCTTTGCGGTAGGCGTCCATGCCGGCGTAGCGGAGCAGGAGGGTCTTGATGATCCAGGCCAACGTCAGCGGGAACCAGAACACGATCATCGTCCACGAGCCGCAGAGAGCGTAGCCAATGGGGTAGAACGGCCACCACCAGAACCGAGCCCGCATGATCGACAGGAACAGCGTCAGCACGATGCCGATGGCGAAGTTGATCGGCAGGCGGACGTCGTAGTTGTCGGCAACCTGAATCTGCGCCACCGAGTGCCGGAGCAGCATGGTCGCGTTGCCGCTGCCGTACTGGTACAGCTTCAGCATGCCCTCGGTGTAAGGGATGTACAGGTGCACGACGGCCGCGCCGACGAAGGCGATTCCCATGGCCACGACCATCGCGGAGAACAACGCCCGCTTGCGCAGGTGAACGCCGTCGGCGATCTTCAGCGCATCCAGGAACGGGCTGAACAGGTTGCCCCGCAAGTCGCGCACGAACACAGAGTCGGGAAAAGCGAGGAGGGTGAGATTGCGCGGCGAGAGCGAGTGGAGCGGTCGGAACGTGCGCACCACATCCAACGGCCGGAAGGAGGTCTCGCACATCATCATTCCGGCTTCGGAGACGCTGCGCGCCATGACCAAGCTGACGACGAACAGGTAGACGCAGACTTCGAGCATCGCCAGCCAGGTCGACATGCCTCCCGCGCACAGCCACACGATGGCCCCCGCTGTGGCAGCAATCAAGCCGAACACGGCCCGCCGGTGCGACAGCAACTCGTTGCTGTCATCGACGGACGGATCGCCCAGAAACGCCCGCCGGAACACCCTCCGCAAGTGCGGCCACGCCGCGCGTACCAGGTAGAGACACAGCACCAGGTAGGCGCCCATGACCTGGTACCCGATATGCACCCGCGTCGGGTACATCGGCATGGCCTCCACCGAGCCCCCGAACGCCGAGATCACGATGTCTTCCAGCCGGGCGAACCAGAAGAAGAACCACAGGCTGAACAGCAACTGCGTCGGCAGGAAGTACCCGAACCCGATGGCGGCGAACGACAGGTAGATGGTGGTGAACGCGATGTCGCGCCAGGGCCGGTTGACGAGGAGGCTGTTCAGGTTGTTCTGCAGGCCCAGTTCGGGGATGATCGGGTAGATCTTGTTGAGCCCGTTGATGGTGAACACGACGGCCGGGATGGCAAACCCCATCCACATGAGCCGGCTGCGGAAGAACCGCCCCCGGGTCTGCTCACGACTCAACTCCAACGGCAGTTCGACCAACGGAAAGGTCAGCTTCTCGGCGTCTACCCACTGCCGGCGGAAGATGGAGGCCAAGCACATCCAGGCGGCGAACAGCGCGGCGGCGAAGACGTACCACGCAGCCAACGGCCGCAGCCAAGTGCTCCAGGGGAGGGGCTCCCCGACAGGGAGGCTCTCGTAGTAGTACCGGGAGACATCCTGCGTGGCGGTGTCCTGGGGATTGAATGCCACCCACCAGTTCGGCACATGCGGGAACACGAGCTCGTCCCACTTGTACTCGGGCCGATTCAGGTAGTTGCTCATCACCAGCGTCGGCATGAGTCGGTCCATCAGCCCGCGCGAACTCATCAACGTGGCGATGAGGATCATGCAGTAGGCGACGATCATGTCAGCCGAGCTGAGCGCCCAGCTCGGCCGGAGCCGCCGAATCACCAGGTCTGCCGCGACCACGACCAGGTAGATGCCAATGGCGGCAGGGGCGAACTGCGAGATGCCGATCTGGATCTTGAGGATCAACTGCGCGCACGGCACCAGAACGCATGCGGCCAAAGCACCGAGAATGCCGGCTACGAGCGCGCGCGCGCGCAGACTATGGAGGACCGTCTGGTTCAAAAAGGTCACCTGGAAGCGGGGGGAATGGAACCCTGTAATGGTACTCCAAGGACGCCCGGAAGGCATGGGGGGACGACCCGGGAGTAGCGAGAATCAGGGCTCTCTCCCCTGCTCTGTCGCCTCGTCGTCCTATACCCGCCGGCGCG
>Ga0210015_1000921_pt1 | contig 29785 bp, 19 predicted proteins | sample CryGeymeta201522_FD_185471 | JGI IMG/M metagenome (GOLD analysis project Ga0210015, IMG submission 185471) | Groundwater microbial communities from Crystal Geyser aquifers in Utah, USA - Crystal Geyser metaG 2015-22 (SPAdes) (version 2) | ecosystem: Environmental > Aquatic > Deep subsurface >... | reverse complement strand
GACCAAGTTTCCGGGGCGCTACTTCACCGGCGACGCGGCGGTCAAAGACGAGCAGGGCTACTTCTGGCTGCTCGGCCGCGTCGACGACGTGATCAACGTCTCGGGCCACCGGATCAGCACTATGGAGCTGGAGAGCATGCTGGTCGAGCACGAAGCGGTGGCCGAAGCTGCCGTGACCCGCCGCGCGGACGAGATCAAAGGCGAGGTACCGGTGGCGTTCGTCTCCGTGGTGGAAGGCGTGCAGAAGAGCGCGGCGCTTGCCGACGAGCTACGGGAGTACGTGGCGAAGCGCATCGGCGCCATCGCCAAACCGGCCGATGTGCTCTTCGCCGCGGAACTGCCGAAGACGCGCTCGGGGAAGATCATGCGCCGCCTGCTCCACGACATCGCCCAAGGGCAGGTGCTGGGCGACACGACCACCCTGGCGGACCCGGACGTGGTGCAGCAGTTGCGGCAGAACTACGAGGAGAAGTACGGGGACTGACCGCCCCGCGGCGCGGCCGGTGCTCTGTCCCTCAGGCGCCCACGAACCGCTTGAACTTAGCTCGGGGCAGGTCTCCGACCGCCCCGAAACGCCCGACCGGAAGGTCTCAAAGGGCTGCGAATCCACGGGATTCGAGGAGACCTGTCGGTCCGGGGGCGCCCCTGGGCCCGGCGGGGTCAGGAGACCCTCGCCGAGCACGGACTGACCGCTCCGCGGCGCGGCCCTTGCTCGGCCTCTCAGGCGCCTACAAACCGCTTGAACTGCTCCAGCAGATCGTCCGCCGGATCGAACGGCATATCGATGGCGCGGGCCTCGACCGTGCTGGCATAGCCGGCCAGGATCACGAGCCACTCGTCCAGGGAGGTCTGCAGGTTGTTGGGGTGGACGGCGTCGTCGTCTGCGAGCCAGTCGAACAGGGCGGTGGTGAGGTTTGCCTGGCCGGGGTTGTCTTCCTCCCGGTAGTCGAACTCACCTGATTCGATCTCGCCGCCCGGCAGGGAACGCTCGTAGCCGTTCATGCGCCAGTGGAGGAACCCGTGGGTGCCGTAGACCGCAATGCGCTTGTGCATGTGGTTCGGTCCCGCGACGAAGACCGGCGCGCCGGCGCCTGCCATGAGGGCGGCGCGGGTGCCGTTCTCGAAGGTGATCAGGGACTCGGCCGACCTGGGGCTTGGGTGGTGGCCGTTGATGTCGTCGTAGCCGGAGGAAGCGCCGAACACGCTGGTGGGCGCGGCGTAGCCATTGAAGGCGAACAGCAGGTCCAGCACGTGCACGCCCTGCCCGGACATGGGCAGGACGCAGCTTGCGTCGATGCAGCGGACCTGGCCGATCTTCCCTTCCTGCACGTCGCGCAGGAAGCCGAGGATTTTCGGGTGGTGGCGGAGTTGGTGATTCACGACGAACTTCGTCCGCGAGCCAGCCTCCAGTTTCCGCAGCGCTTTGTAGTCGGCGGCGCCAATGCAGATTGGCTTCTCGACGATGACGCCGGGCACGCCGGCTTCAGCGAGGCGCGTCATCAGCTCGACTCGAAGCGTCGGCGGCGTCACCAGGTGGACGACGTCGGGCCGCTCTTCAGCCAGCATCCTGTCGAGGTCCGAGTAGCGGTTTGGGACGTCGAACTGATCGCCGAAGGCCTGCAGCCGTTCGGCGCTCATGTCACACAGGGCGACGATCTCGCCCAGTGACGGGTCGATCAGTTTGTAGGCCTCGGCATGCCCGCGGGCGCGCGGCCCGCAGCCCAGGAATGCGCAGCGGCAGCTCATGGTGGTCTCCTTGAAACGGGTGCGTTGTGCGTAGTGAACGGCGCGGTCTATCCCGCCTCTTTGAACCGCGCGCCCAGCTTCGCCATCACGCCTTGCGCCACCTTCTGCCGGTCGTGACCGTTGCGGAGACGTTCGCCCAGCAGGTGCCCTGCCAGGCGCGCCTGTTCCAGTACCTCTGGCTGTTTCGAGAGGCGGGGGAAGATGTCTTCGGTGATCTTCGTGCCGGGGCCGAAGAACATGTGGATCGCGCCGACTTTGCACTCCTCGCCATGTCCGCAGGTGAAGCAGCAGGCCGCGCCTTGCCCCCAGACCTTGGCGACGGTCTCCACGAGGTTGTAGCTCATGAACGTCTCGATGCTGTCGGCCACCACGTCGCCGCTCATCCCGCCGACGCCGACCGCCACGGCGAGCTTGCCCACGACCGCGCCGCCTTCCTGATGGCGGAACTGGTACCAACGCTCCAGGAAACTATGGGTCAACCCATTGAGATGCGAGTAGTAGTTGGCGCCGCCCACCACGAACGCATCCGCCTCCACAAGCTTGCCGCGCAGCTCTGCCATGTCGTCCTTGACAACGCAGACGTTGTCCTTGACGCAGCCAACGCAGGCAACGCACGGGCCGATGTTCCTCCCTGCCAGCGAGACGAACTCCGTCTCGAGCCCGGTGGCGGCCAGTACGGCCTGGACGAGTTGGGCCGTGGACTCATTGCGGGGACTTCCGGAAATGCCGAGCACTTTCATCGAGCGATCCTCCTGGAGTAGACCAGAGCTTGCCGACCTCCGCCCGCCGTGGCTGCCCAACACGGCCTTGGCAGGCCTTCCCGTACCGAGTCCCATTGTACCTACCCAGTCGCCAATGAGTCCGGCGCCCGCAGAGCAATAGCGCGAGTACCATCGCGCGCCTCTCACCATCCGGGGCAAATGCGGCTATCATTGCTGTCCGGCAAACGAGCCGGACTGCTCGATCTCTCCCGAGAGAGCACGGCCCAAGCACCCGACTGGAGACCCCTTCATGCAACCCAACCCCTTCCTCGGCGTGTTGCTCCACGCCCTCGGCGGTCTCGCCGCCGGCAGCTTCTACATCCCGTACAAGAAGGTCCGGCAGTGGGCCTGGGAAAGCTACTGGCTGGTTGGCGGCGCGTTCAGTTGGGTCGTCGCGCCGTGGGTGGTGGGCATTCTGCTGTGCCCGAAACTGGTGGCAACACTCACTTCGGCGCCGCCGAAGGCGGTGCTGTGGTGCTACCTGTTCGGCGTGCTGTGGGGCGTCGGCGGGCTGACCTTCGGGCTGTCGATGCGGTACTTGGGCATGTCGCTGGGTTACGCGCTGTCGCTTGGCTTCTGCGCGACCTTCGGCACGCTGATCCCACCGCTGTTCCAGGGCGGCTTCGTCGACCTGCTGGCGAAGCTGTCGGGGCAGGTTACGTTGTTGGGCGTGTTTGTCTGCCTGGCGGGGATCATCGTGTGCGGGCTGGCCGGCGTGCAGAAAGAGCGCGAGGTGTCGACTGAAGAGAAACGCGCCACCATCCAGGAGTTCGACTTCCTCAAAGGCGTTTGGGTGGCTGTGTTCGCCGGCGTTATGAGCGCCTGCATGGCCTTCGCATTTGCCGCCGGCAAGCCTCTCGCCGAGGCGGCTCTGCAGAACGGCACGCTCGATCTGTTCAAGAACTTCCCCGTCCTCATCGTCGCCCTTGCCGGTGGGTTCACCACCAACTGCCTCTGGTGCCTGCTCCTGAATGTCCGCAACGGCACGCTGCGCGACTACACCAGCGCGCCCGATGCTTCGCTGTTAGTGAACTACGTCTTCTCCGCCCTGGCCGGCGTCACGTGGTACCTGCAGTTCTTCTTCTACAGCATGGGCACCACCAAGATGGGCCGCTACGACTTCTCGAGCTGGACCATCCACATGGCCTTCATCATCGTCTTCAGCAATCTGTGGGGTCTCGCCTTCCGCGAGTGGAAAGGCAGCAGCCGCAAAACGCACACCCTGATCGTCGCCGGAATCCTGGTGCTGGTCGCCTCAACGATCGTCGTCGGCATCGGGAACTGGATTGCGGCGCAAGGGTAGTTCAACTGCACGAGACTGCACCCCTGCAGAGGAAGACGCCGGGCAACGTAGGGACAGACCTGCGGGTCTGCCCCGGCCGAGCGAGCACGCAGGCGCCGGTCCGACGCCCCGTGGTCCGCGTCCTCAAAGGAGCTCATACAATGCGGAGTACCCTACTCACCCTCTGCCTCGCGCTCATCACACACCCCCTCGGAGGCTGGACCATGCAAGACACCGACATCCCGACCGACTGCCCAAACGACGCGATCATGGCGACGCCGACGGAGACGCAAGCGCTCCTCGACTGGATCGCGGCCGCCTTCACCGGCGCCAATCCGGCCGCGCGCGGACCGCGCATTGCACTGGAGGTGCGTCGGCAGGACTTCAACGTGCTGCGCTTCGGCGAATCGTGCATGGAGACGCCGCTCAAGATCGGGCAGCGCGAGTTTCAGCACGGCCTGGGCACGCACGCCAACAGCGAGATTGCAGTCGCGCTGCCGACTGGCGCAGAGCGGTTCGAGGCGTTTGTCGGCGTCGACAACAACTACGACACCCAGGGCGTGCGTGGCAGCGTCGCGTTCAGCGTCGAGATCGCGGGGAAGGAGGTCTTCCGTACGCCGACCGTTCGAGGCGGCGAGGAGCCGGTGCCTGTGAAGGTGGACCTCCCCGCAGGCACCCCGCAGCTTGTCCTCAAGGTTGACGCCACGCCTGACGGGCCCGGCTGGGATCAGTCAGACTGGGCGAACGCCAAGCTGGTCATGGCGGACGGCAGTGTGCGCTGGCTCGACGACAACCAGACGGAGCCCTTCTTCCGGAGCGCGGTGCCGCCGTTCTCCTTCGTCTGCGGCGGCACGCCCTCCGCCGAGTTGCTCAGCGCGTGGGAGCGCACCGTCGACACGAAGGAACTCGCCGACCGCGCCCAGTTCACGATCAACTGGACGGACTCGAAGAGTGGCTTGCGCGTTGCGGCCGACGTGACCGTCTTCAAGCGCTACGCGGCGGTGGAATGGCTGCTCCATTTCGAGAACCAGGGCGCGCAGGACACGCCGCTCCTTGAGTCCATCCAGGCACTCGATCTCGATCTGAGCACCGGCAACAGCAAGCGGCCGGCCGTGCTGCACGGGATCACCGGCGACGTCTGCGGCGAGCAGAGCTTCGTGCCGTTCGACACCAGCCTGGAGGTTGGCAAGGGCACCCGGTTGGCGCCGAACGGCGGTCGATCGTCCAACGGCGCGTTCCCCTTCTTCAACCTCCAGTACCGCGACGAGGGCGTCATAGCCGCCATCGGCTGGTCGGGGCAATGGGCGGCTTCGCTGGACCGTTCTGAGGCGGGGCCGACGCGCCTTCAGGCCGGCATGGAGTTGACGCATCTGCTCTTGCATCCCGGCGAGCGGATCCGCAGCCCGCGCGTGCTGCTGCTGCCGTGGCAGGGCGACGTGCAAGCGGCGCACAACCGGTTCCGGCGGCTGATGCTGTTCGAGTACGCACCCAAAGTGAACGGTCGGCCGGCGCGCCTGCCCGTTGTCAGCCAGTGCTTCGACCGCTACTCCTGGACGCGACCCGAGTGGCCGACCGAAGCTGGGCAGATCGACGCCGTCCAGTTCGCCCACGACGTGGGGTGCGATGCGCACTGGTTTGACGCCGCCTGGTTCGAGGGTGGCTTCCCCAACGGTGTGGGCAACTGGTACCCGAAGCCGAAGGAGTTCCCCAACGGCCTGAAGCCCGTCGGCGACGCCTGCCGCAAGCTGGGGCTGAAGTTCGTCCTCTGGTTCGAGCCGGAGCGCGTCGCGGCGGGCACGCAGATCGCCCGGGAGCACCCGGAGTTCGTGTTCGGCGGCGAGAAGGGCGGCTTGTTCAAGCTGAACGACCCGGCGGGCCGCCGCTGGCTGACCGACCTGCTATCGAAGCACATCGCCGACTTCGGCATCGACATCTATCGCAACGACTTCAATATCGACCCGCTGGGCTTCTGGCGACAGAACGACGCGCCCGACCGACAAGGCATGACGGAGATCCGCTACGTCGAGGGGCACTACGAGATGTGGGACGAGCTGCGCGCCAAATACCCCGGCCTGCTCATCGACAACTGCGCCAGCGGCGGCCGCCGGATCGACCTCGAGACCTGCCTGCGCTCACTGCCGCTGTGGCGCAGCGACACAAGCTGCTCACCCGGCCACCCCGACTGGAACCAGGCACAAACCTGCGGGCTGAGCCAGTACATTCCGCTCCACACCGCCTGCGGCTGGACGCCCGAGCCCTACGACTTCCGCAGCTCCGCCACCGGTGGCGCCATCTGCCAGTGGGACTACCTTGCCCCCGATTTCCCCATGGACTTGGCCAAAGCAACCCTCGCCGAAGCGAAGGAGAACCAGACGTACTGGTACGGTGACTTCTACCCGCTGAACCGCTGCTCCCTCACCCCCGACCATTGGGCAGCCTACCAGTTCCACCGGCCCGACCTCAACGCCGGTCTCGTGTTGGTCTTCCGCCGTGCCGAGAGCAACTACCCCGCGTTGACCGTCCGCCTGCGCGGGCTGGATCCGGCCGCCAAGTACACCGTCGAGTCCCTGGACGACGCGCGGGAGAAGACGACAGAGGTGAGGACCGGCCAAGAGCTCATGGGCGAAACCGAACTGCGGGTGGGGAAGAAGGGGAGCAGTCTGGTGAGGCGGTATGCGGTGGTGGCAGAGTGACTCCCAGGCTCGGGAGCGAGTCGGCCGGTGCTACGGGCCCTCTGTGAGCGAACCAACCGGCACCGCCGGTCGGTTGAACGTAGCCTCCCGCCCCTTGACCGTTCGCGCCCCACGCCTTACAGTATGGTAAGGAATCCTTCACTCGCAAGGAGGCTGCTCGATTGGCAGTAGCGACACTGACAAGCAAGGGCCAAATCACCATCCCCAAGAGCGTCCGGGACTTGCTGCGAATCGGCACCGGAGACAAGGTCGACTTCACCGTGACGGGAAGCGCGGAGGCCGTCCTGCGCCCCGTGACCAAGAAGGTGGATGACGTGTTCGGACGACTGCATTCACCGGACGGAGAAGCCGCCACGCCCGAACAGATGGACTCTGCGATCCGGGAGAGAGCACGGACGACGTTGCGATGAAGGCCGTTGACACAAACGTGTTGGTCCGCTTCTTGGTCAACGATGATCCTCGGCAGGCCGGGAGGGTGCGCAACCGGCTGAAGCAGGCGGAAGCCGAGGGAGAGGTCCTGTTCGTGCCACTGCTGGTGCTCTTGGAGACCCTCTGGGTGCTGGAGTCCGCCTATGACGTGGGCCGAACGGAGATTCTGGACTCGCTCGACGACCTGCTGCTCCTGCCGGTTCTGCGGATCGAGGAGGCAGCCATGGTGCGGCGACTGACTTCTGTTGCCCGCCAAACCTCCACCGGCCTTGCCGACCTCCTGATCGGCCTCGCCGCGCAACGCGCTGGCTGTGACGGCGTGCTCACGTTCGACAAGCAAGCGTCGAAGTCCGAGCTGTTCGAGCTACTCGGATAGGGCGCGAGCAATGCCGCTCGGCGCAGGTCTGGGGTCCCCGGCCGCGGCCGCCGTGCCCCCCCTGCCTGCACTCACTCCACCAGGATCTCCCGAATAGCGGCTCCCGGCTGAGGGACTCCAAGGGGATCTTCCGGCCCCTCACCTCCATGCTCACCGCATCGGTGACCTGGCACTGGTCAAGGACTTCCCTGGGGACGGGTATTCCGCGCCAGCTCCCGATCGGCACGACGTTTGCGTGCCTGGCTCTGCCTCTGTATGCAGTTGCGTTCGTGCCTATGGCCGCCAGAGGACTCCCGGCGCAACCTCGGGGGGAAGGCGCTGCCGCGCCACCTTCCTCCCGTTGAGGTATACCCGCGAAGGTTGGGAACACACCGAAGTGGAAGTTCGCGGAACTTCCCCGGCAGGCGTGCAGCAGACGTAGGACAGAGGGTATTCTCCCAGACGGAGCCGAAGTCGCACCGGGACTTCGGTGTGTTCCCAACCTTCGCGGGTATATGGCGCACACTCCCCCGTCTTCCCGTCCACCGTTGCCGCCACATGGCTCCACTTGCCGACCGGCAGCTTGGCGTCGTAGACGACATGCGGGTCGCGGAAGATGAAGCGCAGGGCGTTGCCGGGGTACATGTCCAGGAGGTACGCGGTCGCCGCGCCAGCGGGAGACTTGTCGAGGAGGCGGCCGGTGCCAAGCTCGGTGGGGCGGATCCAGGCTTCGAGGCTTACGCCCTCCGGGCAGTCGAGGAGGGGATCGTGGGGGATCTCGACATAGCCGTTGCCATCGAGGTGAAGCGCTTTCCCGGGAAGCAATTCGCCAGTGTCCACCAGAACGCCCAGACCGACCAGTCGCGCCGGCAGCTTGGCTGAGCCGTCGTTCACGAGCTGCCCGTCGGCCAGAGACTCGAAGTCCAGGGCCACCAGACAGTCGGGCAAGTCGGCCGGCTGACCTGACTGCGGGGCCGCCAACTCGGCGGTCTCCGCTGCACTGAGGGCGCGCGCGAAGACCGACGCTCGCGCAATGTCCCCGATGAACCGGTTCTCTCCGTTGCTGTCAGCGCCCACGCGCAAAGGCAGCGTGTTGGGTTTGATGACCTTGCGGACGATCACCAGAGGGTGAGCCGCGTCGGCCGGTGGGTCCGGCACGCGGGCGGGCTTGGGCAGCGACGCTTCGAGCGTCTCCCCTGTGCCCAGGCGCACTTCGTGGTTGCCGCCGACCTCCTTCACGCCCCGGCGATTCCAGTTCGGTCGCCTTCCGCCAAAGTCGTCGCGGACGCGGACGATGCCGGTGCTCCCCGCGACGACGCGGAACCAGGTCGTCCCGTTGTTCTGGCGCCTTGCCGACACGCGGTGGCCGCCCTCGGCGCGGAGGTTGTCGAACGAGGCTTCGTGCCAGCGCCAGGGCGTCGCCGGAAACAGGCGGAGGACGCCGGGGTCACCTGTGCCTGGGTGGGCGCTCCAGCTCTGGAGCAGCATCTCGTGCACGGCTTGGCTGGCAAGGAAGTTCCCTTCCAGCGTGAACGGCCGATAGGTCATTGCCGAGAAGCCGGCGCTGAGTTGGTCGCCGTTGGCATGGAAGCCGTTGCGCAGGATGAACGCCTTCACGTAGATATCGAGATACCGCAGCGCCGCTTCGGCTTGACCGGCGCGCGCTCGCAGACAACTCATCCACGAGAAGCTGTAGCCGCACCACGCCTTGGTGCCCAGTTCGTCCCACCGCTTCGTCGAGGCGTCGATGATCTGCCGGTCGCGCGGGCTACCGTCGACCGTGATCAGGTTGAACGGATGGATGCCGATGAGGTTGGACAGATGCCGGTGACTCTCGGCCAGGTCCTCGTCGGGGCTGAGCTTGAGGACCCCGTCGGGCCGCGTATGGAAGTCGCCCAATTCCGCTGCCGTCTCAGCCCAGCTTGCCGCCGCGGTGGTGTCGCCAACGGCGCCCCCCATCTCCTCCAGCCCCAGGAACAGCATCTTCAGGCACGCCAGGTCGTAGTTGCTCATTGGCGTGAGCCAGGCGGCTTGGCTGTTGTTGTGAATCTCCGGCGAGGTCGAGAGCGGCAGCTTGAGCCGACCGTCAGCATCGCGCTTCAGTAGCGCCTTCATGCATTCGCCGATCTCCCGGCACCACGGCCAGGCTCGCTCGCGTAGGAACCTGTCGTCGGCTGTGTAGCGCCAGTGCAGGTAGAACAGGTGGCCCAGCCAGGCGCTCATTGTCGGCGACAGGCTGTAGTGCCCCCAGCCGCCCAATGGCTCACCGGCGGCGCTCATCACGCCCGGCACGGCAGCGCCCGCCGTGCCGTAGAACTCCTTCGCGAACCGACGGAACCGCGGCAACCGGTCCCACAAGAACTCCAGGAAACAGCGCCCTTCGTCGAACCGGCCGGCCGCTTGGTACGCGAGGTACGTCATCTGCGTGTTGAGGTCGTTGTGGTAGTCACCCTTCCACGGCGGCAGCCCGCCCGAGTCGGCTGTCCACACGCCCTGCAACGGCATGGGCGGCGCGCCCAGCCGGGAGGCGGCACCGTAGAAGTACTGAACCAGGTATACTCGCGAAGGTTAGGAATACACCGAAGCTATTGCGCAAGTTCGACGCCTCTGCGTGCACAGCAGTGTGTTGGGTGCTCACCACACGCCCCCGGGTGAAGTTCTGCGAACTTCCACTTCGGTGTATTCCTAACCTTCGCGAGTATATACGACTACCTGGGCGAGGAGGGCGTGCGGGAGTACCTGCGCTGCTACTTCGGCCGGATCATGAAGATCGACGACCAACTCGGCCGCCTCCTCAGCGGTCTGGAGGACCGAGGAATCCTGGACGATACGCTCCTTGTTTTCACCGCGGACCATGGCGACCTGTGCGGCGCCCACCGGACGGCCGGCGGCAAAGCGATCTGGGCCTTCTATGACGAGATCGTCCGGGCGCCTCTCTTCCTGCACTGGCCCAAGGGAATCGCGGCAGGTCGTCGCGTGCAGACGATGGTCAACAACGTGGATCTCATGCCGACGCTCCTCGACTACGCCGGGCTGCCCGTCCCCGCCCAGTGCCAGGGCCTCAGCCTACGGCCCTTCGTGGAGGGCACGGAAGACCTCAACCGCCCCGGCTTTTGCGAGGCGACTCACCCTACTGCCGCCGCCGTGCGACGGATGATCTCGACCCACGAGTGGAAGCTCTGGCTGTACTACCAGGGACGCCCCTCGGAGCAGCCCTTCAAGGAAAGCCGCCCCCTGGCGCTATACAACCTGACGGAGGATCCGGGCGAGGAACGCAACCTGGCCGACGACCCGGCTCACGCAAAGGTCCGCCGCGAGTTGCTGGACAGACTCGTTGAGTGGATGAAGCAGACCGACGATCCCTGGTTGGCGCACCTGCCCCGGCTGGTTTGATCCCTACCGCAGTCGCGCCCGACTCGGAGCGAAGCACCATGGCCGATCGCCCAATCAGCGCAATCCTCGGTCTTCTCATCCTCGCCTTCGCCGGCGCAACCGCCGCCGACAACCTCCTCCCGAACGGCGACTTCGAGAACGGCCTCACCAACTGGCAAATTGCCGGTGAGACCGAGCGCGTTGGTCTGGACGCGCAGGCGCCCTACCGCGGCCGCGCCGCTTTGCGAATGGATGCCACGAGTCTCAGCCACGAGGTAGGCGCTGAGTCGGCAGTTGTGCCGATCGAGGCGGGCACCCGATACCGGCTTCGCGTGTGGGTCAAGCAGACGGTCGGGTATGGTGCGTACAAAGCGGTGATCGACTGGCTCGACGCCGCCAACGCGCATCTCAGCTACGCCAACGACTGGACCGGGCACAACTACCCGCTCGTGTATGCGGAGCACGGCGGCGAGTTCGTGGCGCCTCCAGGCGCGGCGAAGGCGCGGTTGCTCATCGCCGTGGCAGGCGGGTCGGCATGCCTGATGGATGACTTCGTGCTGGAGTCGCTGCCGCCGCTTGGGCCGAAGCTCAAGGTGTACGTGTTCTGCGCACAACGGAGCGCGGACGCGACCTTCGCCGTCGAGGCGCGCATTCAGAATGAGGGGGACCAACCCGCCAGGGAGGCCCAGGCCAGTCTTCGCTGCTCGGCTGGGTTGCGTGTCGACGACGCGGTGAAGCCTCTGGCGGATCTTCTCCCCGGCGAGCATCAGAGCGCCGAGTGGGTCGTACGCGGCGAATTGCGCGCTGCCGAGGCGCCACTGACGGTGCGGGTAGTCGCTGCCGGCGCCAAACCGGTAGTCGCCTCGACCCGACCGTTCGTCACCATTGGAGACGGTGCACTGGGAGACGGACAGGGCGTACCGACTCCCCGGCCGGCGGCCGGCAAGGTACTCGTCGGGACGTACTACTTCCCGGTGACGCTGGACTGGGACCGCAGCGACTGGGGCGTGCGGCACGTTGACTACCTCAACCCACTGCTCGGCTACTACGACGAGGCACTGCCGGAGGTGGCGGACTGGCACATCAAGTGGGCGGCCGAGCACGGCATCGATTTCTTCGCCTTTGACTGGTACTACAATGACGGGAGCAAGTACATTCAGGACGCTCTGGAGAAGGGCTTCCTCAAGGCGCGCCACCGGTCACAGATGAAGTTCTGCATAAACTGGTGCAACGAGGGCCAGTGCACCTGGGACCGGCCGCTGAACTTCTCGACGGAGAGCCTCTGCGGGTTCATGACGTACCTCTGCGAGCACTACTTCACGCCTCCCGAGTACCTCCGCGTGGACGGTCGCCCAGTGGTGATGATCATCCGACCCGACCCGATCATCGAGTGGCACGGCGGCCCCGACGGGTCTCGCAGAGCGCTGGACGCCATGCGGGAGGTCGCGCGCAAACACGGACACCCCGACCTCTACCTGATGTGCATCGGACTTGCGGATCGCAGCCGGCTCTACAAGCGTGCTGGGTACGACGCTATCACCGCCTACGCGCTGGGCTGGGCGGACGCTTCTCGATACCCCAACGGCGACTGCGAGTACGAAGACCTGGTGCCTGAACACGAGCGACTGTCGGCAAAGGCGCTGGAGAACGCGCAAGCGGGCGGGCTCGCGTACATGCCGCCTGTCTGGACCGGCTGGGACGACTACGCCCGCGCCCGTGACCGCTGCCACCGCACGCGGAACAACACCGCCGCGCGCTTCCGGGCGCTGTGCGAGATCGGCAAGCGCTACGTCGACCCGAAGCTCAACATGCTGATCATCGAGGCGTGGAACGAGTGGGGCGAGGGCGGCTTCCTGGAGCCGTCCAAGGAGCGCAGCTTCTCCTTCCTCGACGCCGTGCGCGACGTGTTCACCTCCGCCCGCGGTCTCCATCAGGATACCGTGCCCACACCAGCGCAAGTGGCGTCGTACGACACCCCCGTCACCTTCCAGCAGCTCGACGCCGACTACATCCGCCGCGACCGCGAGGAGCACGGCGTCAAGCCGGTGACGAGCCTCGACTGGCAGTTCGACCGGCCGGCCGACCGCGCTGGGTGGTTCCGCACCCCTCAACTAACCATCCTGCCCGCCGATGCCGGCTGCCTGAAGCTGCGCTCGACGGGCGCCGACCCCGCTCTGCTCGGACCGGCCTTGATGGATATCCCGACGGGCCGATATGCAGCGGTGGAGCTCCGGATGGCAGTCGACCGCGGCACGGCAGGCCAGCTCTTCTGGCTGACGGAGGGACCGCCGACGTTCTCCGAGCAGGCGTCGCGCGCGTTCCCACTCATCGCCGATGGCGCGTTCCACGTCTACCGCCTGCCGGTTGCGGAGAACGCTCAGTGGGCGGGCACAATCCACCAACTCCGCCTCGACCCGACGGACGCGGAAGGCGCCTCGATCGCCGTTGCCTACCTCCGCGGCCTCGCCGCGGCCCCGTAGGGTCAAGTCGGCGCCTCGCCCCTCGACGGCCACGGAGGCGGAGCAGATAGGCGTGAGAGCTACTGTGAGACCCGACGCGTTCGATCACATCGCCGAGGGACAGGGCGCCATCGGCGGGCAGGGCGTGCCCCGAAGCGAGGCCGGCAGCCCACGCTTCACGGCCACTCGCGCAACGTCTCCACCCCGTCGTCGGTGAATCGGTGCACTGGTTCATAGCCGAGTGCGAACCTGGCCGCGCTGGTGTCGCAGTAACACTCGGGGTTATCGGACAGCAGCGGATAGACGCCGAACGGGACACTCTCTGCTTCTGCGGCCACGGCGAACCCGTTGGCGATGTCCACGAAGGTCACCAGGGCGTTGCCGTCTCGCGGGCTGTGCTGGCGGCGCTTCGCCTCTTGGTTGGTGTGATCGGCCGGTTGCCCGATGCGCCAGCAGAGAACGGACAGCCCGTGCTCGCGGGCGTAGAGCTCGCCCAGCACCTCGCCGCAGTACTTGGTGGCTCCGTACAGCAGGTTCGGGCAGGCGGGGTCATTCTGGGCCACGTATCGGTTGAGTGGGTAGCCCCAGATCGTCATGATGCTGCTGGCGATCACGACGCGCTGGACTTCGGCGCGCCGCGCGGCTTCCAGGACGTGGTACGTGCCTTTCACGTTCACATCGAGTTGGGCTTCGGCGAACTCGTCCGGCCGCTCCCGGAACTCCCGCTGCGAGGCGATGGCCAGGTGCATGACGACGTTGACTCCGTCCATCAGCGGGAGGACTTCGTCCAGCCTCGTGAGGTCGGCGACATGGCTGTCCGGTTCGTCTTCGGTCGGGCGCACGTCGACTGCCCGGAAGTCGAACCGCTCACGCAGCAGCGGCCGGAGGCGAGAACCCAAGTACCCGGCGGCGCCGGTCATCAGCACTTTCGTCAGGGCGTGGTTCACTGATCCCGGTTTCACCGCCACAGCACCTTCGCCCGAAGTCCCTTGGTGAACTGGCACGCGCGGCTCATGCTCTCGGGGTCTTCGAGGTGGTATTGGAGGACGAGGTCCCCGGCGTACCCACTCTCCCGTAAGCCCTTCATGAATGCCTCGTAGTCGATCGTGTCCCCCGCCGATCCCGGCTCGCCGCGGTGACTCCCCGAGATGTGCACGTCTGACAGCAACCCCTCCAACGCCACTGCGGCAATATACAAGTCGGCGTTGTCGTTATTCAGGTGGTAGGTGTCCGCGGTGAGCTGGAGGCGCGGGTCGACTTCGTCGATGAAGGCGATGCCCTCGCGGTAGTTGTCGAGCGCGCACCCCTTCTCGAACTCCAGCCCAATCACGCAGTTCTCGGCATCGGCGATCGGGATCATGCGCTCCAGGTTTTCCCGGAGCGTTTCGCGCGCCGCCTCGACCGACACCCCGGCCGGCAAGTTCGGCCAGATGCTCACGACGCTGGCGCCCAGCTTGTCGGCCACGAACAGCACTACGTCCAGCCACTCCTGCATCTCCTGTTGCTTGCCGGGCGTGGTGCACTCGTTCTTACCGAAGGTGAGCGTGTTGACCCGCAAGCCGCAATCGCCCAGCAACTCGACAGCCTCGTCGACGTCGGCTTCCTTCTCCGCATTCATGAACGGCTCGCGGACAGGCAGGTTGAGACCCTCGTATCCGGCTTCGGCGACCCTCCGGATGATGTCGGCACGCGGGAATCTGCCCAGGGTGCCGGAGTACGGGTCGTAGGTGACGAGCATGGCGCCAACTCCTCTCTTGCCCCCGAGAGCGGCACTGGCGCGGGCTCCCGGGTACGCTCTAACACGATAGCGAATGGCGAGCGTTCTGACAATGGCAGCACACCACCTTCGCGTCGCCACAGTCGCCAACTGACGGCGGCCGGGCTACCATAACTCCGCCATGGCGCTTCCGCCAGCAAACCAGTTGGTCCGTTACGCCTCGCCAGAGGGGGGGAGTTGAGCGGCTTTCGCAGAGCCCTGATCCTGCTTCCAGCGTTGATTGCGGCGGTGTTCGTCGTCTCAGCAGCAGCGATCGCCTGGAGCGGGCTGCGCGACGAAATCCGCCCGGCAGACGTTGCTCTCGTCTTGGGCAGCAAAGTCGAGGCCAACGGTCGCCCTTCGGCCCGGCTGCGCGCTCGCCTGGACAAGGCGCTCGAACTGCGCCAGCGCGGGCTGTGCCTCCGCCTGATCGTCAGCGGCGGCACTGGCCGGGAGGGGTTCGACGAGGCGAGGGTGATGAAGCAGTACCTCGTGGGCAAAGGGGTTCCGAGGGAAGCCGTCTTCGTCGACAGCGCCGGAAGCAACACATACCTCTCGGCAAGGAACGCCGCCCGGCTGATGGACAAGCACCACTGGCGCAGCGCCGTGGTGGTGTCGCAGTACTTCCACTTGGCGCGGGCGGCACTGGCAGTGAGGCGGTTTGGCGTGTCACCCGGGTACCACGCGCATGCAGACTTCTTCGAGTGGCGGGATATCTACTCGACGGCGAGGGAAGTGGTGGGGTACTGCGCGTACCTCGGCCGCACCTACCGGCGGTGAGGACGTTCACCGGGTCGGGGCAATGCTACCACGGACTCCCGGCGAGCCCTTCCGCCGTCTCCGGCACCACGAAGATTGCCCGGGACAGGCGGCCGGCCGGTTTGCCTTCCCCGGCGTCCAGCAGGCGGATGGCGTACTCGCCCGCCCGGGGGAAGCCGACGGCGAAGTTCGGGATTGGTCCGTCCCACGTTGGCCGGTCCTTCTCGAACAGCAGCGTTCCGTCGGGTCCTCTCACTTCCACGCGCAGGTAGCCGCCGCCGGACCAACGCTCGCGCTGGAAGTAGACGGTGTGCCGCTTGCCGGCCTGGGCTTCGGGGATGGTCACCGTCCACTCGCCGCCGCGGGGCGCCTCCTGGGTCCACCATTCCAGCCCGGGGTACTTGCTCTGCGTGGGGTTCCAGAAGCCGGTCTGCTCCACGCCGTAGGCGGCCAGTGGTTTGGATACGTCGATGACGTATGGTGCGTACCTCCCCACAATGAGGCGCGTCAGGTCGTCGGTTTGGGCGCGCTCGTCGGCGGCTCGGCGACTGCCCCGGAGGAGTGTCAGACCGACCTCGGCCTGGTGTTGGTGGTAGCGCTGCAGCAGCGCACGCGTAACGCGCGCGTCGGCCGCCACGAGGATTACCGCCCCCGTGTCCAGTTCGGGCAACGTCAGCCCCGTAGTTCCGTTGCCGGGAGCTACGGTCAAGGGGGTGAATGCGCCGTCGTCCACCTTGCCGGCGTAGCCCGCCTTCAGCCAGGGAATCGCCGGCAGCCGGATCTCCACCTCGCGCTTCGGGTGGTGAGCGAAATCGCTTGGCAGGGGTTCGTAGTCGTCGTTGACCACCACAAGCAGCAGCGCGTCGCCACCGCAGATCAGTGTCTTCACCCACACCTGCTCGTCGGTGCACGTCGCGAGCGCGGTCGGGTGCGCCTGCAGGATCAACGGCGAAACGAGGGCGAACCGGCGATACACCTGCCCGACCGCGTCGAGCACATCAGCGTAGTTCGGGGCACCGTAGAAGTCGGCGAAGTCGGACTTCTCGTCGAACCACTCCCAACCGGAGAACCCACGAGCGCCCGCGCCCAGCGCGTAGAGGTACTGGATGATCACCTCCCGGGCGAACGGCGGTCGGCGGAACTTCATCTCGACCTTATGCCGGTCTTCGAAGTCCACCTGGGGGATGGCCTCCACGCGGCGCGGCCCGGCAGCTTTGCGGCACGTCTCGGTTACTTCTCGCACCCAAGCCAGCGGCATGCCAATGGTGAGCGGGTAGCAGTCGGGCGCCACGATGTCGGGGAGTTGCGCGTAGACGTAGTAGTTCGCCGGCTTGTAGGTAAGATCCAGCGTCACCTGCACCGGCTTGGCCGGGTCCGCCTCGGCGCACTGCTGCGTGTGCCGAACGATATCGGGTCCGTGGAACCCTATGCGCATGGCGGCGGGCCACTCGTCGGCGCTGTAGTCCCAACAGTCCGGCTCGTCGTGGAGCACGTAGGTGTGGACCGCAGGATGGCCGCGCACCTCGGGCGCGGGTGGGTCGGCGTTGACGTGGAAGGCGCTGCGTTGGCCGAAGGCGGCGTAGCGGTCCAGCGGCTCCCGGTCCAACGGCCGGAAGTGCGCAGCGCAGTTGATCCCGAGCTTCAGGTTCCGCTCCAGGTCGCCCGCCCCGTACATGCCCAGCCGCAGGAACTCGTCCAGCGTGCGCAGCGTGCACGCCACCGCCTCGCCGTTGGCAGCCACGAGCTTGTAGGTGTGAAACGAACCGGGCCGCAGCGCGACGGGCGGCGTCAGCGTCACCGGGCAGGCGCCACAGAAGAACCCGGACGCGAGAATCCGGGCCCGCTTGGTGACGTCGACGCCGTCGAGGAGCACCTTCGTCACGCGCGTCGCTTCGGGGCCAAGCTGCTCGGCGACAAGGAAGACTTCCTTGCCTGCGTTCTGCCACGCCACCGTCTCAATGCGGAACGAGGGCGGCTTCGCAGGCACGATGGCCTTCAGCGGCTTCCCGTCTGCCTCCAGCGTCAAAGCAGCGTCCGCCTTCAGCGGATACCGCAGCCGCACGCTGATCTCGGCGAAGCCCTTCGCCGGCACCGGGTCGGGCCACGTCCGCCACCAGATCACTTCGTGCTTCTCGTTGGTCCGCAGGTGCTCCAGCGCGACGCCATTGAGTGCCGTCGCGTCGACGCGCGCCGGAGCGGCGCCGTCGTTGTGGACGTAGACCTTGAGCGTCCCCGCGCGCCGGTCCGTCTGGGCGAAGTCGGCCAGCCCGGGGGCGCCTTCCGTCCACGAATACTTGCCGCCGACGTCGACGTGGAAGTAGGCGCAATCGACTTCGACTGCGGCGTGCGCGGGGATGAGCGCGGCGTGCAGCACGACTGCTGCTGAGAGCAACTGAAGGGAAAGCATGGGGCAGCTCCTAACGCTGAGTGGTCTGGGGAAGTGTATCCCAAGTGCCGCTGCGGACAAACGCACCACGCTCAGCGCTGGCCGACTGCGGGCCGCTACCATGCCCAGCCCCGGGGCAGGAAAACGCGGCCGTGAGGCGAAGTACCGACAGCGCCCTCTACCCCGCGCCTTCGCCTGTGGAGCCTCACATGAACGTCACCTCTCGCCCCCGCCGGACATGGGTCCTCATCACAACGGCGTTGTCCCTCGCCTCCTGCCTCGCCCAACCGCCCGCCTCCCAGACCAAGCAGTCCGACTGGTGCGAGATTTCCACCCCCAAGGCCGCGTTAGTCGGCGACACGGTGCAGGTGCGCGTCAAGCGCACCGGGCGCGAGGGCAAGGTGTTCCTGACCTGCGACCTCAAGACCCAGGACCACGAGATGATCAAGTGGGGCGGGCCGCCGAAGCCGGTGGAGGCGGGCGGCGAGGCGAGTTGGGCGCTGCAGGTGCTCGATGTGCCCAACCTCAAGTCCGCGTACGCGCTGGTCATCGCGACGCGGAACGAGACCGACGACTGGCAGAAGGCAATTGCCCAAGCGAGCAGCGCGCCCATTGAGATTGCCGGCCGGTCGCCGCTGGTCGATCTCACCTACAAGAAGAGCTGGCTCTGGGTCGACGCCTCCAACGACGGGAAGCCGCTGGTGTCGGGCGACACGTGGGAAGTGCCGGTGGAGTACTACCTCGATCCCGCCGACCACTACCAGAAGACGACGCTCAGCATCTGGGGCACGGGACCGTGGATTGACACCCCCGACGGCAAGTACACAAAGGAGCGCGGGCACATCGGCTATCCGGGATTGGGCGGGCGCGTCGACCTGACGGAGCCGGGGCGGGGGCGGCAGGTGTTCAAGTGGACGGTGCCGCAAGACCTGGAGTTGGTGCGCAGGAGCAACCGCATTCTGCTCATCGCCACCTTCCGCGACGCAGCCGGGCAGCAGTGGCCGTGGGAGCATCGCGCGAACACGAGCTTCATGCGCAAGCGCGGGTTCTTCGAAATCGAGACGGGCGTGCCGGGGAACCTGTTCGCCTACGACCAGCCGGTGCGGGTGGGCATTCGGCTGAAGAACGTGGGGGCGGGCGCCAGCAGCGATCAGACGGGTCAGACGAGTCCGACAGGTCAGACCGGTCAGACAAAGACGCTCCGCTACACCATCCACGACACGACGGGCGCTCTGGTGGACAAAGGCGAGAAGGAGTTCGCCGTCCAGCACGCCGGCCAGCAGGTGTGGATCGAGCCCAAGCTGAAGCGCCGAGGCGTCTTTCTGCTGGAAGTGGAAGTGCCCGGTTGGGAGAAACGATTGACGACCGTGGCACGAATCCCTGACCTGAAGGCGATCACCAAGGGGCAGCCCACGCGCTTCGGCATGACCAACCACTGGGAGGCGCCGCCCGCCGAGGTGTGGGCGATTGCGCAGCGGCTGGGGCTGAGCACCTGTCGCCGCTTCACCAACTGGTACCGGCTCAATCCGGGTCCGGGTGTGTACAAGCTGGACGACCTGGCCACGGAACTGGATACCGCGGCCAAGTACGGCGTGACGGAGTGGGTCTGCCTCGTCGATCCGCCGCCGTTCGCGTTTCCCGGCAAACCGGAAGCAACCAGCTACCGAGCGTTTGACTTCGTGGAAGACGCCTGGCGCGACTTCGTGAAGACGGCGACCACGCGGCTGAAAGGCAAGCTCTACGGCTGGGAGTGGCTCAACGAGATCACCCCCGGCGGCTGTGCAGACCCCGTGGGTACCTACGTCAACATGTGCAAGATCGGGACGGAGACGGCGAAGGCGGCTGACTCAAAGATCGTCACCATCCTGGCCGGCGGGTTGTACCCTCGCGCCTTCCGCAACCAAGTACTGACGGCCGGTATCGGGAAGTACGTGGACGCGCTGCCGGTCCACTACCAGAACGGCGATGGCATCAACGAAGCGCGGCAGGACCTCGACGCCGTCGGCAACAAGCACGTCGCCGTCTGGGAAGACGAGTCGGCCAAGGGTGTCAACGCCTGGGGCATGCCGCCGCTGGAAGAACTGCAGAACACGACCCAGTGCGAGTGGGTGTTGCGCCAGTGGACCGACGAGCTGGCAGCGGGCTGCGAGAAGCTCACCTACTTCGGCGGGCCCGGCGACGCAGCAGGCTCGTGGGACTACCTGCTGGACGACCTCAGTCCGCGGCCGGTCGCCGCGACGTTGGCTGTGCTCACCAGCAAGCTGCAGGGAGCGACGCCGCTGGGTGTGTTCCTGTTGGGCGAGGGTGGGCTGTTCCACCTGTTCGAGCGAAGCGGCAAGCCGGTGCTGGTTGCCGCTACGTACGAGCAGGAAGGGGAACCCGTCAGCCTGAACGTCGGCGCAGACAAACTGACCGTCACCGACTACCAGGGCAACGAGACACCGCTTCCCGCACCAGGCGGCGCAGCGCAGCTCCGGCTGAGCACGTTGCCGGTGTTTGTCGAGGGGAGGGACCTCGACGCGATGAAAGCCCAAGTCGTGCCCGAGATCCAGGTCGCCCGAGTCGGCTCAGGCACTTCGGCCAACGTGACGCAGTCGCGTCGACTCACACCGCGGGTGAGCGTGTTGCAGGGCGTGGCCGGGAAGCTGTCCGTTCGCCTGCGCAATCTCTACGACCGGACGCTGTCCGGCAGCGTGACCCTTGCGCTGCCACTGGGGTGGCCGACGGCGAAGCCGCTCACGTTCTCCCTCGACAAGGGCAAGGAAGAGGTCCGCGAACTCAGCCTGCCGGTACCCAAGTCCGTCGAGCCGAAAGACTACCCGCTCCGGCTGACATTCGCCCTCCAGAACTCGGCCGCTCGTGCGCTGCCTTTGGTCGAGAAGGTTGCGGTGGTGTCCGTGATCTCACCCGACATGCTGGGGAACCTCCTTCCCAACGGCGACTTCGAGACGCCCGACGCAGCAAGCACCGGCCCCGAGGGCTGGGCGGTCAACGGCACAACCAGGAAGTGGGCCAGCTCCGAAGGCTTGGGCGACGGGCTTGGCAAGCACGTGTTCCGGTTCGAGAACTCGCCGGACTGGGAGCACTGCAACCGGACCATCCCACTCCGCGGCGGGCAGACGTACCTGTACACCGCGTGGGTCCGCAATGAGAACATGGACGCCGGCTCCAACATGACGCAGCGCCTTGCAGACGGCAAAGAGATCCGGCTGTACGACACCCAAGTCATGCGCTGCGGCGGCAACAACCCGTACTGGCAGGTATACTCGCGAAGGTTAGGAATACACCGAAGTGGAAGTTCGCAGAACTTCACCCGGGGGCGTGTGGTGAGCACCCAACACACTGCTGTGCACGCAGAGGCGTCGAACTTGTGCAATAGCTTCGGTGTATTCCTAACCTTCGCGAGTATAGCACCATCGCCACTCCGGCCACGGTGAGTCCAATGGTGATCACCGCCCGCGGCCCAAACCGGGACGCCAATGTCCCGCCGATCACTGCCAGGGCAAGGTAGCCGACCAAGTTGGCCGACGCCAACGCCCCGGCCTGCGTGTTGTCCATCCCCAACCCCACCTGCATGGCCGGCAGCACCAGGCTGTAGCCGAACCGCGCCAGACCCAGCGCGCCAAACACGACCAGCGTGCCGGTGGCGAGGACAACCCAACCGAAGTGCAGGGAACGGGGGACGGCCGGCGTCATCTGCATCGTCCTCACCCGGTCGCCGCCGAGCCCGCGGCCTTGCCCGCCCACCACGGACAGAGGCTGCGTTGCGGGCAGTCCTTGCAGCCGTGACCTTTCGAGAGCCACGGCAGCAGAATGTAGGCGTCCAGTACGAAGATGCCGAGAAGCACCGCCATGCTGGGTGCAAAGGACCTGACCATGGCCACTACCGCGAAGACGACGGGCACGAACCACAGCGGAGCGATGACCGGGATGTGCCGCCGGAACTTGCGGGTGAAGTCGGAGTAGTCACCTTTGGGCCGGTACTTGGCCGAGAGGACGCCATAGCCGCACGGGCACGACCGCTGTCCGTGGCTGGGGCAGTGTGGGCAGAGAAACAGAATGATCCAGAACGATCCGGCGACGCCGTACAGCACGAAGCCGGCCGCTGCAAACCAGCTCGTCGCAGACGAACCCAAAGTCAAGACGAGAATCGCCGCGCCCAGCAACAGCATGACGGCGTACGGGATGTTCTCGAGCACGGTGTGGAACGTCGAGTACTCAATGGTGCACTCTTCCTTGAGGGCGGTGCCCTTGAGAGTGTTCATGGGTCTTCAGTCTCCTTTTCGACGGAGCGTCAGAACTGCACTACTGCGCCCGTCTTCCGGCTCTCGATGGCCGCAGCGCTCATCCGCGCCGACCACAGGCCGTCGGCTGCCCCGGCGTTCCGTGGCGGCTCGCCGCTGAGCACGCACTGGGCGAAGTGATCGACGGCGGCCAACCAGCCTTTGTCGACCATGTAGTTCCAGTGCGGGCTGCGGTTGCCGACGTAGTCTTTGCGTTCGGCGGCATCGGGCAGCGGATCGCCGTTGGCTTGCGCGCGGTTGCGCTGCTCCCAGCCCAGGCGGCGGAGCGCGGAGAGGGCGTTGGCGCCTTCCTTCTCCAGCAGGTACTTGTGGGTAAACTCGCGGTCGGGGTGGGAGTGGCCGGCATAGCGGTAGACCGGCTCGGCGTCTGCGTAGCCGTAGGTGCGCAGCTCCACGAACTCCTCGACCGTCACCGCGCCCAGATTCGACACGATCTCGACGCGCTCCTTGGGCAGATCCATGGTCACGTAGCCGGAGCTCATGATCGAGCAGACGCAGCCGGACTTCATCTTCAGCACGAAGACTTCGTCGTCCGGGCGCGACTCGAGGCAGTAGAGGTGCTCCGGATCGGAGTCGCTGAACCACCGGCACAAGTCGAAGATGTGGCAGACCTCGTGGATCACGCGGACGCCCGGCGGGTAGTTCTTCCCCCAGCTCCAGTACTCGTCACTGATGCGGTAGTGCAGGTTCTTCGCCCCACCGTCGGCGCAGAGCAACTCCTTCGCCTTGGTGTACGCCGGAGCCATCCGTCGGTTGAAGCCGACCGCGACGAACTTACCCGACGCCTGCTGCGCCGCACCCACCGCCTCCACCTCCTGCGGCGTGTTGGCCAGTGGTTTCTCGACGTAACCGTGTTTGCCCGCGTTGAGCGCCTCAATGGGCAACGGCGCCTGCATGTCTTCCCGGGTGGCGACGACGACTGCGGCGATCTCCGGGTCAGCAAGCAGGGCGCAGTAGTCCGTCTCCGCTTGCGGCACGGCGTACTTCGCCTGCATCTGTTGCAGCACGTCCTCGCGCAGGTCGCAGAGGGTCCTGAGCTTCACATGTGGCGCCCGGGTCAGGTTGGGCAAATGCTGCGACTGGGCGATGCCGCCGGCACCGATGATTCCGAAGGTTGCTTGGTTCATGGGCGAATCTCCAAAGGGAAAACGTAGGGGCAGACCCGCGTGTCTGCCCCGGCTGCCCTGCCCCGGCCAGGCGGGCACGCAGGCACCGCCCCTACGGTCCGCGTTCTTGAGCGGAGCTACTCGGCCGGCACCGGTGCCAGGACTAGGCCAACGTCGTCCGCGAATGCGGCCCCGCTGCCGCCCTTCACCACGAACACCGTGGCGGTGGTGTTCGTCGCTCCCGTGGTGAAGTTCACCTCGATGTGCTCCCATGTCCGGCCGTCGCTCTCGATCGAGGTTTCCGAGCCTGCGTGACCTCTCACGCCGAGCCGAATGGCTCCCGCGTCCTTTGCCTTCAGCCAGCCGGCGACAACATACCGCGTGTTCGGCGCCAGCCCCGCGACAACCTGCTCAATGCCATCATCGTCTGGGCCACTGAGGCAGACGGCTTGGCCGATGAACGAGTCGCGCTCATCCTGGTTTTCGGTGATGCCGCTCTGACCGCGGATGAGCTTTGCCGTCCCGGCCTCAATTCTCGCCCAACCTGCGATTTCTCCCTTCGGCGACGGCCAGTCGAGGGAACCGTTGACAACTCGATTGCGGTAGGGCGTCTCAGACAGTCGATACTCCGGGTTGGGCGGATTGCCGAAGTCGTGGCCGGTGGTCCACTGCGGCGTGCCCGCCTGGTAGGCGCCGAGGTCAGGACCAGCGCCGGCAAACCCGTCGGTGATGCCGGGCACGACTGCGCCCGCCGCGAGCCCGGGACGCGTTTCCGCGGAGAAGCTGTCCCTGTTGAGCTTCTCCGGCGGAATGCGCTCTTCGTTGTTGGCCAGAAACAGATCGGGGTGCGGCGCGATCTTGCCGCCCAGTAGGTTGTTCTGCACGCGGTCGCCGAACATCCGGTCACTCTTCCAGCGGCCCCAGTTGCCCAGGTTGCCCATGACGGTGTTGTTGTACACCAAGTTGTACTGCGACGGCTTGTTGAGCCGGATCTCCTCGCCGTTGGTGTTCCAGACCACGTTGTGGTGGACCAGGTAGTTGGAGGTGAAGTTGTCCAGGTAGAGGCCGCAGCGAGTGCCCGGCGCCAGGTTGTCGTGGCAGTGGTTGTAGCGGATCTCCGTGCCGCCGCCATCGTTGGCGCACGTGTACAAAAAGCCCAGGTCGTGGCAAATCCGCCCGGCGTTGTAGACGTGGTTGTACTGAACCAAGTGCGCCTGGCCGCTGACTTGGATGCAGTCGCGGCCCGTGTCGTGGATCGTGCTGTGGCTGAGCATGTTCGCCGTCCCGGCGATCTTCACGGGCGTGCCGTAGCAGCCGAAGTAGTCGAGATCGTGGAGCCAGCAGTTGATGACGGCGTTGTGGTCGCCGCCCAACAGGATGCCATCACCCACCGAGCAGGCGAGCTCGCTGTCGCGGATGACATTGCCCGTGCCCGAAACGGTGATCCCCGTCGGCTCGCCCAAGCCGTAACTCGTGTCGCCGCCGCGGGTGTGGGACACGTACGTTGCGCGGACTCCCTGCACCACGCAATGCCGGGCGTTCCGCAGGTCGAGGGTCGCCGCGTGGACGTTGATCCCAACCACTTGGACATGCGCACGTCCCTGCAAGTCGAAGGCCAACAGGCGGCGTTTCGCAGTGACAGCGTGCGTGTTGGGGTCGGCCCCCTCCGGCGGCCAGAGGTACAGCGTCTTCGTCGGCGGGTCGAAGAACCACTCGCCGGGCGCGTCGAGGAGTGCCAGCTTTCCGACCAGATAGAACTCGCCACCTTCGCCGGGGTTGTGGAACCGCAGCACATGCTCCGGCAACGCGAACAGCAGCTTCTTCTGCGCCGCGTCGTACCCCGTAACTGTGGCCGACCAACTGGTCCACTTGGAGTGGCACAGCGCCCACACCGCTGCTCCGATCCAGTCGCCGTCCGGCAACGCCTTGCAGACCAGACCCGCCTCGTCGCCGCCGTCAATCTTCGCCCCTTCCGGATCGAGCAGCTCGTCGTTCGTCTTGTTCGGCCAGCGCGCCTCCGGCAGCCTCTTCCCGTCGAAGAAGACCTGGTTGTTCTTGCCCAAGTCCCAGTTTAGTTGCGCCCTCCAGACGGCGCCTTGGTGCTTCGCCCAGCCCGTCACCGCCTCCGCACCGCTGACGGTCACCGTCTCGCCTTCCGCTGCGCGAAAGGTGATTGGCTTGTCCGGCTCGCCGGAAGCCGCCGGCGTCACCGTCTCGTGGTAGGTGCCGCCGCGGACAATGCAGGTGTCGCCAGCCTTCATCAGCGAAGCTGCTTTCTGAATCGTGGCAAAGGGCGCTGCTTGAGTGCCGGAGTTTTCGTCGCTCCCGGCTGGCGAGACGTAGACTTCGGCGCCCGCGGCGCAGGCAGTCAGCAGCAGGGCGGTCATCACGAGAGGGCCCTTCTTCACGTCGGTTTCCCTATGCCTTTCGAGTGGACGCGGGAACCACGGTCTGTCCGCGCGCAGTCAACGGTGGGATCACCGGCCCACCTTCCCGGGTTGGGGCGCTCCGTTGCAGTGGACGTCGCGCTCAATTGTACAGGTCGTTCCCCGGGAACGCAATTCGCCGGCACCCGCCGGGCGCACCGCCCGTTCCCCCTATCGCCGTGTGCCCTTGTTCCCCCCAGGGCGACACCCTCGGCGACTCACGCGCTCCTTCACGGTCGCGGCTCGGCGCCCGTCCGTACCGCGGGCATCCTGCCCGCCTCCCCCACCTCAACGTCGTCCACATAGCACACGCATTCCTGCTGCCCATTCGGCACGAAGCCTACCCAGTCGAGACGGGTGAAGCCCGGCTCGCAAGGCAGGTCTGCAAACGTGCGAGGGTCCGCGTCTCGCACGGACACGGTCAGGTCAAACGTGCCGGTCGCCTCGTCGCCGAGGGCACAGCGGACCTCAAACCTCACCCACTTGCCGGTCGGGATGGTCAGCAGCTCCTTGCCATCCAGCTCGACCTTGCCGCCGGGCGAAATCTGCACGCTGGGGCCGCGGCTGTACTTGCCGCCGTCGTACTGTCGCCATTGGCAGCAGAGCTGCGTGGCGGCATCGACGAACACGCTGAACCAGCCGAGCACGCGCCCCTCGGTGAAACTGAGCCGGTAGAATACATGCGGGTTGTACGCCGCCTTCTGACCGGGACCGTCGATGAACTTCAGGCTTTGCTTGCCGGAGGCGGCTTGCTCGTCGCTGACGCGGGCGGTGTTTGGTTCGTTCTCCTCAGTCGTCGTCGCGCCCGGGGCGCGCTCGCCGACGGCGACGGACTCGAAGTCTTCCCGCAGCGGCTTGGGCGGCCCGGCAAACGCGGCGACGGCGCCAATGAGGTCGGTCGCGCCCGGGGCAAAGGACTTGGCGCGCACGGTGGCGGCAGCGGTCAGGACGAGGGGCTTGGCGTAGAGCGGCGATCTCCCTGTGGGTTCAGAGCCGTCTATGGTGTAGTGGATCTGCGCGGCGGCGGCATCGGCGGTGATCGTCACGGTCAGCGGCTGCCGGACCGTGCCCTGTTCGGGAGTGATGCGAGTGGTCAGCCGCTTGCCGAGGAGCCGCGAACGGTACGGCTCCTCAAGCCCGACTTCGTCCAATGACACCGGCGGCTTGATGCCCAACTTCAGTGCCGGCGACTGGGGCTGAAGGCGGTAATCACCGTTAGCCGGATCGACGAACAGCGGGTCGGCGGCGAGGCTGTGTTTCTCGATGCCGAGCTTCTGCTGGCTCTCCAAGTGCTGCGCACCCCAGTCCGGGTCGGCGGCGCACCAGTAGAGGTTGTAGTCGGCGTCGGCGTCGTGCAGCCGGGGCGCGGGGGTGCCGCCCCGGGCGGCGCCTTCGTAGAGAACGGTCTGCCCGGCCTGCCGCGAGTAGAACACGTTTCGTTGGATCACCGAGCCCTTGAGCGTGCCGTAGGGGAACACGAGATAGCCACGCTGCCGGGCGTCTGGCCGCAGGTCCACCACGAAGTTGTTGACGAGGTCGTTGTCGCCCTTGCTGATGATGCCCTCGGCAGCCCCGCGGGTGCGCGCCAACAGGTTGCCCTCGAACAGCGTGCCGTTCTGGTCGTCGTCGTTACGCAGCACCGCGTTCATGTACTTGCCGTCGCAGTCGTGGCAGTAGTTCTCGCGGATTACGTTGCCGCCGCCGGCGCCCGACACATAGATGCAGTTGCCATCGCCGGTGACCTGCATGGCGTTGTGAATGTCGTTTCGCTCGACCACGTTGTTGCGGCCGTGCAGCCATTTCTCTCGCTCCTGCCAACTCAGCCGCGGCATGCCCTTGGCGGGGTCGAGACCGGTCTCCGTCCAGCGCACGGTGCGCGAGCATTCACCGGCGCCTTTCGGGTCCCAACTGATGCGCCCGGTCACGCAGAGGCCCGTGTAGGGAATGTGGTGAGTGTGGTTGTGGGCGATTCGGTTCTCGCCGCTCTGCCAGACGAACAACGCCGGCGAGCCCCAGTACAGCTCGCCGGTGTCGTGAAGGTAGTTGTTGCTGACCTCGTTCTCCCGGTTCACGTCCTTGGTGCCGGGTCCGTAGCCGCACAGCAGAATGCCGACCCCGCCGAGGTGCTCCAGGTGGTTGCCGACGAGGCGGTTTTTTCGGCAGTGCAAGTCGAGCCGGATGCCGGTGTGACCCGAGTTCACGAAGTGGCAGTCTTCGACGACGCAGTTCTCGGCACCGCGCAACCGCAGCAGCGCCGTGGGGCTGTCGAATCGCTCCCAGTCGTGCTGGAGGCCCCAGCCCGTGCCGCCGTGCCACGACAGCCGGTCGCCCTGGGTGAAGGTCAGCCCGCGGAAGGAGAGGTCCTTCACCGGCGTATCGGTGGGACCGGCGTAGTCGATCTTGCCCTCGACGCGGATCAACTCGGTCAGCACCGGCACGATAATCTCGTCGCTGGGTCGGTCGCCCTCCGGCCACAAGTAGAGCTTGGCATTCTCCGCATCCAGCACCCACTCGCCTGGCTGGTCCAACACTTCGAGCACGTTCTCCACAAACGCCGTCGGCCGGTCGGTGAGGCCGTTCTTGCCAAGCGAATACGTCCCCGGCACCGTCGTCATCGCGACGGCGTTCGCCTCGTCGACCGACGCCAGCGGCAGGATGTTGCTGATCCAGTAATAGGACGGGATGATCGCCAGCTCCGCCTCCTGCAGGTCGGGCCAGTTCCGGAGGGCGCCTTCCGGAAAATGCACCGTCCGTCGGTCATCGGGCGTGCCGCGGACGATGGCTTGGGTCTGGTTGAAGCCTTTGCCGCGTGCCCGCGGCAGCCGCCGACCGCCCTCGTACAACGTGAAGAACCGCCACCCTCGGTCGAACTGGGTCGCCACCGTCGCTGCCGGTGCCTGGTTCGCCTTCAGGTCGCGCACAAAGGAAACGTCGGCAACCCACACGTCGCCCCGAGCGGCCTCCGGCAAGCCCGCCAGTGCGCGGTCCGCCTTCGTCCACTTCGTCACCGGCACCCCACCGCTGACTACCGGCCTCTCGCCCGGGAAGGCCGCGTAAGCCACCCCACCATCCTCGATGCCGAAGACCACCGTGTCTACGAGCCGGTACGTGCCGCCGCGCAGCAGCACGGCGACCGGCTCCGCCGGGTTGGCGCGCCTCAACTCGCGGGCCGCGTCGCGAGCATGGGTGAGCGTCGCGAAGGGTCTGTCCTTCGTGCCAGGATTGGCGTCGTCGCCTGCCGGCGACACAAGGAGGTCGGCGGCTTGCAGCGGCAGGCAAGCGAACAGAAGTGCCAAGGCGAGCACGAGGGAGAGGGCGTTCATGGGCTGTATCCTCAATCGCGGGCCCCCGAGAGGGCCGGGTAGTCGTCGTGCTGGTAGCGTTGGTCGCGCTGACGACCGAGCGCCCAGAGAGCGGGTCCAGCAGCAACACCACGCGCTTGGACCGCCTGTTGCACTACTCGACCACGGTCAACATTCGCGGCGAGAGCTACCGCCTCAAAGACCGCCGAAAGGCCGGTCTCCTAGGCACCCCCGAAAGGAGCAAGAACGCCTAATTAACCACGCCGGGTGGGGATTTCTATCCCGGCGATTTGGGGATTTTAACTCCGGCGTTGACAGGAGAGGCGATCCCGCCCCGGCCGCACCAGGGCGCGTCGCAGCTTATCCAGCCACGTCCAGGCCGTACGGGAACTGCCCAAGCCCAGGACGCGTTGGCGCCCCAACGCACGCACTCCGTACTTCTGGCTGGTCACAGACCCCCTCGCGCGAAACCACAGCCGCAACGGCTTCTTGGCATCCGGGAAGATCGTGCCCGCGATCACGGAGGTCTGAACGTCGCAGTGGAGACAGTGAGGCAGCCCGCGGTTCGTTGACCCCGAGCGGGCGCCTTCACACCGCGGACAGCGGAAGCCCTCAGGCCACCGCAACCGAGAGAGGCACTCACGACAAG
>Ga0210015_1000918_pt1 | contig 29811 bp, 21 predicted proteins | sample CryGeymeta201522_FD_185471 | JGI IMG/M metagenome (GOLD analysis project Ga0210015, IMG submission 185471) | Groundwater microbial communities from Crystal Geyser aquifers in Utah, USA - Crystal Geyser metaG 2015-22 (SPAdes) (version 2) | ecosystem: Environmental > Aquatic > Deep subsurface >... | reverse complement strand
CCACAAGGGCCGCGCCGCGAACTTATTGGCGCCGGCGGGAAGATTGATCGTCGGGGGCGCTCATCCCAGAGGCTGAAATCACCTATCGAAGCTACGGCAGGTTTCGGGCGTCGGCCGACAATGGCCGGAGCCACACAGGTTTTCGATACAACCCACAAAGGATCGGAGCAGGGGCTCGTCGGCACGATGTCGCGGCAGCACCACACTGCGGCAGCGAACCTGATGAAACTCAGGGACTCTGAGTCCCCGCAAACTGCCGGCGTTGAGCTGTCCGCCTACCAAGCTGCGCGAGATGAAGGAGATTCCGTTCCCGGCGAGGACACTGTCGATGGTCAGGCGCAAATCATCCGAAACGACCAGACTGTGAAATGTGGCAAGAGAGCTGCCGACTTCTTCCAGATTCTGCTGCAACAAGCGCTTTGAGCTGCAACCATCGCGTCTGATGTAGAGTCGATGGCGTTGCAGGCTGGCGAGTTCGACCTTTTCTGCGCCCAGTTTCAGTTCCGGAGCCGCGATGAAGATCAGCTGATCTTCCGGCAAGGGCAGGGTGATTAGTTCTTCCAGTGCCAGATCCTGACAGTGCTCAATGACGGCTAAATCGAAATTGCCCTCCTGCAACCCTTTAATCGCTTGATCGGGTTGCGTAAAGATGAATTTCAGGTCTTCCATATCGGCATTTTGGAGCAGAAACTGATTCAGTACCTGTGGGAGGAAGGCTGTGCCAAAGGTCGGCGTACAACAAAGTGAAAGCCGTTTCCCCATGGAAAAGCGCTCCAGTTCGTCACGTAATTCTTGTTCTTTGTTGAGCAGGGAGCGGGCTTTTTCGAGAATTTGGATACAGATCCGGGTGGGCGTCAGGCCGCTGCTGGAGCGTTCAAAAAGTTGCTGATTGAAGTGATCTTCGAGAAATTTTATGCGTTGAGAGACCGCTGATTGAGTCAAATTGAGCATTTCGGCGGTGCGTGAAAAGTTACCGGTCTCGGCGGCAACCACCAGGGTTTTCAGATAGCGGGTTTCCATGGGCTCATTCCTGTTGGATGTATAAGAGTTTCTTATTAAGCCATAAGAAGAATGCGCTTCATAATATAAGGGCGACGAATTAAGCTCCATGATATTACCCGGTACATGCCGTATCGGCAATAACGAGGAGGCTTTTTATGCATAAGAACTCAAACTGGAGCTGGTGTTGGTTGCCCCTGCTGTTGGCGATGATTCTGTTGCCTGCTTGCAGCAGCGACAAGGACGCGGATGATAACCAAGGTGTGGCCGGGGTGTTTGCGACCAGCCTGCACGGTACCCGCGCCGGCAAAGCGACCTGGTACAACGACACGGACGGTTTCAAGACCATGGTTACCGTCGATTATGCTGATCTTCCCTGTGCCGACTGTCACAACAAGGCGGTCTGGGAAAACCGTCCCGCTGCCGAAGGCGGCCCGAGGGCGTGGATCGAGGCCAACTGCCTCGACTGCCACGCGACTACTCCCGGTGACGAAGTGGCCGACAGCAGCTGCCTGGGGTGCCACAGCCGTCAAGGAACCGAGATCAGTCTGGGTCTGACCGATGTGCATCGCGATGGTGGTCAAGCCATGGGCTGTATGGACTGCCATACCCAGGGTGATGTCCACGGCGACGGCACCAGTTATACCACCATGTTCGAGCCCGGCGCCATCGATGCCAAATGTCAGAACTGCCACTCTGACGCAACCCTGGCCGGGGTCAACGATTTCCACGATTCGCCCCACATGGACGCCATTGATTGTTCGGCCTGCCATATGACCAGCGCCATTACCTGCTACAACTGCCACTTTGATAACGAGGCCGACGAAACCGGCAGCATCCTCCACGCCAAGTTTGCCAGCGCCAAATTCGGTGGCCCCGGCGAAAAGGCCTGGCGCTTCCTGATCAACCGCGTGGTCGACGAGCAGGGTAACACCAAAATTTTTGCCGGCAGCATGCAGTCGCTGATGGCTGATGTCACCGCCAGTTCTTCGCCTGGAGAAGATAACTTGGGCGCGACCTTCGTTGCCATCGGGCCCTATTACAGCCACTCGATTCAGAAAAACGCCATTACCTGCGAAGATTGCCACGCCAGCGCCGCCATGCAGCAGTATGTCGACCAGGGGGTGATCGACGTGGTCAAATGGAAACCCGAGGCCGGAGTTGCCGTGGCTGCCGCACAGATGGGCGCCGAAGGCTGGCAGGGCCCCAAGGGGGTCATTCCCGTGCCGCCCGACTACAGCACCGCGCTGAAATTCGATTTTGTCGATCTGGTCACGCCTGACGCTCCGCTTAACGCCAGCAGTACTTCTTCGAGCGATCGGGTGCTCTTTAAGCGTGGCGCCGACTATATCCATTTTGTCGATGAATATGTTCAGCCATTAACCAGCGCACAGATGGAAAAACTCGGCTGGTTCTCCTACAGCCTCCATGCCACCCGCGCCGGCAAAGAAACCTTCTATTATGATGGCTTCGACGAGGCATCTCCCGCTCTCCTGCAGGCCGGGTTCGGCAATTATGTTGATGTCCCCTACGCCGATCTCCCTTGTGTCGACTGTCATAACGCCAAGGACAACGGCCCTTGGGATACCGATCCAGCCGAGGGCAGTGTGACCGATTCCTGGCCGGGCAATCCGGTGTGTCGCGACTGTCACGGCAATAGCACTGCCGGCAAAAGCCCGGTCGTCGGCTCGACGGTTGGCAACGATGTCTGCAAGGGTTGCCACAGCCGCCTTGGCGCTGAAGCCGCCGTCGGCATGACCGACGTTCATGCTGCCTTCAGTTGCAGCCAATGCCATGCCCTGGGAGATATCCACGGTGTCACCGGCGAAAAACCCGCGACCATGTTTGACGGCGCGATTACCGCCGATTGCCAGAGCTGCCATACTCCGACGACCACGGTCATGGAACATGCGGTGCATCTGAGCGGCATCGACTGCTCAACCTGTCACATGCAGAGCGTTGTCACCTGTTACAACTGCCACTTTGACAACGAAGCCATCAAGGACGGCAGCGTTCTGCACGCCAAATTCGCCAGCGCCAAATTCGGCGGCCCCGGCGAGAAATCCTGGCGCTTCCTGGTTAACAAGGTCATGGCCGATGGCAGCACCAAGGTCTTCCCCGGCAGTATGCAGTCCCTGGCCGCTGATGTGACCGCCAGTAATTTCCCCGGTGAAGATAATCAGGGTGCGACCTTTGTCGCCATTGCACCCTATTACGCCCATGCCATTACTAAGACCGATGCTTTAACCTGTGACACGTGTCATGGCACCCAGACTGCCATGGATCTCGCCGCCGGAACCGCCGTCGATGTCGTCGCCTGGAACGCCGCTGACGGCGTCGAAGTACCGGTTGCCAGTATGATGGCCACCTGGCAGGCGCCGTCCGGGGTGATTCCGGTCCCCGAAAACACCTCACTGCTGGGTTTCGATTTTATCGATCTGGTTGATCCGGCGGCCGCCCTGACCCCCACGGCCACCTCGTCCAGTGCACGCCGGGCCTTCAAAAGGGATGCGGATGTCATTCATATGCCGGCAGATTATGTCTTGCCCCTCACGGCCGCCCAGATGACATCCTTGAGCTTTATTCACAACTCTGGTGCAAACTGTGCGACCTGTCACACCCCTTGATCGTTTTATGCCATAAAGCATGACCACCAAAGCCCGGTTGCAATTGCAACCGGGCTTTTATCAGAATCGCGCCGGTCAAATTCGCACCTGATTAGGGATTTTCCCAGCTGAGCGGTTGTCACCCCTCATCATCTTTGATTTCCCGCAGTTTCAGTGCCGTCCAGAGGTCGGTCGCCACCGGCCCCAGGGCCATGTCGCGGCGGCGGGCAACGCGAATTTCAATCGTGCCGCGATCACCGAAGTCTTCTATTTTCAGTTCCACCAGCCGCCCGGCATCCAGATCGTCTTGCACCATATGTTGCTGCAACCGCCCCCAGCCCATGCCCGCGAGCAAGATTTCCTTTTTCGTCAAATGATCATTGACCAGCCAATGGCGCTCATCGGGGAGCACACCCAGGTTTTTCTCACGTGGCACCCGACTGCTGTCGCGCACCACCACCTGTACCCGGCCCTTCAATTCCGCCAGGCGCAGGGGACGTCCGCGCAGATCCGCTGAGAGAAAATCGGCGGCGGCAACCGGAATCATGCGCACGCGGTTGAGCAGAAAAGTCTCGAAAACGACATTTTCTTCAAACCAGGGCGTAATCGCAATATCAACTTCTCCCTCTTCCAACCGTTCAAGGGCGCCCCACAGACGCTCGCCAAGCAGTTCGAATTTTGTTTGCGGATATTTCAATTCCAAATTTTTTAAAACCTGCAACACCAGGGGTACCGGACAACTTTCCTCTATGGAAATGGCCAGGTGGGGCTCACATCCGTTGCCCAAATACGCGGCCAGTTGCATCAGATTTTCACTTTCCGACAAAACTTTGCGCGCCTGAACGCAAATTTTTTCACCCACCGGGGTTAAACGCGCACGGTACTGATCGCGGGCCAGCAGGCCAACCCCCAACTCAGCTTCAAGCTTGCGGATGGCGACGCTGACCGTGGGCTGGGTGCGGTGCAAGGCTTCAGCGGCCGCCAACACCCCGCCGGTGTCGGCAATAGAAATCAACATACGTAATTGATCAAGAGTCATTATGGCCTCCAAAACCAATCTTCATAGATAAAAATAATGTACTTGTGTGATATTAAATATTATTTTTTTATTGTCAACCCGTTTACTCTTTAATGAGACCGTTCCTCTAAAATATGTAAAAGGAGACTCCCTATGTTGAAAAAAAATCTGTTGGTCTTCGCTCTGAGCCTGATACTGGTGTCCCCGCTTTTTGGTGCGAGCTACAAAATTGACACTAATCACTCCGAAGTTGGTTTTACCGTTGAGCACCTGATGATGTTCAAGGTGACGGGTTATTTTACCGACTTTAACGGCACCATAGAAGCCAATGTGGACCATAAAACCCTGACGGCTACCAAGGCCACCATTCAGACGGCCTCCATCGACACGCGCATCGACAAACGGGATGAACATTTGCGCAGCGCCGATTTTTTTGATGTGGGGAAATACCCGGTTATCACCTTCAGCAGTGAAAAAGTTGAGGGCAGCGGCAGCAATATCAAGGTTCATGGCACACTGACCATTCGTGACATTACGCGACCGGTGGTACTGACCGGGGCTTTTTTGGGAGAAAATACTGATGCCTGGGGGAATGTGCGCGTTGGCTTTGCCGCCAAGGGCAAAATTAATCGCAAGGATTTTGGCCTGACCTGGAACAAGGCCCTCGAAGCCGGCGGGGTCACCGTGGGTGACGAGATCGAACTCACCCTGCAAATTCAAGGCGTGAAAAGTTAAGAATCCCCCTCCAGACCTCCGGTGCCTTCGGCCTTTATGAGCGGTTGAAGGCACCGGAATGCCAGAGTGAATGTTAGTGCGACAGAGACTTTTGCAACAGAGCTTCACCCAATTGGTGTATGTCTGATTTACTGTTTTTTTGTGTCTTTCCGTGTTTTTCGCGACTCCAGAAGCCGTTTTCTGGGGTAAGGAGGGAAAATAGTTTTGAAACCTTTCCTCTGTGGCACTATGCAGGGTCCTTGGTTTGAATCTGGAGGGCAAAACAAAACCGATTGGCCCTGATTTCCCTTATTTTGTAAATAATTCCGCCCCAACCATTGACCCAGAATGCGCCCTGTCGTATGTAAATGAGTTTGTTTGTCGGTATCGACTTAAGTCTGCTCTCGCGGCTTGCCTGCTTGTCGGGCTGCGCCCTAAGGTGTTTCCGTTGGCTAGCTTTATTTCTTCATTGCCTTTTTCCCGGCGTGTCCGACGCCTCAAATTACGCTTTCTCAGCCATTTCCATGTCAGCGAAAACACCTTTATGGTGGTGCTGGCGGTGATTGTCGGTTTGCTGGGAGGGCTGTGTAATTACGCGTTTCGCAAAACGATTGAGCTGGTGCATTTTCTGGTGGTTAAACAGGGACAGGGGTTGCTGGGAATTGATCCTGAGCACTGGTCGCCGGAACGGATGCTGAGTTTTATCTTCCCCCTCATGGGCGGTTTGCTCATGATTCCCCTGTGGTATTTTTTTGCTAAAGACTTAAAGGGCGGTTTCGCCGGCTTTCTGGTCAAGGTGAATCTGAAGGGGGCCAAGTTGCCAATGCGCCCGATTTTTACCCGCGGTTTCGGCGCGGCGATCACCCTGGGCACAGGGGGCAGTGCCGGCCAGGAAGGGCCAATTGCGGTGATCGGCGGCACGGTGGGAAGCCAGTTCGGTAAGTTGTTCAAAATGGGCGGCGACCGCCTGAAAATATTGGTTGCCTGCGGGGCGGCGGCGGGGGTGGCGGCAACCTTTAACGCGCCCATTGCCGGGGTGTTTTTTGCCGCTGAAATTGTGTTGCTTTCGTCCTTTGAGCTTGCCAGTTTTACCTCCATTGTCATTGCCAGCGGCATGGCCACCGTGGTTTCACGCGCCCTGCTGGGCAATAAAATGGAATTGAATGCGCCCATTTACCTGCTGCAGACCCCCTGGGAGCTGGTGCTTTACCTGGTGCTGGGTTGCGTGATCGGCTTTCTGGCCAGTGGTTTCATTAATTTGCACTTTCGCATCAAGGAGATGGTGACCGTAATTCGTCTGCCACGCCTGGTCAAGCCGGTGCTGGGTGGGCTGACGGTGGGGATTATCGGCATTGCCCTGCCTCAGGTTTACGGCAATGGTTACGAATTTATTGACACGGTGCTATCTAACCAACAACCCTTGATGTTGTTGCTGATTTTGATTCTGGCCAAGGCGGTGGCAACCTCCATCACCATCAGTTCGGGTCTGCCGGGGGGCATGTTTGCGCCCTGTCTTTATTTGGGCGCGGTGACTGGTGGTGCCTTTGGTTTGCTGGCCAGCCTGCTGTTTCCCTCGGCCGAGCTGGCACCGGGAGCCTACGCCCTGGTGGGCATGGGCGCTTTTTTATCGGCGGCGACCCATTCCCCCATGACGGCCATCTTTCTGCTGTTCGAAATTACCGATTCTTACGAAGTTATTGTGCCCATCATGCTGTGTTGTGTCATTGGAACGACTATCGCACGCCACTTTAAGAAGGAAAGTCTCGAAACAGCCGAACTGGCGCGTGACGGTATCGACCTCGAAGCCGGTAAGGAACGCAATATTATGAAGGCGTTGCTGGTGAATGAGGTGATGTCGAAAGACGTTGAAACTATTCCCGAAAACATGACCCTGGGGGAGTTTGCCCGTTTCACCGCCAGCACCCGCCACACCAATTTCCCTCTCATCGACAGCCAGGGCCATCTGAGCGGCATTATTTCGGTGCAGGACTTTATGGGCGTGGTCTTCGAGCCCGAATTGATGGATCTGGTGGTGGTGAAAGAGTTGGCAACCAAGGATGTTATTACCGCCCACGCCGACGAAGATCTTGACACGGCAATGCGCAAAATCGGCTATCGTAATATTGAACAGCTGCCGGTAGTCGATCGCGACAACCATTTGAAATTATTAGGAATTATTTCGCGCCGTGACATGGTGGCCGCTTACAACCGCGCCCTTATGGCCCGAACCCTGGGAGATGAAGATGACTGAGCTTTTTGACGGTCTTAATCCTCAGCAACGCGAGGCGGTGACCCATTGTGGCAGTCCGTTGCTGGTATTGGCCGGCGCAGGTTCGGGCAAAACCCGCACTCTGATTCAGCGCATTGCCTGGCTGATGCGTGATCAGGGTGTGGCCCCCTGGCAGATTCTGGCGGTGACCTTTACCAACAAGGCCGCTGCCGAGATGCGTGAGCGGCTGGCGGCGATTCTGCCCGATTGCGAATCGCCTTGGGTGGCAACTTTTCATGCGAGCTGCGTCCGCATTTTGCGTCAGGAAATTACCTTGCTGGGGTATGCGCGTGATTTTGTGATTTACGACGATCAGGATCAACAGCGCCTGCTGAAACAAGTATTGGTGGAACTGGGCATCAGCGAAAAGGTTCTGCGCCCGGCGGCGGCGGCCCAGGCGATTGATCAGGCCAAAAACCGCGGTTTGGGTCCCGAAGATCTCCTCGAACAACAGGGCCACCCACCAGAACTGGCGGAAATTTATCGCCGCTACCAGCGGCGGCTTAAACAGGCCAATGCTCTTGATTTTGGTGATTTGCTGCTCTTGCTGGTGAAGTTGTTTGAAGACCATCCCGCGCGCTTGCAGCATTGGCAAGAGCGTTTCCGGCATATTCTGGTGGATGAGTTTCAAGATACCAACGGTATTCAATATCAACTGGTGAATCTGCTTGCCCGGCCCCATCGAAATTTGTGTGTTGTCGGTGATGATGACCAGTCGATCTATGCCTGGCGCGGGGCTGAAATTGCCAATATCCTCAACTTTGAACGCGACTATCCGGGGACAAAAATCATTCGCCTGGAACAGAATTACCGCTCAACTCGCAATATTCTCGATGCTGCGGGCGCGGTGGTTGAGCAGAATCTGGCGCGCAAGGGCAAACGTTTGTGGACGGATAATCCCCTGGGTGAACCGGTGCGGATTGAGTCGTGCAGCGATGATCTGGAAGAGGCACGTTTCGTCAGCCGCGAAATTAATCGCCTCATTCAAAACGGCGGTTCATTGCGTGAGATTGCCGTATTTTACCGCACCAACGCCCAGTCCCGGGCCCTGGAAGAAGCTTTGGCCTTCGCGCGGATTCCCTATGTGATGTACGGTGGGGTGCGCTTTTTCGCCCGACTTGAAATTAAAGACGCCCTCAGCTATCTGCGCTTGCTCTACAACCCCGCCGATTCCCTGGCCGCCCTGCGGATTATCAATGTGCCCACACGCGGCATCGGTAAAATTAGCATCGAGCGGATTGCCCAGCACCAGGGCGAATCTTTGAGCTTTTTTGCCGCCTGCCGGCAAGCCCTGGAAAAATCCTTAGTGAGTGCCGGCATCAGTGCCAAACTCAGGGTTTTTGTGGAACTGATTGAACGCTTTCGCGCGCGCCTCGAACAGCAACCCTATCCTGAATTGATGGCCGAATTGCTGGAAGAATCGGGGTATCTCCCGGCCCTGCGTGAAGAGGCGGATAGCGCCCTGACCGACGGCCAACGCCAGGAAGCCCGTGGGCGCCTCGAAAATCTGGAACAGTTGCTGGCGGGAATGGAAGAACACCATGCCCGCGCTGGTTCTTTGGCCGATTATCTGGAGGAAATTGCCTTGGTAACGGATCTCGATCGCCTCGACCAGCAGAAAGACCATGTCACCCTCATGACCCTGCATGCCGCCAAGGGGCTCGAATTCCCGGTGGTATTTATGACCGGTCTCGAAGAAGGGCTCTTTCCCCACAACCGGGGAGACGGCAGCAACGTGGAAGAGGAGCGTCGTCTCTGCTACGTGGGCATGACCCGGGCGATGAAACATTTGTATTTGACCCACGCCCGGCGGCGCCGTATTTACGGCAGTTACCAATATAATGCCCCCAGCCGCTTTCTGGCTGAGATACCGCGCCCCAGTGAACCGACACCCCTTCCCCAGGAAACAGGCGGACACAATCTGGCCGCACTTTTTGCCACGGTTGACGATGACAGTTCACCCGCACCCCTTGCGACTACCGCAGATAAGGGCTTCGACGAAATTGAAGTGATCCCGGAAGCCGAAGAGGGCTTGCGGTTGGGAATGCGGGTGCGGCATATCAAATTTGGAATCGGCACAGTGCGCCGTCTCGAAGGTCGCGGCGACAACCAGAAGGTGATCGTTTATTTCGAACGCATTGGCCCCAAAAAGTTGCTGTTACGTTTTGCCGGGCTGGAACCGGCCTAAGGACACGGTAATGCTCCCTGCCTTGCAAACCTTTCAGCTGTTGCTGGTGGATGACAACCCGACCAATCTGGAGCTGATGTGTCGAATTGTTGAACGCCACCTGCCCGAAGTCCGCTGTCTGTTGGCTCGCAATGCGGCTGAAGGGTATAAGTTGCTGCAAAACCAGCAGATTGACGGGGCATTTATTGATGTTCAAATGCCCCGGATTACCGGCATCGACATGTGCCGCGCGCTGAAAAAAAACCCCGAAACCGCCCATATTCCCCTGGTGCTCTTAACCGCTCATGTGGCCAGCCCGCAAACCCGGGCCGAGGGTCTGGATGCCGGGGCCTACGACTTTATCAGTCAGCCGATCAGTAATGTTGAACTGCTGGCGCGCCTGCGGGTTATGCTGCGGATGCAGCGCGAGCGCAAACACTTGGCCGAGCGCTGTCTGCTCATTCCGCCGGAATTAAACCAACATCCCTTATTGCCTCAGATCAGGGGGCTGCTAAATGCGGCAGAGGCCCTGTCCCTTGACCCCCTGGAACTATCTGAGCTTCTTGAACAGCTTGGCTCGCAGCCCAAGATAAACGCGCTCCAGTTTGTTGATGTGCTCTTGCCAAAACTCCCGGCCAGTGTTCAACGCGGTTTACTCAAACTTGCCTTACTCAACGAAATTCCCCTGACCCTGTTGGCTCAGTTTGCCGATCTCGGACGCACGCCCGAGGTGCTGGCGTATTTGCTGCGGCGCAACTTTTATATCCACCTCCAGGAGGCTTGCTACCACATTGAAGTGGAGCTGCACCTTCCTTTACGTAGACTCGCCCTTAGCTGCCTTGATCTACCGACGCAGCACGAATTTCATGGCCGCGTGGCCCAGCTGTATCAGCAGGAGGAAAATTTTAACGCAGCCTTTTTGCATTTAATCAAGGGTGAATTTTTCGTCGAAGCGGCCAATCTGTTCCGCCTGACCGGCCTCAATCTGATCCAGACGGAAACGCCCCTGACCGCACAGAGCCTGGAGGCCTTACCCGAAGACGTGGCGGCAAAATCGGGCTGGTTGAGCCTTTTCTGCGGCAGTGCCAACCTGATATTGGCGCCTGAACAGGCAGGAAACTGGCTCGAACTGGCGCGTTCGCACTTCAGTGCCTGCGCCGACACTTGCGGCGAATTATTGGCCCTGGCCCAGCAACTGCGCCAGCATCTGCTGGTTGACGGACTCTTCTATTACGGACGTGAAATTTTGCCGCGGAGCGCCGAACTCTTTGCCCTGCATCAGGCCAGCCTTGATCCCCATCATCAAGCCTTTATTATGCTTGCCCTGGCGGCCGGATACGGCTTTTTCAGCGCCGAAACCCGCAAGGGTGAGGCTCTGGCACGGCTTGGTCTTGAGCTGGCCCAGCGTAACCAGTACCCGCAACTTGAGTTTGAAGGACGCTTGGTCTGCGCCTATCTGGCGTTGTTGCGTGGTCGCAGCAGCGTGGCCTATGCCGAAATCGAAAGTGCCTGGCGCCTGGTTTGTGCCGGGGTTCAGCCCCTGCCGACCCTGTACCTGTTAGCGACGGATCTGCTGTTACAATCGGGTGATCTGGCGGGATACGCCGTGCAACGCCAGCAGATGCTGGAGCATTTCCCCTGGCAGCAACTGCAACAGGGCACCCAGGCCACCCTCCTTGATGTGTGCGAGGTGCAAGCCTGCCTGCAAAAGCAAGACCTGGACGGTGCCGAAGCCAGCCTCTCGGTGGCCACCCGCCAAGGACAGGCGGCACACAATCCCCATCTGCGCAGTATTTTGTTGCAATATCAAGCCCTGATCAACGCCCACAAAGGCAGGGATGAAATGGCCCAGGCCGAGCTCGAAGAATCCCTCAAATTACGCCAACGGGCAGGCGGCGGGTTTTACCAGATTGCCAATCTGCTGGTTTGTGCCCTGACCCTGCACCAGTTAAAAAAATCCGCCCAAGCTCTCCCGTTGTTGCAACAGGCCCTGGCCCTTTCCCTGGAACAGGACGAACTCTTGGTGCGGCCAACACTCCATGCGGCTCTTGCTCTGATCCACGCCCAGCGCGCTGAAACCGTTGAAGCCCTGGAGCATTTGCATGCAATGCTCCTCCTGTTGCGCCAACCCTTTAAAAACTGTTATTTATTCTTACCCGAACTCCTCGAAACCCTGCCCCTGGCGGTAGAAAACGATGTTTTCCCCGAGATAGCGGCCCAGCTGGCGGTCCAGGTTCTGGGCCAGGAATTGAGCGACGACGGCCAGTTGATCCCCAGCCTGAAATTCCAGCTGCTGGGTGGATTTGTCATGCAACTGGGCAAGGCCCCTCAAAGGGATCTCAGCAGTCTGGGGGCCGCCAGCCGTTATCTGCTGTATCTGCTGATTTTTGCGCCGGGCCGCCAGCTGGGGCTAGATCTTCTCTGTCGCCAGGTTTGGCCTGATTTACCCCCGGCCCGCGCCCGGCAGAACCTGGATACCCTGCTGCTGCGCTTGCGTAAAATTCTCGAAGAAATGCAGGCGGGCAGCGGACGCACCTACCTGCCCCTGGAGCGTGGTGTTTTGCGCTTGCGTTATGCCCAGGTCGATGCCGTCACCTACCGGGATAAAATCGAAGCGGGTCGGAAGCTGTTAAGACGTGGAGATAGCTGGCAAGCCAGCCATCAGTTGCTGGCCGGTGAACGTCTGTGGCAGGGAGAATTACTTCAGGGTTACGATTTGAACGATGACATGTTGAGCCGACAGACGTATTATAACGAGCTACGTTTTGAACAGCTTGAATTGCTCGGCAGCCTTGATCCCGTTTTTACGCATGTCTTTGACTTGGAGACTCTCCTGCTGCAGGGCCTGGATGCTGACCCGATTCGCGAACCCCTGCTCAGGCGATTGCTTGAACTGTATCGGCGCCAAAACAATGTCATTAAACCGAAAAACCTGCTCAAGCGTTATCGTGCGGCTTTACAGCAGGTGGACTTTTCGCCGGGTGAAATTGAAGAAATCATGCACGCATTGCAAACCCATCACGCACTCATCAACCCCTAACCGGCCCACAGCAAAGGATCGATAAAAAAATGACCAAGTGCAACAGTTGCAACGACAGCTCCTGCGCGACTCGCCAACCACAACCGCAGGAAAATAATGAACAATTTTTGCGCCGTCAGGCATTGGAAAGTCGTTTATGTCCCATCAAAAACCGCATTCTGGTGATGTCAGGCAAAGGGGGCGTCGGCAAAAGCACCACCGCCGTCAATTTAGCCATTGCGCTGTCGCAGCAGGGCAACCGGGTTGGACTGCTGGATATCGACCTGCATGGGCCGAGTTTGCCGAAAATGCTCGGCCTTGAAGATGTGCGCCCCAAGGGCAACGCGGAGGGCATTTTGCCCCTCGAATTTGTTGGCCTCAAACTGATGTCCATTGGCTTTCTGTTGCAAAAAACCAGCGATGCCATGATCATCCGCGGACCGATGAAAAACGGGGCCATCCAGCAACTGCTTGCCGATGTGGCCTGGGGAGAGCTCGACTATCTGGTGGTCGATTGCCCGCCCGGCACCGGCGATGAACCCTTAAGCGCCGTGCAGATGCTGAATAAGGGCGCGGTGGGCGCGGTGATTGTCACCACCCCCCAGGATGTCGCTCTGGTCGATGTCGAAAAATCCATCAGTTTCTGTCAGCAGATGAAACTGCCGATTATCGGCATGATCGAAAATATGAGCGGTTTTATCTGCCCGCACTGCGACAAGCGTTCGGATATTTTTAAAAGTGGTGGCGGCAGCAAGCTGGCAGAAAAGTACGACATTCCTTTCCTTGCGCGGGTGCCCCTTGATCCGCGCATGGTGGTCGCGGGCGACAGCGGCAAACCGCATATTCTTTCGCATCCCGAATCCGAATGCAGTATCGCCCTGGAGCAGGCGGCCGACCAGGTGAGTCACTACTGGCCCGCGACTGTCACGGAGAGCAGAGCATGAAAATTCAGCGGATCGAAGTGGAACAGGTTGCGCGTCTGGCACGCCTGGCCTTGCAAGACGACGAACTGGAGGCGCTGACGGAACAGATGGATCAACTGCTCGCCTATGTGGAAAAGCTCAATGAACTCGATACCGAGGGCATTATCCCAACCGCCCACGCGGTGCCGATGGAAAATGCCTTTCGCGCCGATGAGATCAAGGCCTCCATCGGCACAGAAAAAGCTCTGAGCAACGCACCTCAGCGTGAAGAGAGTTGTTTTGTGGTGCCGAAAGTGATCGAGTAGTCACCTTTACTGAAATTTCAGGAGTTTTCATGTCTTTTCCCCCAACGAGTATCACGCAGTTACACCAGCAACTGCGCAGTGGTCGGCTCAGTGCCGTTGAAGTGACCCGTCACTTTCTGCAGCGGATTGAGCAGACCAACCCGCAGGTCAATGCCTTTATCACGGTTTGCGCCGAACAGGCCTTGCAAGCTGCCGCTGCGGCCGATCGCCAACTGGCGACGGGTGAGGCTCCGCCACTCTGTGGAATTCCCCTGGCGGTCAAAGATATTTTCAATACCGAAGGCCTCGCCACCAGCTGTGGCTCGCGCATATTGCACAACTATATTTCGCCCTACGATGCGACCGCCTTTGCCCGTCTCAAGCAGCAGGGGGCAGTGCTGCTTGGCAAGCTGAATATGGACGAGTTCGCCATGGGCAGCTCCAATGAAAACAGCGCCAGTGGCCCGGTGCATAATCCCTGGGATCTGCAACGGGTGCCCGGCGGCTCATCGGGCGGAAGCGCCGCGGCCCTGGCTGCCAGTCAGGCCCTGGCAACCCTGGGAACCGATACCGGCGGCTCGATTCGGCAACCCGCCGCCTTTTGCGGAGTGGTCGGGGTTAAGCCGACCTATGGCCGGGTGTCGCGTTACGGCGTGATCGCCTATGCGTCGAGTCTCGATCAGGTCGGGCCTTTGGCAAATACTGTCGCCGATGCGGCCCTGCTGCTGGGGGCCATCGCCGGTTATGACGCAGCCGATTCCACCAGCGTCGACTGCCCGGTACCCGATTATCTGGCCGATCTCAATGCCGGGGTCAAGGGTTTAAAAATTGGTCTGCCGCAGGAATATTTTATTGAGGGACTGGCACCGGCGGTTAAGCAGGCGGTCGCCGCCGCGATTGAGGTTTATCGCAGCCTGGGAGCTGAAATTGTCGAGGTCAGTCTGCCGCGCACCGCTTACGCCATTGCCTGTTATTATCTCATCGCCACCGCCGAAGCCTCGAGTAACCTGGCGCGTTACGACGGAGTGCGCTTCGGTTTGCGCGAGCAGCAGGATGGCGGTTTGCTCCAGATGTACGAACAGAGCCGCGCCGCCGGTTTCGGCGCCGAAGTCAAGCGCCGCATCATGCTCGGCACCTATGCTTTGTCCTCGGGCTATTACGATGCTTATTATCTCAAGGCGCAAAAGGTTCGCACCCTGATCCGCGAAGATTTCAACCGCGCTTTTGAACAGGTTGATCTGCTGCTGACCCCGGTCGCCCCCACCACCGCCTTTGCCTTGGGGGAAAAAACCGACGATCCGTTGCACATGTATTTGTCGGACATTTTTACCGTGCCGGTCAATCTGGCCGGTACCTGCGCCCTCAGCCTGCCCTGCGGCAGGGATGGCCAGCTGCCGGTTGGGCTGCAATTGATCGGCAAGCCCTTTGCTGAAGCCCAGCTGCTGCAGGCCGCCCAGGCCTTTGAAAGCGCTACCGACTGGCATCTGCAGCGCGCACCTCTCGCTTAATACTTGACAAGGCAGGGATTTTACATGCACTCACGTTATGAAGTCGTCATCGGTCTGGAAGTCCATGTTCAGCTCACGACCAAAACCAAAATTTTCTGTGGTTGCGCCACCGCCTTCGGCCGGCAGCCCAATTCACAGACCTGCCCGGTGTGTCTTGGTCTGCCCGGCGCCCTGCCGGTCCTCAATCAGCAAGCGGTCGAATATGCCATTCGTGCCGGGCTGGCAACCCATTGCACTATCGCGCCGCGCTCAATCTTTGCGCGCAAAAATTATTTTTACCCCGATCTGCCCAAGGGCTACCAGATTTCACAGTTTGAACTGCCGGTCTGTGAGCATGGCTGGCTTGATATTGATCTGAACCACAAGGAACCTAAACGCATCGGCATCACCCGCATCCATATGGAAGAGGACGCGGGCAAATTGCTCCACGGCGGCACGGCGGGCAGCCGGGTTGACCTCAATCGCGCCTGCACGCCCCTGCTGGAAGTGGTTTCGGAGCCCGATATGCGCAGCGCCGATGAGGCGATCGAATATCTCAAACAGCTGCATCAAATTGTCATGTATCTGGGTATTTGCGACGGCAACCTGGAAGAAGGTTCCTTCCGCTGCGACGCCAACGTGTCGCTGCGACCCTTCGGTCAGGCCGAACTGGGAACCCGCGCCGAGCTGAAAAATATCAATTCGTTTCGCTTCATCAAACAGGCAATAGAATACGAAGTTGAACGTCAGGCCGACATTCTCGATGAGGGCGGTAAGATCATTCAGGAAACTCGGCTTTTCGATGCCGACAGCGGCACCACCCGTTCCATGCGCGGCAAGGAAGAAGCCCACGACTATCGTTATTTTCCTGATCCCGATCTGGTGCCCCTGGTGATTGATGCCGCCTGGATCGAAGGGGTGCGGGCCGAACTGCCCGAGTTGCCGGAAGCCAAACGCCAGCGCTACATAGAACAGCTGGGGCTGCCCGCATACGATGCCGGCGTGCTCGCGGCTGAGCGGGCGGTGGCCGAATATTTCGACGCCCTGGTCGCTCTGCACCCTCAGGCGAAAATCTGTTCCAACTGGGTGATGGGCGAAGTGCTGCGCGCCCTCAAGGAAAAAGAGAGCAGCATCAGTGCCTGTCCCCTGCCCCCGGCAGCCCTGGCCAGTCTGCTGCAACGCATCGACGACAACACCATTTCCAACAAAATTGCCAAGCAGGTGTTTGAAGCCATGTGGCAATCGGGAGCCGGGGCCGATGAGATTATTGACCAACAGGGGCTGAAACAGGTCAGTGACAGCGGTGCCATTGAAGGCCTTGTCGATGAAATTCTGGCAGCCAACAGCGCCCAGGTTGAACAATACCGTGGCGGCAACGAAAAAGTTCTGGGCTTTTTTGTCGGTCAGGTCATGCGCGCCAGCAAGGGAAAAGCTAACCCGGCACTGGTCAATCAGATTCTACAAAATAAACTGGGGTCACGAAGCTGACCCAGGCAGACAAAAGGAAAAAATATGGCCTGTCCCATCGACACCACCAGTATTCGTCCACTTATTTACGCTGCGGGTAAATGCCGCATGCTCGACCAGCGCAAGCTGCCGACGGAAGAAATCTGGCTCGAATATGACAGCTATCAGGGGGTTGCCGAAGCAATTCGCAGCATGGTGGTACGCGGGGCCCCGGCCATTGGGGTTGCGGCGGCGATTGGTGCCTGGTTTGGCGCGCGCGACATTGAAGCTGCGACCGGTACCGAGTTCATGGCGAAATTTTCCCAGATTTGCAGCCATCTGGCGGCAACGCGACCGACGGCGGTCAATCTGCACTGGGCCCTGCAACGGATGCAAAGTTTCGCCCGGGCCAATGTGGAGCGATCCGTCACCGAACTCAAGATCGGTCTCGAATACGAAGCCCTGGCCATCGCCGAAGAGGATGAGCGTTTGTGCCGCAAGCTGGGGAAAAACGGCGCGGTGCTGATTGCCGATGGCGCACGGGTGCTGACTCACTGTAACGCCGGTGCCCTGGCGACGGCCGGTTACGGCACCGCCCTGGGCGTGTTGCGGGCGGCAGTGGCTGCAGGCAAGAAAATTTCAGTATTGGCCGACGAAACCCGCCCCTTTTTGCAGGGTGCCCGCCTGACCGCCTGGGAATTACAGCGTGACCAGATTCCGGTGACCCTGATCTGTGACAATATGGCGGGTTATCTGATGAGCAAAGGGGAAATCGATTGTGTTATTGTCGGGGCCGACCGCATCAGCGCCAACGGCGATGTGGCCAACAAAATCGGCACCTACAGCCTGGCGGTGCTGGCCAAAGAGCATCAACTGCCCTTTTACGTTGCCGCCCCTCTTTCAACTATCGACCTGAACCTGGCCAATGGTTCCCTGATTCCGATTGAAGAACGCAGTGCCGAAGAATTGACCCATCTCGGTGGAATTCAGCTGGCCCCCACAGGAGTGCCGGTCAGAAATCCGGCCTTTGATGTCACCCCAGCACGGCTGGTGAGCGCAATTATTACCGAAGCAGGTGTGGTTAAAGGAGATTACCTCAAGGGGCTGGCAGCGCTTTTTTAAGCCGCCACTCATCATCATGGCATCATTGATCCGGTAACGCGGGGGTTCCTTGGATTTTCCAGATATCGTCACAATTCACGAGCTGCTCAAGGCAGCGCAAAGCCAAAACCTTAATCGCCAGCTGGCGGAAGCCGGGTTCACTCAAGCCGCACGCAGCGCCGAAAATTTGCGCCTGATTTCTGCGGTTTGGCCGCAGCCGAGCCTGGTGTGCGCAATCATTAAGGACGCGCTCCAATCTGCCGACCCCGATCAGGCTCTCAATGTGCTGGAACGCTTACTTTCCGTTGTCGAACATGCCGAGTTGCAGCAGGTGCTGGAAACCGAGGGGTCGCGCAAGCAACTGCTACGGGTGCTGGGGGGCTCCCCCTTTCTCGGCTCTTTACTCGCCAGAAACTCTCAGTTTTTCACCCGTCTTTTCATAGATGGCGACCTTTTGCGCACCTGCGAGGCCGCGCAGATGCTGGCCGCCTTGCACGCCCTGATTCCCCTCGAAACCTCGCCTGAAGACTGTGATCTGTTGCTGCGCACCTTTAAGGCGCGGCAATTTTTACGCATTGGTAGTCGCGATCTGCTCGGCCTGGCCAGTCTGGAGGAGGTTACCGCCGAACTCAGTGATCTGGCCGCCGCCAGCTTGCAGATTGCCTATGAATTCTGTTCCTATCAGCTGCAAGCGGAATACGGCAAGCCGTTTCACGCAGATGGTCAAGCTGCCGAATTCTGCGTGCTGGGCATGGGCAAGCTTGGCGGACGTGAACTGAATTTTTCTTCAGATATTGATCTGATTTATTGCTATTCCAGTGTCAACGGCCAAACCTGCGGCACTGGCAGTCGTGGTGAAAAAATTGAGTTGCGGCGCTACTTTATCAAACTTGCCGAAATGATCACTCGCGCCCTCAATCAGCCTACCGCCGCCGGCTTTGTCTTTCGCGTCGACACCCGTCTGCGGCCCGACGGTAACAGCGGCGACCTGGCAATTTCACTCAATGCCGCCGAAGCCTATTATGAATCCTGGGGGCAGAGTTGGGAGCGGGCCGTGATGATCAAGGCCCGCCCGGTAGCCGGAAGCTTGCGCCTTGGCAATGAACTCCTGTCCCGTTTGGAGCCTTTTGTTTACCGACGTTTTCTCGATTTCAGCATGATTGAAGATATTATGCTGATGAAGCGCAAGATTGACGCCAGCCTTAAGCGCGACCAGGAAGCCGAACGTAACCTCAAACTCGGGCGCGGTGGCATTCGTGAAATCGAATTTTTTATTCAAGCCGAGCAATTGGTCAACGGCGGCAAAAACCGGCACTTGCGCGAACGAAATTCTCTCAAGGCCCTGGCACTCTTAGCCGAACAGCAGATCGTGACCCCTGAGGATACCAAGGTGTTGCAGCAGGCTTACCGTTTCCTGCGGACGGTTGAACATCGCATTCAAATTGTGCATGAACGTCAAACCCATTCCTTGCCGACCCAGGCCCAAGAGATGCACACACTGGCGCGGCGCTGCGGTTTTTTTGAGCAACAGGCTTTTGAAGATCAACTTGAGGCTCACCGCGCTCAAGTCTGTCGCATTTACTGCGATCTGTTTCACAGCAACGAACCCCTTGAAGAAGTGCCCCGCCCTGTGCGTCTGCTCCTCGACCCCGAAACCAACAGCGACCTGGCCAAGGATATTCTCGAAGAACAGGGCTTCCGCCATCCCGACAGCGCCTACGAGAGCCTCAAAATTCTCCAGGGTCACCAGATTCGCCGCTTAACGCCTCGCGGGCGACGATATCTGGAGCAGCTGGCACCGCACTTGCTGAGCGAACTCCTCAATTCGCCCAATCCCGATCAAGCGCTGAACAATCTGGAGGCCTTTCTCAACCACCTGCGCAGCCGCACAATTTTTTATGCACTCCTTGCTGAAAATTTAGAAATTGTTAAACTCTTAATTTCGCTCTTTGGCTCCAGCCAGCTCTTGTCGCGCATTTTTATTCAGCGCCCCGAATTGCTCGACACTATGGTTTCCCGCGCCTACGCGGTGTGTGTCAAGTCGAGACAGGGCATGGCCGAAGATTTGAATTCCCAGATGCAGGCGGCCCTCAGTTATGAAGATCGCCTCGACATCTTACGGCGCTTCCGTCATGAAGAATTTTTGCGCATCGCCCTTAATGATCTGCATGGCGAGTTACGCCAGGGTGAAATCACCCGGCAGTTATCCTGGCTGGCGGAGGTCTGCCTAACGTCTGCCATCGCTATCGCGCGCCAGGAATTGATTCCACGTTTCGGTTTGCCTTTTTTGGCCGCGGCGCCAGACAGTGAAGTCGCATTTGGCGTGGTTGCCATGGGCAAGCTTAGCGGCTTTGAGTTGAATTACCATTCGGATCTGGATGTCATTTTTTTATACCAGGGGGCCGGAAGAACACGCGCGGTGGCAGGAACCGAGCCGGAGCGTTTTCGCGCATTGAATGCCCAGGAATACTTTGCCCGTCTGGCCCAGCGCATCATCAGCGTTTTGACGCTGGTGACCAGCGAAGGGATTGTTTATAAAATTGATACGCAGTTGCGTCCTTCAGGCAACCAGGGGCCACTGGTCACGGGGCTGGATGTTTTTGAGCGCTACCACCGTGAAAGCGCCCAGCCCTGGGAGCGGCAGTCTATGACTCGGGCCCGCATGATCTGTGGGCCGACAGAATTTTTAATCCGGGCACAGGCGCTGATTGAAACCCTGGCCTATGAACCTGAGCTCCCCGGAAATCTGGCGGAAGAAATCTCCCGGCTACGGCAGCGGATGGAAAAGGAAATAGCCCGCGAAAATGATGCGCGAATCAATATCAAAACCGGGCGCGGCGGCATGGTCGATGTCGAATTTATCTGTCAGTATCTGCAATTGTTGCATGGCAGACAACAGCCCGAGTTGCGCACCCAGAACACCCTGGAAACCTTGAAATGTCTGCACACTCTTCAGCTGCTCAGTGACGCCGACAGTCAGGTTTTAATTCAAGGTTACAAAGCATTGCGCCGTCTCGAAAACAAGTTGCGCCTGCTTTACGATCAGTCCATGAACGAATTAAGCATAGGCGGCACCGGCTTGCGACCCATTGCCCGCAGCCTGGGGTACACCAAGGAGGTGCGCCAGCCCGAAGAACAGCTACTGGCGGATTATCATCAGATGACAGAAAAAATTCGCCGGGTTTTCGATTCTCTTTTGGGAAGTGAAAAATTTCCCACGGCATAAAGGCAAAACCGGTATGACACACAAAATAATGGTGATCGACGATGACCGTAGCATCCGGCTGTATCTGCAAAAAGTTCTCGCGGTTAAAGGCTATGAAGTAGCACTGGCTGACCGCGGTGCCATTGGTTTGCAGCGTTTGCTGGCCGAGAGCTTCGACCTGGTGTTTATTGACATGAATATGCCGGAAATTTCGGGTCAGGCCATTTGTGCGGCCTTGCGCAATCAAGCCAAGACGCGCGATTTGCCCCTGGTCTTGATGACCGCCATGTTCAAAACGCCCCAGCAAAAGGAAGACCTAAAACAAGAATTCGGGGCCAATGCGTTTTTACTCAAACCTTTCACGGTCAGCGATATTTTTACCCTGGTCGAGGAGCTGCTAGGCCCGCAGGCGGGATCCCCTGCGGCGGAGCCCCAGGCCCAACCGGCTGGATCGACGTTAGACCCAACGGCAGCTAAGGCCAGGCCGCAAGCGGACAAAAAACCGCCCTCCGATGGGGTTGAAGGCAGCCTGCTCAAGGTGCCCCTGCCGCTGATACTGCACAAACTTTACACCTTGAAACAAACAGGGCTGCTTCATTTGCAGAACCAATCGGCGCGCAAGGTGATCTACATCAAAAAGGGCTACCCAGTTTTTGCCCGCTCAAATATTCTGGGCGAATGCCTGGGACGCCTGTTGGTCAAAGAAAATATCATTACCCAGGTCGACTGCGATCAATCCGTGGAAAAAAGCAAGGAGTCCGGGCGCTTGCAAGGCACAGTGCTCATTGATATGGGTCTGTTAACCCCCCAGGATCTGCACAAGGCCCTCAAGCAGCAGGTCACCATCAAATTGCTGAATGCCTTTGCCTGGAGCAATGGGGTTTTTGCCTTTACGCCCCAGACTGATTTGAAAAAAAATCTGACCACCATTGAGCTTTCACCGGCAGCACTGATTTATCAGGGGATCAAAGACTTCTGGAATCGTGAACGCATTATCCAGTATTTACAGCCCTTTCACAAAGATTACTTGAGTCAGTCGCAAAACCCGCAGTACCTGTTTCAAGATATTGGCCTCAACCCACGCGGTGAAGAAATTTTTGCCGAATGTCTGGGAGATCTCACCCTGGACGATATTTTAAAAAAGCATCCCCTGTCAAAAACCGAGGTCGAGCAAACCCTGGCGGCCTTGTTGATTTCAGGCATGGTGGTCAATCACACCGCCCCCAGTGTCCTTGACCCTGAGGCGCAGGCCCGGCGCAAGGCCTTGCGCCCCATAGACAGTGAATTACGCAAGCAGATTACACAAGATTACAAACAGATTCTCCAATCCGACTACTTTTCAGCCCTGGGAGTTGACCAGAAATGTGATAGTTCCGGGGTGCGCCGGGCCTATTATCGCCTGGCCAAACAGTATCATCCCGACCGTTTTCTGGGGCGCGGACTTTCCGACGACATGGAAGCCAAGGTCAACGAAATTTTCGGCCATATTACCCAGGCTTACAGCGTGCTGAGCAACCCGACAACGCGGGCAGACTATTGCGGGAAAGTCGAAAAAGGGCCGAAAACCAAGGTGGACATCAACCAGGTGATCGAAGCAGAAACCGCCTTCCAGCAGGGGCGGGCCTTGCTGAAAGTCCGGCAATATAAAGAGGCCGCCACCAAATTAAAAATTTGCATCGAACTCAGTCCCGAAGAACCGGAATACCTGACCAGCTACGCCTGGGCGCTGTTCAAGACGTCCCCGGAAAATCCGACCCGGCAGAATCAGGCCCTTGAAATCCTCCTCAGCTCGCGGGAACTGAATCCGGGGCTGGAAACAACCCATTTGTACCTGGGTTATGTTTACCAGGCGCAAAATAAAGACCGTCAGTCAGAAAAATCTTTTGAAATGGCGGTGCAGGCCAACCCCGACTGTACCGAGGCTTTGCGAGAGCTGCGCCTGATGAACCTGCGCCGCGAGCAGACTGAACCCTCAAAAGGCTTGTTTCACAAATTGCTCAACAAGGATAAATAGGCGGGTTATTCCCTTGCCATAATGCGCGTCATGCGGGTCAAATTGAGTTGATGCAGAGCCTCGGCAAAGAGGTTACTGCCCAGCACCGGACGCACCCGTTTTAAATATTGCCCGATAATGCGACTGCGAATTTCTTCGCGAATGGCGCGATCTTTGGGTGTACAAACGACCCCGACCTGAATCTGCTCGCCGCGACCAATCTCCTGCCCGCGCAGGGAGTAAACCGACCTGGAGGGCAAGTCAAAAACCTTGTCTTCGCTCGACAAATAAATGTGCATTTTTTCGGCGCGAACAAATTCTCGCGGCGAGACGAAGCGCAAACCGCGATCGGCGATGGTGACGGTCGTCGTGCTGAAGGTTTGGTCAATGGCGGAGACCTCAATCGGCCAGGCAGCCGCGATCCGGATATGATTACGCGGCGTGCGGTGAAAGTGATTTTCAATCGCCAGATAGAGATTTTCGATGGTCAGAGGCAACTCAAGCTGGTTGCGCCCCTGATAGTGGGAAGCACTCAGGGTCAGACGGTGAAGAAATGACTCCGGTGGCACCAGCTTTTCGGTGATAATCAAGAGCGCATTCGGCTCGGTCGCGTCGGTTAACTGGTAGCCCCATTCAAGCAACAAGGCTTCGAGTATAGCCTGCAAAGCGCTGTTATCGATCTGCAGATGAATATTTTTTGTCGCTGGTGAACGGGAATTCTCCGCGAGCATCATGAGGCTCCTTCTAAGTTAGCAGCCGAAAAATCGACGACGCTTGGGCCATAAGCGGAGACGCCAGCGAAAAGAGCAGGCGCTGTACGCCGACCGCCAGATCACTGACACTGAACGCTTGTCGGCTTCAGGGCGATGATGGTGGGTTGTCAATCCTTTGTCCCCGGCTGAGCAGATGCCGCGGTTGGACATTCCCCAAGGCGGCAAGCATGCTGCGACGAATATGGGGGATGTCTAGAGCCAGGGTGTGAATCAGTTGTTTCATTTTCTGACGTTGCTGGTCAAGCGTACCACAGACCGGGCAGGCACAACAGATAAGCGGAAAGGCGTGCTGGCGGCTGAATTGAATAATATCAGATTCTTCGACATATACCAGGGGCCGGATGAGAGTGGTTTGACCATTATCAGCCAAGAGTTTGGGGCTCATGGCGGCGAGGGTGCCGCCATAAAATTGATTGAGCAGCAGGGTTTCAATAAAATCATCGAGGTGATGTCCGAGGGCAATTTTATTACAACCCAGTTCTTGTGCCAGGGTGTAAAGCACGCCACGGCGCAGGCGGGCACAGAAGGAACAATAGGATGAGCCTGGGCGGCGTTTCGCTTCGATAATCTGGTAACACCTGGTCTTCTTCATACGGTATTGAAAATTCTGCGCCTGCAAATAATCTTCAATAATCTCCGGGCGATATCCGGGAAATCCCGAATCGACATTAACTGCGATCAATTCGAAGGACACAGGCGCGCGTTTGCGTAATTCTTCCAGCAGATACAGCAGGGTGTAAGAATCTTTGCCCCCGGAAACGCCAACGGCGATGCGGTCACCGGCTGCGATCAAACCAAAATCACCGATGGCCTGACCCGCCTGTTTTTTTATGCGGCGAAAGAGTTTTTCGGTTGACATGAAACATTGTCCTGATTCAATTTTGAGAGGCGATCTCATCGGCCAGAGTGCCCACGGCGATGGCGAAGGCCAAGGAACGGTTCCAGTGCAGCAACACCTGAAAATTAGGGTAAACCAGATAGGCCGGGCCCCCTGCCCCCGCGGGTAAAATCAGGGAAGCCGCGATATTACCAGCACGGAAACCTTGATCCATACTCTGAACTCCGAGTTCCTGCCAGCGGGAAACCGGCAGGCGTTGATCCTGTCCGATCAGGTCTTCTGGAAAATTTTCGGGTAAGTTGACCTGCTGACCCCAGGGCTGCCTTGCTTGCCAGCCTGCCTGCCGCAGATAATTGGCGCTTGATGCAAAAACATCGGGCAGGGTACTCCAGATATCAATTCGCCCGTCCTGATCGGCATCCACGGCATAACGGGTAAAACTTGAGGGCATAAATTGACACTGCCCCATGGCTCCGGCCCAGGAGCCGCGCATACGCGCTGCGCGGATATGCCCGGCATCAATAATTCGCAAGGCTTCGAGTAATTCACGCCGAAAATACGCGGCACGGCGGCCATCATAGGCCAGGGTTGCCAGGGCATGAATGGTCGCGAAACCGCCGGTCTGCCGGCCATAATTTGTTTCAATGCCCCAGAGAGCCAGAAGGTACGCAGGCTGCACCCCATAAGCCTTTTCCACGCGGCCAAGCCAGGTCGGATAGCGCTTGGACATCTGCTTGCCGAGGGCAATACGCGCCGGCGTGACACGCAAGTTAAGGTATTGCTCCAGACTTTGTCGAAATTCGGGTTGGCTCCGATCGAGCTCAATGACGCGTGCCAGAGGCGCTTGCAGCCCCTGCAAGCTGCGCACGAGAGTTTGGCGCGAAATCCCTGCCTTCTGCGCTTCGTGACGTAGCTCAACAAGCCAGCCGGCGAAGTCGGTTCTGGGGACAGCAGCTTGCAGAGTGCTTGCCATCAACAGCAAGAGCACCAGGGGAAAAATCTGTTTCACGACAACACCCAAACGGTTAAATACAAACGAAACGCGACAGAGGGGGTGGCCTTCGGTCGCGTTTTTGATCCACAGGGTAACATCAAATTTCTTTGGGCATGCAGAGATTTTCAGCACTATTGGTTTTTGCCCCGCAGTTGGTACAGGCAAAGCGTGGGTTCTCAAAAATCTTGTCAATCGCGGGGTTACGTTCCTTACTGGTTAACTGACAGGCATGCAGATCACAGTGCTCTTCAGGGTTCGAACAGCTCGCTTCGGTCATAAGAGTACCTCCTTGAGGAATGGGTTTTAAGCTCTGGTTTATTATAACCAAAAAACGCGCTGACGTCCTCTTTTGCGCAGCCCCTTTTAGCACTAAAAACAACTTCAACTGAGGAGAAAATTTTGTGGGCGTAGAAATTGAGCGTAAGTTTCTGGTCGAAAGAAAATTGTGGCGGCCACCTGAAGCGGGCCAGCACTATCAACAGGGCTATTTATCCCTTGATCCCGCCCGCACGGTTCGGATCAGACGGGCCGACAATACGGCTTTTCTGACCATCAAGGGTGCGCAATGTGGTGGCGCCTGTGCTGAATATAACTATGAGATTCCTTTGGCTGAGGCCCAGGAAATATTGAATCATTTGTGCGTGGCACCCCTGATTGACAAAATCCGTTACCGGGTTTTGGTGGGGAAACACTGGTGGGATGTTGATGAATTTTTGGGTGAAAACACGGGTTTGATTGTGGCTGAGATTGAACTGAGTCGTTACAATGAAAATTTTGCCATGCCTGCCTGGGTTGACAGGGAGGTCACCGGGGATGTCCGCTATTTTAATGCGGCCCTGTGCATAAGCCCCTATCGGAACTGGGGCGTACCCCAAAGTCATCGTCATTGCCCCTGAATTTTCGCTGCCGCTATGCCAGCGTCAGCGAAAATTCAGCAATGGACTGATGCGGCCCCCTGGATTGGAGGCCTCGTGCTCAGACTGATCTGTCCGGATCCGTAACTTTTGGGATACTGCCGGAAGTTTTGTTTAGTTACCGCCGAGCAAATTCTTGAGAATCTCGGGGTTTCTTTCCTCTTCGGCCAGAATGGTGTGGCAGGTATCACAATCCATGGAAATGGTTTTACCTTCTGCGGTTTCATGCTCTTCGTCGTGACAACGGAAGCAACCTCCCTCATTGGCATGACCAATATTGGTGAAATAAGTATTCCATTGAACATTCATTTCGGGGAATACGTTTTCCGTGTAGGCGGCTTGAACCGCGGTAATGGCCTGTTCGATGAGATTACGTTTCTGGGCAAAAATTTGCGGATAATTCTGCTCATAGTAGTTAGTCAGGCCCGAGGCAATGGCGCTGGTTGCTTCGCGCTGGGTCTGGTATTCACCCTGAATGACCTGCATTGCCTGCTGCTTGATATAGGGGAGTTCGACCGAAATTTGCTTTTCGAGAATTTTATTATCGATGGCAACATCCGGCGGCAGGTAGACGTGACTTGGGCGGTTGTGGCAGTCCATGCAGTCCATTGTGCGCTCCTGCTGGTGGGTTGCCTGGGCAATGGCGTCGTCGGCGTCGGCGGTCTTGTATTGCAGGGTTGCGCCATTAGCGCTGCGCTGTGAAACCTCGACAATTTCATTGCGCTGCCAATCGGTTGCAGTATAGGTAATTTCATTTTCCGGCGCGACGTGCCAGTGAATACCGTGTGACCCTGCAGCACGATCGCCGGCACTACCAATTTTCAGCAACAGCACCGTCTGCACGTGGGTATTTTCTTCATCTTCGAGATATTTATCTTTAACGAGCAGCTTGTCGCCATGGAACTTTTCCGGGCGATGGCATTGTTCACAGGTATCACGCGCCGGGCGCAAACCATGAACCGGCGTTTCAATGGGGCGCGAAAAGGTGTCGCCAACCACGGCGAACAGCTGCCGGGCTCCAGAGATTTTTGACTTGACGAACCAGGAGGCTCCGGAACCGATGTGACATTCGACACAGTGAACCCGCGAATGGGAGGAATTTTGATAGGCGGTGTATTCCGGCGTCATGGGTACGTGGCAGACTTCACCACAAAAGGCGTTGGATTCCATGTAGTGATAACCGCTATACAGCAGAATACCGACGACAAACAGGTTGATACAGGTGAGAAACACCCCCAGAAAAACCAGCTTACGAATCCGATCAAAGCCACTCTCGTCTTCAAGTTTGGTGCGCAGATATTCCAGCGTAAAAATTCGGACATCCTCTTCCCCCTTGGCAAAGAAAAGTCCGACAAAAATCAGCACCAGGCCGCCAATAAAGGTGGGGCCGAGAATCATATAAATAAAACCACTGACGTAAGGGTTTTCTATATGCAGGAAGGTGTCGTAAAGGGCCGCGCCGAGCAGAAAGGGAAAGACCACAGTCACGACCATTGCACCGATCAGCGAAATAGTGCTGTGGGCAATGCCGTTCATAAATACTTTTGGAATATCAGTTAGTTTTGCCATGCCGGAGAACTCCTTGAAACGTGAAATGAAAAGCGTCCACCGTCTTGACGAAAGTATGACCCCGACGAATGAGCAGTGGATGGCGGTAAAATAGCGCTGTACGAGCGAAAAAGCAGGCGGATACTAGCATCGGCTCCATAAGCAGTCAACGTTTATATCCCGAAGATTTCTTCACGGCAGACAAAAACAGCGGGCGCGGCAAACCATGGTTCCGGATCAACCCCGGTTGCGCAGTACGCGCATAACGAAAACCCCGAGAAGAGTCAAAATCAGACCGACGCACACCAGCAGATAGCCGATGCTGTGGGCTTGTCCCAGGTGCCAAAGGTCTTTGCCCTTCATGAGAATAATCAGGGCAACACCGACAAAGGTACCTATGCCGCCGAGCAGATAAATAACGAGAGCAAAAACAGCCAAAAGGAGTTGCTTATCTTTCATGGGGGCTCTTTTAGAAAAACAGCACGGGATAGCTGCGCAACCCCGTGCTGTTCAGATCAACCTGAGGCGACTAAACGTGATGCCCACCGGCAACGAAGGCATAGAACATCAGCAGCAGCAGAGAAACCCCGGTTAACAGGGCGAGCCAGCCGAAACCCTTGAGAATGAAATCGTAGAGCACCCCACTGGGCTTGGCTTTTTCATACTGGCTGGTGAGACCAGCGTCTTCGTAACGTTTCCACTGATCGGCACGCTCATCCATAAATTCGTGCTTCGGTAATTCACCATTGAAAATAACAAAATCCATCGGGAATTTTTCGGGTCGGCCATGGGTATTAAAGAAGTGAACCGTAAAGATAAAACCGGTCGCTAACAGGGCTTCATCGGAATGGACAATGGTCGCCACATTAAACACCCACCCCGGCAGGAAGGCCCCGAAAAATTCGGGGAACCACAGCATTAAACCGGAACCGCCAATCGCAAACATCCCCCAGAAGACCGCGATGAAGTCGAACTTTTCCCAGTAGGTCCAGCGCTCAAAGGTTGGCTTTGGCCCCAAAAATAAGAACCAGCGAATCATGCCGGTGGCGTCTTTGATGTCGCGCAGATTCGGACACAGGGATTCCGGCCCGAACAGGCGGCGGAAGAAGTCAGCCGGGTTGTCCAGTTTCCAGAACAGGAACTTGGCCGACATCACCAGGGCTGAGGCAAAATAGACAAAAGTAATCACCGCACCAAGGCGATGCAAGAGGGCGGCATTGGCGGCACCGCCGTAGAATGTCATTAAGATCTTTGCCCACTGCTGATCGGCAAATTTGAGCGGCAACCCAGTTAAGGACAAGAGCAGAAAGCTGGTAATTACGAGCAAATGCAGGAAGATATGCACCCGGGTAAAGCGCCGGTAAATTTTATGCCCATCCTTGATTTCGTGAATTTGGCCAGCAATCATGGCACGCTTCTTTTCGCGATTTTCCACGAAACCACGGAACATCCACAACAGGGTATGCAGCCAGAAAACGGCAAAAGTTCCCAGCAGCAGGCCACTCATCCCAAC
>Ga0210015_1000906_pt1 | contig 30085 bp, 31 predicted proteins | sample CryGeymeta201522_FD_185471 | JGI IMG/M metagenome (GOLD analysis project Ga0210015, IMG submission 185471) | Groundwater microbial communities from Crystal Geyser aquifers in Utah, USA - Crystal Geyser metaG 2015-22 (SPAdes) (version 2) | ecosystem: Environmental > Aquatic > Deep subsurface >... | reverse complement strand
GTCGCGCCCCATCCTCGGCCTGCACTATCCCAGCGACGTATTGGCCGGTGCACTCTTGGGCGCGCTCATCGCTCTCCTCTCCTTTCTATTCTGATCAAAACAATGACAACAGCCAGCCACACCTCGCGCCACTTTGACCAAGAACTGCAACAGCTGGGCGAATGCATTGGTGCGATGGCGGAAAGGATCGCGCAGCGCTTCGCCGTGGCGACCTCGCCCTTGCGTTCCGGTAATCCGGCCGACATTGCCTCCATCCCGCAAGACGATCCGGAAATCCTGCACTTGCAGCGCAGTGCCGACGAGATCTGCGACCTGATCCTGGTGCGGCGCCAACCGGTGGCCGGCGACATGCGTTTTGTCGTCGCCTGCATCCGCATCGGCAACGATCTGGAAAGACTGCATGCGCACACCAACAAGATAGCTGCGGCGATCACCCGCATCGGCAGCCGCGACCTGGGTGAACTGGTGCGCCATCACGGGCTGAACCGCGCCCTGCTGCTCTCGTATGACATGCTGCAGGCGGCATTGCAGGCGTTCAAGTCCGGCGATACAGAAGCAGCCGCCCTGCTGGAAAATATGGACGAAGAGATCAATGCGGCGACACGCGTCATCATGCGGCAGCAGCTGACTTACATGATGGAGCAGCCGAAGACGGTCGCCAGCGCAGTCGAATTCATGGTGATCGTCCGCTCGATCGAGCGCATCGGCGACTATGCCAAGAACATCGCGAAACTGGTCAAGTACATGCGCCTGGGACGCGAAGTAAGCGGGACACAAAGCTAACATCCGGCCACCATGCAGACCGGGATGCGGTCGTGAATCACGGGCGTGCAGCAGATGATCTCCGTCGCTCTGACCGGAACCCACACGGTACAAACTCATCACCTTCCGCGACATGTTTTGAATCAGGCGGCCAATACGCCGACAACCACCAGACCTATCACCACCAGCGCGGCGCCGGACATTCTCTGCCGCCAGCCTTCGTGTTCCTTCAGCCACACGATGCCCAGCAGCACAGTGAGCACGATGCCCGCGTTGGTCAGCGTCACCGCATAGGCGGCGGGCAGCCAGCGCATGGCGTAGATCACCAGTGCATAGGCCGTGCCCACGCCCAGTGTACCGATCAGCAGCGAACGCGCGGATGGCCTGATCGCCGGGATCCATCGCTGCGTGCGGCACTTCTGTTCGCCGCACAGGAACAGCCAGCCGATGGCGAAGTTCACGCACACGTAGCCGAGCGCGACGTTCAATCCCTCCAAATGCGCGGCTGCCGCCTTGTCGCTCAGGCTGTACACCACGGTCATCGCTGCCGCGAACAGCGCGTACGGCCATGCCCTGCTCAGCCGTCGCACGCCGTCGTGCGAACTGGTGGCGATCAGCCACAGACCGGCGGCGGCGACGAGGATGGCAAGCCAGGACAGCAGGGGAAAATCATGCGCAAAGAACAGTGTCTCGACCAGCGCGATCAATAGCGGCGAGCTGCGCACCATGGGGTAGACCGCGCTGGCCGGGGCCGCATGGTAGGCCGCGCGCAGGCCGAGAAAATACAGGCCGTTGGCGATACCGCTGATGGCAGCACACAGATACAACACGGGCGATGCCTGCGCCGCATACAGGAAATCCGGCAGCGTGAATGGCGCGAAGGTCAGCACATGCAGACCGACGATCCACCACAAAAAATTAGCGTTGCTGTGCGTGCGCCGCGTCAGCAGGTTCCACGACACATACAACAGGACCGACAGGCCAACCGCCAGCAGTGGCGTCATGAAGTGGCGGGGCAGACCAGTGTTTCACCGTCGCGCGCCAGCAGCACGCTGCCCGGCAAGTCTTCGGGACGATCCAGCAGCCAGACATCCAGCTTGTGACCGATGTGCATCAGCACCAGTTTGCTATCCGGAAAGTCCCGCGACAGCGCGACTGCTTCGGTCAGATCGAAGTGGTTGCGCGGCTGATCCAAACCCGGCGGGAAAGTGCAGTCCAGACAGAGGGTGTGCGGTTGCCAGCGTTGCAGGAATTCCAGCGTGGCGGGCGGCAGTTCGCGGCAATCGGAAAGATAAGCCAGGCGCGCACCTTTATGCTCGATGCAATAGCCCAGCGTCGGCTTGGAATGCACCAGCGGCACGGTCGTGATGCGCATATCGCCCAGCTCGAAGGTCTCGAACTTGGACAGTTGCATGAACTGCAGCGGCCCGGGGGATTTGTACAGATCGGCGCAGCCTTCACTGTCGTGCGGACAATACACATCCAGTGCGCCCTTGCCCCAGCGCAGATGGAACAGCCCTTGCACATGGTCGGCATGGAAATGCGTGAGCAGCACCGCGTCCAGCGCGCCCGGCGGAAAGCGCTCCGCCACGTCCATCACGCCCGCGTCCAGCAGCAGCCGCACCTCGCCCGCTTCCAGCAACGCGCAGTTCGGCTGGCGCCGTGCGCTGGCATCGACCCGCGCCCGCGCGCACACCGCACAATCGCAGCCCCACAGCGGCACCCCGCCGGCAGCACCGGTGCCAAGGAAAGTCAGCCTCATGGCAGCACTTTTTCCTGACTGCGGATGAGTTCGACGAACTTGGGGCCGGTGGCAGCCAGCGGCTCATCGTTGCGAAAGCGCAGCAGTCTGCCGTGCTGCAAGGTGGCGAACTCGTCGCCGCGCTGCAGCCGGGATTCAATGTCTGCAGCACTCTCGCGCCCGCGTCCCTGCAAGCGTTCGCGCAGCCTGGCGGGCGATACTTCGATCAGCACCGGCACCAGCTCCGGATAACGGCGCGAGGCTTCCCGCAGATAGGCACGGGAACCGTTGAGGATCACGGTCAGCCCCTTTGCCAGCCAGTGGTTCAGTTCACAGCCGACACCGTAGCGCAGACCGTGACTGTGCCAGTGCAGCGGGAAAAGTTTTTGCGCCACACGCGATTCGAACTCATCCTCGCTCAGCGCCAGATGGTTCTCGCCGCCCGCATCCGGCGGACGGGTGATGTAGCGATGGGCGAACACCACAGCCGGGTCCTGTGCCAGCACTGCACGCGCATGACTCATCAGGCTGTCCTTGCCGCTGCCGGATGCGCCGATCACATAGAGCAGGACGCCGCTCATCTCAGGCTCCGTGGTCGAAAGCGAGCGCCATCACCGGCAGCCCCCCGGACCACACGCGCGACACTTGCGGCTGCCCGCCCAAATAACGCACGGCCAGCAGGTCGGCGCGCTTGCCCGCCGCGATCACGCCGCGATTATTCAGACCGACGGCACGCGCCGGATTGCAGGTCACCATTGCCACCGCCCGATGCAGCTTGATGCCGGCCAGATCGGGCAGTTTCAACACGGCCGGCAACAGCGCGGCGGGCGAGTAATCGCCACACAGACAATCGGCCACGCCTTCGCGCACCGCATCCAGCGCGCGCATGGAACCGGATTGCGACTTGCCGCGCACCACGTTCGGCGCGCCGAACAGGGTGGACAGACCGGCGGCGCGTGCCGCGATGGCGGTTTCCAGATTGATCGGGAATTCGGACACGGTCACACCCAGATCCTTCACCACAGCCACTTTTTCGGGACGGTCGTCGTCGTGGCTGGCGAGCGGGATGCCCAGTTCGCGCGCGTGCTGCGCCAGTTGCTGCATGCGTCCTTCGGCCCCCGCACCCTGCGCCAGCTTTTCGGCGAGCAACGCCTCGAACTCGGCTTCGTCCTTCTTGTAAGTGCGCGACTGGAAGCTGCGGTAGGCATCGATGCTCTTGAACTGTCCCTGCCCCGGCGTGTGATCCATGAACGACATCAGGTGGATCTCGTCATTGCCCAGCAGTTCGTTCAGCACCTCCGGGGCGTCCGGATCGGTGATCTCGTAACGGGCATGCACGCGGTTGTCCACCAGCGCGTGGTCCTGCCAGGCGTGCACCGCGCGCGCCAGCTCGGCAGCGGTGGCATTGTTGCGCACCCCCAGCTCGGCATTGGCGAAGGACAGCGCGTGATAGATGGTGGTGATACCGGCAGCGGCGTTACGCTTGTCGGCCTGCGCGCAGGCGAAATCGAAGGGGAAATGCACGCCTGGACGCGGCTCAACTTCCTTCTCCAGCGCGTCGCAATGCAGGTCGATCATGCCCGGCATCAGGGTGTGGCCGCGCAGGTCGATTTCCTTCGCACCTTCGCTGCCGGCCGGGTCGATGGCGACGATACGGCCGTCCGCGATCAACACGGCGGCGTCTTGCAGGGTCTCGCCCTCCAGCACGACCTGCGCGCCCGTGAGGTAATAGTGGGTGTTCATGCGACTTCCTTTTCGGGTTCAACGATAGCGACGGGGGGTGACAGTTCGATGACCTCGTCCGCCAGCCGCTTCACCAGATCGGGATGGTGGAAGATGGCGAGCATGGCGATGCCGGTGTCTTTCAATGTCTCGATGTGAGCCACCACGCGTTCTGTGGTGGCGGGGTCGAGGCTGGCGGTCGGTTCATCCAGCAACAGCAGGCGCGGTTGCGCGATCAGGCCGCGCGCCAGGTTCACGCGTTGCTTCTCGCCGCCGGAGAAGGTGGCGGGCGGCACGTTCCACAGGTGCGCAGGCACGGCCAGTTGCGCCAGCAGATCGGCGGCGCGGCCGCGTGCCTCTTCGGTCGGCACACCGCGCGCGAACAAGGGCTCGGCCACCACGTCAAGCGCGGACTTGCGCGGCAGGCAATGCAGGAACTGGGTGACGAAACCGATCTCGCTCTTGCGCAGCTCCAGCATGCGGTGCTCGTCCGCTTGCGCCAGATCGACGATCTCGCCTGCGGCAGTGCGGAACAGGGTGCGCCCCGCGCTGGGCAGGTAGGTGCGGTACACACCTTTGAGCACGGAGGATTTGCCCGCGCCGGTCGGCCCGATCAGCGCGGTGAGCTTGCCCGGGTAGACACGCAGGTTCACCTGCGAAGCGGACGGGATCAGCTTGTTGCGCTCGTGCAGACGGAAGGTCTTGGCGTAGTTCTGTATATCGAGAATAGCTGTGTTCATATTCATCCTAAAAAACTTTGTTAGCCACAGAGGACACAGAGATCACAGAGGTAAAACAGCTGCCACCTCCAATTTCCGATCCCATTTTTGCTAGCCTACAGAAAGTCAGATGTGCCGCTTCCTTCTCTGTGTCCTCTGTGTTCTCTGTGGCTGGATTTGAGGTTTTGGTATTCATCTCACAATGCGGAAGCGACCAGCCGCTGGGTATAGGCTTGCTGGGGATCTTCAAGTATCTGGTCGGTGAGGCCGGACTCGATCACGCGGCCGTGTTTCATCACCAGCGTGCGCCCCGCCAGCAGGCGGATCACGCCGAGGTCGTGCGTGACCACGATCATCGCGGTGCCGAGCTCGTGCTGGATCTCCAGGATCAGGTCGAGGATGGCGGCCTGCACCGACAGATCGAGTCCGGTGGTCACCTCGTCCAGGAACAGCAGCGGCGGTCGCGTGGCAAGCGCCTTGGCGATCTGCACGCGCTGCTGCATGCCGCCGGAGAAGGTCCGGGGATTCTGGTCCATGCGCGCACGCGATACTTCGGTGCGCACCAGCAGGTCGCCGGCGCGGGTGCGTATCTCGCCATAGTGCTTTAGGTCGCTCATCAGCAGGCGCTCGGCGATGTTGCCGCCCGCCGAGATCTGGAAGTTCAGACCCAGATGCGGGTTCTGATACACCATGCCGAAACGCTTGTTGCGCATGCTGCGTTGTTGCGCGGCGTTGAGCGCGAACATGTCGTGCTGTGCATCGCCGTCGTGGAAGGTTGCGCTGCCCGCCGTCGGAATATCGTCGAAATACAGCATCTTCACCGTGCTCGACTTGCCGCTGCCGGATTCGCCGATGATGCCGAGGATCTCGCCGCGATACAGATCGAAGCTCACATCGTGCGCGGCGACCACGCTGCCGCAGTGCGGGCAGATGTTGGTGTCGTGTTCCGGCCCGGTGCTGCCGATGCACAAAGGGCAAGGCTCACCGTGGATGCGCGACAGACCGCGCACGGACAATATCCTGTTGCTCATGCTCGTTCCCTCACGCTGTGGATTTCCTGTTGTTCCTCGCAATACGCCGAGTCGGAACACTGGTGGGTGACGTTTCCCGCATCGTCGATGAGTTCGTCGAGGAAGCTGACGGTCGAGCCGCAGCAGCGGCAGGCGATGCGGCGGCCATGCGCGTCGCGGAAATCCTCCACGCGGAACGCGATGTCGTCGAACACCAGCGGCTCGGCCACGGTGTAGGGCGGCACGGCGTAGATCTTCTTCTCGCGTCCCGCCCCGAGCAGCACCAGCGCGGGTGACTGGTGCAGCTTTGGCACATCCCAGCGCGGGATGGGAGACGGGTCGATCACATAGTGGCGGTTGATGCGCGTGGGGTAACGGTGCGACAGGGTGATCTCGTCGAAGCGCACCACGTCTTCGTACAGCTTGACCAGCAGGCGAGAATAATCGGCCTCGCCGTGCATCACCTTGCGCCGTGCCTCGGAAGGTTCCACCACCACCAGCGCGTCGGGATACGGCACTTGCAGCACCAGTATCTGTTGCTCGGTGAGCATCTTTTCCGGGATGCGGTGGCGCGACTGGATCAGCGTGGCCTCCCGCGTCTTCTCGGTGACTTCGACGCCGGGACAGGTGAGCTGCACGAACTGGCGCAGGTTCACCGCGTTGACCGAATCGTCCGAGCCCTGGTCAATCACTTTCAGCGTGTCGTCCGCGCCGATCAGCGACAGCGTGAGTTGCAGACCGCCGGTACCGAAGCCGCGCCCCATCGGCATCTCGCGCGAGGCATAGGGTGTCTGGTAGCCGGGAATGGCGATCGCCTTGAGGATGCAGCGACGCACTTCCTTCTTGGCGTATTCGTCGAGGAAGCCGAAGGAGTAGCCCGCGTCTTCCAGCGGGAGTTCGTAATGCGCGTTCATGCGGCGGCCTCCGTGTCTTGCTGCCGCATCTTCTGCCGGGTGGTGCGCAGGCGGTCCATATCGGACTGGAAGGTCACGTAGTGCGGCATCTTGTAGTGCGAGGCGAAGCCCATCGAGTCCACGCCGTCCACATGCAGCAACACGAACTCGGGATCTTCCGAGGGATTGGACGGGCCGTCGCGCATGCCTTTCTGCAACGCGCGATCGAGAATGGCCATGCTGATCGCCTTCACTTCGTTGTGGCCGAAACATGCGCCGTAACCCAGTGTGAAGGTGGGCAGCTCGTCACCGTGCGCGCCCTCGTACATCGCCACCACTTCGCATTCGGTGATGAGCACCTCGCCCGCTTCCAACTGTTCGCCCGTCACCGGATGCGGCAGCATCACCGGCAAATAACCGACGCGCAGTTCCGCCACCGTGGGATGCACATCGCCGTAACCGCGCATGTTTGAATACGCCATCGCCAGCAGACCGCCGGTCTCGGCGCGCGCCATGGTGGCCAGCGCGGCGGAACGCGGCACCGGGAACACCAGCGGATCGCGTGTGATGTCGAAGGCGGCGGCGCGACTCGGCACGACCGGCGGCAGCAGACCTTCCGCGCGCAGCGCGTCGATCACCTTGGGGAAGTTGTCGGGCAGATCTGCATCGGGCGTGTCGCGCAGGAAACTCTTTGCCACGGCTTTGAAGGCGGCTGGGTCTTCGTTGGCGAGATCGAGTTGCAACAGGCGCAGCGCGTAGTCGTAGGTCGCACCCAGATACTGGCCGCCCGGCACTTCCTTGAAAGCGGATGAGATGCGGCGGATGCAGCGCATATTGGCCGTGTCTTGCACCGGCGATTCGAGCAAGCGCGGTTTGGTGGAGCGGTAGGCGCGCAGGGCGAATGCCGCTTCCAGCGTGTCGCCCTGGAACTGCTTGAGTGCAAGCGCGGCCAGGCGCGGATGGTACAGACCGCCCTCAGACACCACGCGCGAGGTGAGCAGGCGCATCTGTTCCTCGATCATCGCCAGCGTCAGCGGCGCTTGGCGCGAGCCTTTGCAGCGCAGGTATTCGGTGACGGCGGCGGCTCCGTCGATGGCGGCCTTGCCGCCTTTGATCGCGACGTAGCTCATGCCACACCTCCCAGCACTATCCTCGTGGTGCGCGGCAGTGCGACGAAGCGCTGCGCATCGCACAACACCAGTTCGACACCGAGCGGGAAACTGCTTACCCAGTCGTTGCGCGCGACTATCCAGTCTTGATGCAGACCGTCCACACCGATGGCAAGGGGCTGGCGGATGCCGGGGCCGCTCAAACTCAGCGGCAATGTCCCCGCATATTCTTCGTATAAGGCGGCGACGCGCAGCAGCAGGGTCGCACCGCCTTCCGGCGCTTCCAGGGTGCCCAGACTGGGCATCCTGTCCGGTGCACGGCTGCCGTCCAGCAAAATGAATGCTGCCAGCTCGTAAGGCACACGCTGCGCTTCCAGTTTCGGCCAGCAGGATTGCTCCAGCATGTCCTGCGGATCGGACAAGGCGGCCTGTCCGTCCAGCAGCGCACTCAGCAATGCCAGCCAAGGTTCTGCCTGTAGCGGGCAGGTTTGGATGCGGCCGGGGTAGCTGAAGGCATCCAGCAGCCTGCGGAACAGTTGCTGCTGGTGGGCCGGATGCCAGATGTCGGCAGCGGCCATCGTCATGTCATGCTTCATCTTCGTCGTCCTCTTGCCCCAACAGGGAAAAATCCACCCGCGTGGCGGCCAGCAGTTTTTTGCGTTCATTCTGTTTGTGGCAGCGCACGTCCATGCCGCGCCGTACCAGTGCCAGCGCGGGCGCACTGCCGGGCAGCTTGCCCGCCAGCACCGCATCGAGGATGGCGATGGCGCGCGCCAGCTGCGCGCGGTCGTCCAAGATCAGGGCACCGCCGCGTTCTTCATCTCCCGCCGCGCTGCGCACCATCACCTCGGCACGCGCCACCGGGATCTCGCCGAGGAAGTAGGGTTCTGCAAACGCGCCGTCGCGCAGATTCAACAACCCCAGCCCTGTTTGCGGCAGTGCGGCATCGCGCACTTCCAGTTCGCCAGCCAGCACGTTCGCCAAATGTTTCACCTCGGCGGCGGGCAGCGCACACAAGGCGGATGCCCATTCTTTTCTTGGCGCGTTCATCAATTCAGTTTTCCTCTTAGCCAGGTGGACAGGTAATCGATGAGCAGAATCGTGATGAGAATGACGATGATCAGCGCGGCCGATTCGTTGTAATTGAACATGCGCAGGGTGTCGTGCAAGGCGAGACCGATGCCGCCGGCACCGACCAGACCGAGCACCGCCGCCATGCGCACATTGCGGTCGAAGATGTACAGCGTGTAACCCAGCGCTTCGCGCAGGATGGACGGCCAACCGGCATACATCACAACCTGCAAACGCGATGCGCCGGTGGCCGAGACCGCCTCGTACACCCCCGCATCCGCGCGCTCCAGACTCTCCGAAAAAAACTTGCCGAGGAAGCCTGCGGTGTGGATGCCGAGCGCGAGCACACCGGGCAACGGCCCCAACCCCAGGGCTGCGACAAATATCAGTGCCAGCAACAAATCGGGCAGCGCGCGCATGAAGTTCAATACTTCGCGGGCAATGCGGTAGACAGTGGCGTTCGGCGTAAGGTTTCGTGCCGCCAACGGCGACAGCAGCACCGCCACGATGAAGGCCAGCGCACTCCCCCACAGCGCGGTAGCCAGCGTCTGGATCATCAGTTCTACATATCTGGATAAGTTAGAAAAATCCGGCGTGCTGTAACGGCTGAAGTATTCGACGATGTCCTGCGCGCCGTAAAGCAACGTTTCAAACGACAACTCCAGATCGACGGTGATCAGCCACATCACCACCAGCCAGCCCGACAGCCATACCGGCGTCGGATTGAACGGTTTTCCGGGCAAGGAAGGGCGTACTGTTTCCAAAGCGCACATCAGATCAGCCTCCTGCGGAATTTGTCGGACATGCGGTCGAGCACGGTGACCACGACATAGATGGAAAGCGCGATGGGCAGCAACCGGTCGTAATCGAACATGCGCATCGCCATCACCAGGTCGTATCCGATGCCGCCCGCACCGACCAGACCGAGGATGGCTGCTGCACGAAGGTTGTGGTCGAGGATATACATGACGGTGCCGACGAAGTCCGGGAAGGCCTGCGGGAAGAAGGCGAAGGTGCGCAGTTGCAGCCAGCCCGCACCGTGGGCGGCGACGCCTTCGATCTGGCGCGGATCAATCACTTCGATGCTCTCGGCGAAGAACTTGCCCATAAAGCCAACGGTGACGAAGGACAGCGCCATGATGCCGGGCAAAGGCCCCAATCCCACCGCCGACACGAACACCAGCGCCCATACCAGTTCGGGTAACGCGCGCATCAGTGTCAGCACGTTGCGCGTCGCGTGGAATACCGCAGGATGCGGGCTGGCGTTGACAGCGGCCAGCACGCCCAGCGGCAGACTGATGACCAGCGCAATGCTGGTGGCGAGAAAGGTCATTTCGATCGTTTGCAGCATGTTCACGCCCAGCGTGGGCAGGTATTCCCAGTCCGGCAGCACCAGCAGATGGCTGCCGAATTCGAGCATGCGCGGGATGGCAGTGAACAGGCGCACGAGGTCGAGCTCGACCGCTGAGGCGCTGATCCCCAGCAGCAGCACGCTGGCAGCCAGAATGACCGACGGCCCGAGCGCGGGCAGACCGTTAGGCGTAGGCCAGCATAGTTTCGAACTGCTCATCGATTTGATCTCCGTTGCGCCGGTAGATGCGGCTGAGGGTTGTGCGGTCCAGTCCGCCGGCGGTGCCGTCGTACACCACGACGCCTTCGTTCAAACCGATCACGCGGTCGGCGAAGCGCTTGGCCAGTTCGATCTGGTGCAGGTTGACCACCACAGTGATGCCGTCGCGCGTGCAGATCTCGCGCAGCAGGCCCATGATCTCTTCGCCGGTCACCGGGTCCAGACTGGCGACCGGCTCGTCGGCGAGGATGACGCGCGGTTGTTGTGCCAAGGCGCGGGCGATGCCGACGCGTTGCTGCTGGCCGCCGGATAGTTTGTCGGCGCGGTTCCACGCCTTATCGGTGAGGCCGACGCGGATCAGCGCATCGTGCGCGATATCCATGTCGCAGCGCTGGAACAGATACAGCAGGCTGCCCAGCCATGAGCGGTGCGACAGTCTGCCGGTAAGCACATTGGTCATGACCGACAGGCGGTCGACCAGATTGAATTGTTGGAACACCATGCCGACTTGCGAGCGGATTTCGCGCAACGACGCAGGTGTCACCGGTCGTTCACCGATCTGAACAGACCCCGAGGTGGGTATCTCCAGGCCGTTGAGGGTTCTGAGCAGAGTCGATTTCCCCGCGCCTGACGGACCGAGGATGACGGTGAACGAACCCGCCGGGATCTCGGCACTCACGCCTTTCAGCGCCTCGAATCCGTTGGCGTAGCGTTTCGCAACGTCCCTGATGATGATCTTGCTCATAATGTCCTCCGGAATGAAAAACGGTCGGCTGCCCAGGCAGCCGACCGTCGTGTTGCGATTACTTCAACTGTTCTTTTTTCAGGCCCAGCTCCTTCACCATGTCACGCACGACTTGATAGTCCTTTTGCGAGACCGCCACGTAATGGCTGAGACTCCCGTAACCGGTGACTTGTATGTGCTTGTGCGCATTCAGGATCGCATCTTTGATCTCGGCCTTCAGCTTCTTGGGCAGATCGCTGCGGTACACCAGCGGAGGGCCCGGCAACGGCGAAGACTCGGCGAGGATGCAGTTGCTTTCCTTGGTGATCAGACCCTTGGCCAGCATCCTCGGATAGGTGATGTCGTTGTCGGCAGCGGCATCCACGGTCTTGTTCTTGACGGCCAGTTCTGCCGCATCATGCGAGCCGGCATAGGTGAACTTGCCGAAGAATGCCTGCGGCATCTGGCCGGTCGCCTTCTTGACCATGTAGGACGGCATCAGGCCGCCGGAAGTGGATGCCGGATCGACGAAGGCGACGCTCTTGCCTTTCAAATCCATGATGCTCTTGTAGCCGCTATCGCACGGCGTGATGATCAGGCTCTTGTAGGTATGCGTATCGCTGCCCTGACGGATGCCGACGGCGAACGCCTCGGCACCGGCTTCCATCTCGGCCAGGTAGTAGGACAGCGGGCCGAACCACGCCACGTCAACGCGTTTTTTCTTCATCGCCTCGATCACGCCGGCGTAATCGGTCGCGGTGTACAGCTTGACTTTCATGTGCAGCTTCTTTTCCATGTAGGCACGCATCGGCTCGAAGGTCTTGATCATTTCTTCGTTGTTCTCGGCCGGGATCAGACCCATCACCAGATCACGTGCGCTGGCGGCACCGGTTGCACCGACCAGCGAAGCGCCGATCAGTGCGGAAAGAATGAATTTATTAAATTTCATGTTTAAACTCCTATTAGTGATTAACGGAACAGCGGGTACAACTCAAGGGTTGATGCGCAATTGAATCCGGTCTGCGCGAAACCGGGTAATGGCGTACTCGACCGGCGCACCGCTCCGATCCAGCACGTTCAAACTCTTGACCCGCAACACCGGTCGGTTCTGGTTGATTCCCAGTAGTTTCGCGTCGTCTCCCTGCGGCAGGACGGCAGTGACCAGGCTTTCTGTGCGGCGCAATGCACCACAATTCCCTGCCAGCAATTCATGCAATGAGCCGTGTTCATATCCGTCCAGCATCGCGTTAAACGGAGACACCGGAAGAAAGTGCGAGATCACGCAAAATGGAAACCCGTCGGCGATACGCAGGGTCTCTATCCACAGCACCGGCTCATCCGTTGCCAGCGCCAGATGGCGCGCCACACCGGCTGACGCGGGTGCAACCATCTTCCTGATTACCTTGGTATCGGTGGAAATGCCGATGTCCGCAAGGTTCTGGGTAAAACGTGTTCCTGTTCCCACACGATAGTCCAGCAATTGATCGGTGATGAAGATGCCCACACCATGCTGGCGTTCCAGCAAACCTTCTGCAATCAACTCATCCACCGCGCGGCGCAGGGTGTGGCGGTTTACGCCAAAGCGCGCCGCCAAATCACCTTCGGCCGGCAATCGATCACCCGCCGCGCCTTGCCGCACATATTCGCGCTCCAGTACTTCGGCGATTTGCGCATACAGTGCAATTCCGGTATCGCGCTCTATTGCGTACAAGCTCATGGCGGTAGATGTCTAGATATGTAATGCGATACATCATGCCGGCTGAATATTTCACTCAAGTTAATTTTGCATTGCAGATTTGCGAATCCTGACTGTGGCCCGGCCCGCAGCCGGCCGAGTCAGCCGTGCCCGGTCTCGAACAGATCCTGCGGCAGCGGCATGCGGCCGCGCAGGTGTTGCGGCGCGCACAGCCCGACGCGCTGGCGCGCGGTCGCTTCGCACGGCGGTTCGGCATACCACTGCGGCACTTCACCTTGCAAAATGCGATTGATCTGCACCAGCCTGCCGCCGGTCTCGCGCAAGTAGTGGTTGAAACGCTGGCGCAGACGGTCGTCGGCCACCCGCGCGCCGCGATAGCACAGGCTGTGCAGGCGGCTGCCGCGCAGCAATGCATCGGCGCGCGACAGCGTGCGCAAACTGCGCCAGGCGTTGTGCCGGGTGCAATCGAAATGCTGTTCGATGAAAGCCGCCATCTGGTTGCGGTGCGTGTTGCACAACGCGGCGGGCGTGGCAAACAACTGGCGCTGGATGTGCCGGTCCATCGCCCATTCCGCGATCGCATGGGTGACCCACGGCACTTCACCCCACATTTTTTCGTGCGCCGGCACGAAGTGGTTGTGCGCGATCACATCGACCAGCAGGTGGCTGGCGTAGCCCAATGCCAGCGCCCGTTCCGCATCGGTTTGCGCCAGGCGCAACTGGCGCTGCGCCTGTTCCCAACAGTGCGTCCCGTCCAGCGCCGGCGCATCGTGATAACGCCCGACCAGCGACAGATCCGGCAGGCACGCGCCGGCCAGCACCAGACGCGGGCAGGTCATGACCGCGCGGCGAAAACGAGGATCGGTCAGCGGCACCGCCCACAGCAACAGCTGGGCGAAATAGATATGCGTGTAAAGTCCCCAGGCGCAGGCATCGCTGCTGAACAGCAGCAAGGGAATCAGCCAGCGCCAGTGCATGAGGACGTTTTTCATGGCGCGCAGTGTCGCGGCGCCATGTCACAGCAGGATGACGGCGGGATGATTCTTTTATGAAACCGCGCCGCGCAACCCTTCTGCGATAATGCCGAACATCATCCCGCCCGGTCCGCCATCATGTCCTGGTTCTTCACCAATCTCATCAGCGCCTTCCTGTTGCCGCCGCTCAATCTGCTGATCGTGGCAGGCATCGGCCTGTGGCTGTGGCACAAGCGCCCCTTCATCGCGCGCGCGCTGCTGGTCACGGCGTTCGCTTTGCTGTGGCTGCTCGCCACGCCTTTTGTCAGCGATGCGCTGATGCGGCAACTGGAGGGCGCGCCTGATGCCGTTGACACCCGGACGCAGCCCGCCGATGCCATCGTGGTGCTCGGCGGCGGCACGTATTTCCGCGCGATCGAATACGGCGGCGACACGGTTGGCGAGCGCACGCTGGCGCGCTTGCGCTACGCTGCAAAACTTCATCGTGAAACCGGCAAGCCAATCCTGGTCACGGGCGGCAAGCCGCTCGGCAATGCCCTCTCCGAAGGGGCGCAGATGAAGGCGGTGCTGGAGCGCGAATTCAACGTGCCGGTGCGCTGGGTCGAGGGCGATTCGGACAACACCTTCGAGAACGCGCGCCTGAGTTATTCCCTGCTGGAATCCTCCGGCGTGCGCCGCATCTATCTGGTGACCCACGCCTGGCATCTGCCGCGCGCGGCGCGGGCGTTTCGCGCCGCCGGTTTCGCGGTCGTCCCCGCCCCCACGGCTTTCACCACGCGCCACGCAACGACCCTGCTGACCTTCGTGCCGAGCGCCGATGCCCTGCGCGACAGTCACTGGTTCATGCACGAGATGATCGGCATGCTGTGGTATCGGTTAAAATCCTTCTAGCCGTCGTTCCGGCGCAGCCCGGAATCCAGTGCAATGATTAATAAGGCCGTTGATTTTGTCCGGCACTGCCGGATTTGTTTTATTGCCGGATTCCGGCCTGCGCCGGAATGACGGATCAAATTAAAAAGGAAGAACATGAAAGCACGCGTCAAATGGATTGAAAAAATGGCCTTCGTCGGCGAGAGCGAAAGTGGCCATGCGGTGGTGATGGATGCTTCGCCCGATGTGGGCGGGCGCAATCTGGGGCCGCGCCCGATGGAGATGCTGTTGCTGGGAACCGGCGGCTGCAGCAGCATCGACGTCATGCTCATCCTGCAAAAGATGCGCCAGGCGGTGAGCGATTGCCACGTCGAGATCGAAGCCGAACGCGCCGAAAGCGAACCCAGGGTGTTCACGAAAATCCACCTGCACTTCGTGGTGAAGGGCAAGGGCATCAAAGCGGAAGCGGTGGAAAAGGCGGTGAAACTGTCGGCGGAGAAATACTGCTCGGCGTCCATCATGCTCGGCGCGACGGCGGCGATGACGCACGATTTCGAGATCATCGAAGCGTAGGGTTTTGTAGGTCGGGATTCATCCCGACGCTGCGCATTGAATCACACTCCATGTCGGACTAAAGTCCGACCTGCACGAACGGCTACACCCAGTACACCGTCCGCGTCATCAGCTTCGACATGCCGCGCATCGCCAGTTTTACCGGCAACGGCAGTTCCGCCGCGCCCAGCGCCACCGCCATATCGGCATGGCCGGTCTCATCCGCGTACATCGTTTGCGCCACGGCGCGGCTCTTCGCATCCTGCGGCGGCAAGGTGTCCAGATGGTGTTGCAGATGCGCGCCGACCTGGCGCTCGGTCTCGGCCAGAAAACCCAGGTTCCACTTGTCGCCCAGCGCACCCGCCAGTGCGCCCATCGCCAGCGAGCCGGTGTACCAGAACGGATTGAGCAGGCTCAGTCGCCCGCCCAGATCGTGCACGCGGTGCGAGGTCCAGGCCAGATGCTCGGTCTCTTCCCACGCCGCCTTGTTCAACTTCTCCTGCACCGCCGGGTCGCGCGCGGTCAGCGCCTGACCCTGATACAGCGCCTGCGCGCAGATTTCGCCGGTATGGTTGATGCGCATCAGCGCGGCGGCGTGTTTCTTTTCCGCGTCGCTCAATGCGGCATCGGGAACTTCCGCGTCGGGATACGGGCGCGCGGTCGGCGCCTTGGCGAACAGGGTACGCAAGCCCTTGTCGAATTCGATGATCAAACGGTCCAGATTCAGCATGAGCGCTTTCCTTGTATTTTCCACAGTCGCGAGGTTACCGGATTCCCCGCTTCGCGTGAATGCCGGCAATAAAAAACGGGCGCCCCGCGGCGCCCGTTTCAGGACAAGGTCAGGCGGCTTAGAACGCGTGGATGATACCGACACCGATGGCATTCGCCTTGGTGTTGGTCGCATTCAGGTCTCTCACCATGTACGCGGCAAACACATCGGTCCGCTTGGAGAAGCCATAAGCGTATTTGGCGGTGATCTGGCTCACATCGTTTTTGGCGGCCCCGCCGGTCGCCGTCGATCCACCCTGGGCATAACTCAACGCCACCCGGTTTTTATCGATCTTGTACTCGCCCACCAGTTCCCAGTTGGTCGCGGTCTTGCTGACGGCAGCCGACTTGTTGGATTTGATGCTTTCAACAATGCCGCCCACCCAGACATCGCCCAGCGTATATTTGCCGGCCACGCGGAAAGCGCTGTCGGTTTTGCCAACCGTGGTCTGGTCGTTGCGCCGCTCGTAGGCGCCGGACACGTCAATGTTGTCCATCTTGTAGGCGAGCGAGGCGGAGACGATGTTCTTGTTGCCATGATTGACGGGGGGCGTGGCCAAGGCGTTATTTTTTACTTCGTCGGGACTGTACATCACCGCGGCTTGCACGCCGCCCATGACCGGAGTCCAGTATTGCAGCATGCTCTTCTGGCGCGTGTTGTAATTCTTGCCGTTGGAGTTGCCGATCACCCTGAGCGCGGTCCATGCGGTATCGTTGTCGAACAGCTCGATCTTGTTGTGCACGACTTTGTACGGGCTATCCCAAGTCCCGACGATCACCTTGCCGAAGCCGCCCTGCAAGCCGGCGCCGCTGTTGCGGCTTGCGCGGCCAAAACCGTTGCCGGTTTGGCCGTCCGCATCCACCGCGACTTCATACTGAAAAAGCGCTTTCAGGCCGTCGCCGATCTCTTCGCTGCCCTTGATGCCCAGGCGCGACGAGTTGGTGTTGAAACGGGTAACGCTGGCATGCGTGGAATTGCCGTCGTCGAACTGGTCAACCGTCATGAAAACTTTGCCATACACGGTGATATCTGCAGTGCTCCCGGTGCTGATAGTGCCGGCCAATGCGGGGGCTGAAAATGCAGCCGCAACCGCCAGGGTAATGAGTTTCTTTTGCATCGTTTTCTCCTCTTTAAATTTTAGATGGCAATCCTGAAGGCGAACGGTGCTCTTTCGCTTCGATGGGCAAGCTATTACAAAAATCTTACAACATGCTTACAGGCAGATTACCTAAAGCCTGACGGCTGCGCCAAATTTGTGGACTGCCTGACCGGGCAGTTAATCACGGTGGCTTTATGCCGCAAGGGACTGTGGGTTTTTGATTTTGCGCAAAGAATAAAAAGGATGTTGCATTTATGCCACACCATTGATGTATCCTAAACTCTAAAGCCTGCTCACCCCTGCCGATGACCCTCTCCGACCGCGTCAATACTTACGGGCAAGATCTGCTGCACCGCTACGGCAAGCGCATCCACAAGATCGCGCTGGATGTCGGCATGACCTGCCCCAACCGCGATGGCAGCAAGGGCAGCGGCGGCTGCACGTTCTGCAACAACGAGTCGTTCAGCCCCAACGGGCGCACGCCGCCGACCCTGCAGGAACAACTGGCCTCGGGACGCCGTGCCATCGCGCGCGGCACCCGTGCCGCAAAATTCATCGCCTATTTCCAGGCCTACACCAATACCTATGCCGACATCGAACGCCTGCGCGCGCTGTATCAGGAAGCGCTGGCGCAGCCGGATGTAGTCGGCCTGGCCATCGGCACGCGCCCCGATTGCGTGCCGCCCGAAGTGCTCGACCTGCTGGCCGAGTTTCGTGCGAGCGGGCTGGAAGTGGTGCTGGAACTGGGGCTGCAATCGGCCTTCGACGAGACGCTGCGCCGGGTCAATCGTGGCCACGGTCTGGCCGAGTACGCGGCGACCGCGCAGGCCGCCCGGCGGCTCGGCATCCCGCTGTGCGCCCACCTGATCGTCGGTCTGCCCGGCGAGGACGAATCGCATTACCACCGCACGCTGGATACGGTGCTCGCCATCGGCGTGGACGGACTCAAGCTGCATCCGCTGCATGTGGTGAAACACACGATGCTGGCGCATCAATGGCGCAACGGCGAATACACCCCGCTGCTGCGCGAGGATTACATCCGCATCGCCGCCGACCTGATCGAACGCACGCCGCAACACATCGTCTATCACCGCGTGACCGGCACCGCGCCGAAAGAGATCCTGCTGGCGCCGGACTGGGCGGCGCAGAAATGGAGCGTGCTGAACGGCATCGAGGGCGAATTGCGCCGGCGCGACAGCCGTCAGGGACAGCGCGCGCGTTCATGCAGGTCGGACTTCAGTCCGACGCGGGTAATGATTTAACGAGAAGTGTCGGGATAAATCCCGACCTACAGGCCGAACACGCGGGCGAGTTCGGCGCCGGGATCGGCGGCACGCATGAAGGCTTCGCCGACGAGGAAGGCGTGCACCTGATGATCCCGCATGCGTTTGACGTCGTCCGCGGTGAAGATGCCGCTTTCGGTGACGACGATGCGCTCGGCGCCAATTTGCGGCAGCAGATCGAGCGTGGTCTGCAAGTTCACCTCGAAGGTGCGCAGATTGCGGTTGTTGATGCCGATCAGCGGTGTGGCGAGCTGTAACGCGACTTCCAGTTCATGTCCGTCGTGCACTTCGACCAGCACCGCCATGCCGAGCTGGTGCGCCAATTTCTCAAACGCCTGCATCTGCTTCAGGGTCAGCGCCGCCGCGATCAGCAGGATGGCATCCGCGCCCATCGCGCGCGCCTGCCAGACCTGGTATTCGTCCAGCATGAAATCCTTGCGCAGCACCGGCAGCTCGCACGCGGCACGCGCCTGTTGCAGATATTCCGGGTTGCCCTGGAAGAATTGCGCATCGGTCAGCACCGAGAGGCAGGACGCGCCGTGTTGCGCGTAACTCTGCGCGATCGCGGCGGGATGAAAATCGGCGCGAATGACCCCTTTGCTGGGACTGGCTTTCTTGATCTCGGCGATAACGGCGGGCAGACCGGCGGCGATCTTGCCGCGGATCGCGGCCACGAAATCGCGCGCGGGCGGCGTCTGCTCCGCCTCGGCGCGCAGCTTGGGCAAGGGCTTGGCAGACAGGGCGGCGGCAACTTCCTGTGCCTTGACCGCAAGGATTTTGTGGAGAATATCGGACATGGATTGTTCTTTTGTTTGAGGCGCGCATTCTAGCGCATGCACAGTGCTAAAATGCGCGCCCTGTAGGTCGGGTTTTAACCCGGCAGTCGGGTTGAAACCCGACCCACGAGGAAAACCGCACAGATGGAAAGCATAAAGGATTACATGCAATCGCTCGGGCAACAGGCGCGCGCCGCCTCGCGCGCGATGGCGCTGGCCGACACCAACACCAAGAACCGCGCGCTGGAAAACATCGCCACCGCCATTCTGCTCAACAGCGCGAAGTTGATCGCCGAGAACGCCAGGGATGTCGCCGCGGCCAAAACTGACGGGCTGGATGCCGCTTCCATCGACCGCCTCACGCTGACCGAAATGACCATCAAGGGCATGGCCGAAGGGCTGCGCCAGATCGCCGCCCTGCCCGATCCCGTCGGCGAAATTTCCGACCTGAAATTCCGCCCGTCCGGCATTCAGGCCGGCAAGATGCGCGTGCCGCTCGGCGTGATCGGCATCATCTATGAATCGCGTCCGAACGTTACGGCGGATGCCGCCGGGCTGTGCCTGAAATCCGGCAATGCCGCCATCCTGCGCGGCGGCTCGGAAGCACTGCATTCCAACCAGGCCATCGCCGCCTGCGTGCATCAGGGGCTGCGCGAGGCGGGGTTGCCGAAGACGGCGGTGCAGGTGGTGAACACCACCGACCGCGCTGCCGTGGGCGAGCTGATCACCATGAAGGATTATGTCGATGTGATCGTGCCGCGCGGCGGCAAGGGACTGATCGAGCGCATCTCCAGCGAGGCGCGCATTCCGGTGATCAAGCACCTGCACGGCGTGTGCCATGTGTACATCGACGACGAAGCCGATCTCAAAAAAGCCATCCGCATCGCCGACAACGCCAAGACGCACCGCTACGGCGTGTGCAACGCGATGGAGACTTTGCTGGTGCATGCCGCCGTCGCCGCGCAAGTGTTGCCGGAACTGTGCGCCATCTATTTGAAGAAAGGCGTCGAGCTGCGCGGCGATGAAGCTGCGCGCGCCATCGTGGCGCAGATGAAAGCCGCGACCGAGGAAGACTGGCGCACCGAATATCTGGCGCCCATCCTAGCGGTGCGCGTGGTCGCCGACCTCGATGCCGCCATCGCGCACATCGGCAGCTACGGCTCGCAGCACACCGACAGCATCGTCACGGAAAATTATTCCAAAGCGATGCGCTTCCTGCGCGAAGTGGATTCTTCCAGCGTGATGGTGAATGCCTCCACGCGTTTCGCCGACGGCTTCGAATACGGCCTCGGCGCGGAGATCGGTATCTCCACCGACAAGATCCACGCGCGCGGGCCGGTGGGGCTGGAAGGATTGACGTCGCAGAAATATATCGTGCTGGGCAGCGGGCAGATCAGGGTTTAACCGTCATACCGGCGCAGGCCGGTATCCAGCGGTTTTATTCAAAATGCATGAGTTTTTGTCCTCGCATTGCGAGGGCCTATTTAAATAACCAGATTCCGGCCTTCGCCGGAATGACGGCAGAGAGGAAAAACATGAGCCAAACTATCGAAATCAAGGTACCGGACATCGGCGGATTCAAGGGCGTGGCGGTCATCGAGATCGCGGCCAAGGCGGGCGACACGGTTGAAAAGGAACAGGCACTGATCACGCTGGAGACCGACAAGGCGACGATGGATGTGCCCTCGCCTGCCGCCGGCGTGGTAAAGGAGATGAAGGTCAAGGTTGGCGACAAAGTGAGCGAAGACTCGGTGATCCTGCTGTTGGAAACGCAGGATTTAGGAACTGGGAATTCGGATTTGGCAAAATCGGCAGCGTCTGCCCCGCAACCCACTGCTGCGGCCCCAACTAAATCCCAAGTCCCAAATCCAAAATCCTCAATCAATGGCGACCTGCATGCCGAAGTGGTGGTGCTCGGCGCCGGCCCCGGCGGCTACACCGCCGCCTTTCGCGCCGCCGACCTCGGCAAGCAGGTGGTGCTGATCGAAAAATATGCCGCTCTCGGCGGCGTGTGTCTCAACGTTGGCTGCATCCCGTCCAAGGCCTTGCTGCATGTCGCCAAAGTCATCAGCGAAGCGGAAGAAGTCGGCCATCACGGCGTAACCTTCGCCAAGCCCAAGATCGACATCAACGCCATCCGCAGTTGGAAGGAAAGCGTCATCGGCAAACTCACCAACGGCCTCGCCGGCCTGGCCAAACAACGCAAGGTGCAGGTGGTGCGCGGCACGGCGAAATTCACTTCGCCCAACAGCCTCTCGGTGCAGACCGCCGAAGGCGAAAAAATCATCGCCTTCGACCACGCCATCGTCGCCGCCGGTTCCAGCGTGGCGCGCATCCCCGGCTTCCCCTACGACGATGAACGCATCATCGATTCCACCGGCGCACTCGCTTTGAAGGAGGTGCCGAAGCGCATGCTGGTGATCGGCGGCGGCATCATCGGTCTGGAAATGGCGACGGTGTATGACGCGCTGGGGGCAAAAATTTCCGTGGTCGAACTGATGGATCAACTGATGCCCGGCGCGGACAAGGACATGGTCAAGCCGCTGCATAACCGCATCGCCAAGCGGTACGAGGCGATCATGCTGAAGACCAAGGTGACCAAAATCGAGGCGATGAAGAACGGTCTGAAAGTCACCTTCGAAGGCGAGCAGGCGCCCGCCGAACCGCAGGTGTATGACCGTGTGCTGATGGCCGTCGGCCGCAGCCTGAACGGGCGTTTGATCAATGCCGAAGCGGCCGGACTCGTCGTCAACGAGCGCGGCTTCATCCCGGTGGACAAACAGATGCGCACCAACGTGCCGCACATCTACGCCATCGGCGACATCGTCGGCAACCCGATGCTGGCGCACAAGGCGGTGCACGAAGGCAAGGTCGCGGCGGAGAACATCGCCGGACACAAGGCGTTCTTCGAGCCCATGACGATTCCGTCGGTCGCCTACACCGATCCCGAAGTGGCGTGGATGGGACTCACCGAAACCGAGGCCAAAGCCAAAGGAATCGAATACGAGAAGGGCAGTTTCCCGTGGGCCGCTTCCGGTCGCGCGCTGGCCATGGATGCCGAACAGGGTTCCACCAAAGTGCTGCTCGACCCGAAGAGCCGGCGCATCCTCGGCATGGGCATCGTCGGCGTCAACGCGGGCGAGCTGATCGCGGAAGCGGTGCTGGCGCTGGAGATGGGCGCGGACATGGAAGACATCGGCCTCACCATCCACCCGCACCCGACACTGTCGGAGACGCTGTGCTTCGCCGCCGAGATGGCGGAAGGCACCATCACCGACCTGCTGCCGCCGCGCAAGAAATAAGAAATTGAACATGACACCGGCACGCCTGGCTTTGGTTTCGCTCATGCTCATCGGCAGCCCGGTGCAGGCCTTTGATCTGGGCGGTTTGCAGAATAAATTCGGCACGCTCGCGCAGCCTGCGCCAAGCCCTGCAGCTGCACCCAACGCGACAAACACTTCCGCGTTGGCCAAATTCAGCAATGCGGACCAAGTGGGCAGCCTGAAACAGGCACTGGCCCAAGGGGCCGAAACGGCGGTGGCCGGTCTGGCCAGAAAAGACGGCTTCCTCGGCAACGAAAAAGTGCGCATTCCGCTGCCGAAAAATCTGCAAAAAACCGCCGCCATGCTGCGCAAATTCGGCATGGGCAATTATGCCGACGACTTGCAAACCGCGATGAATCGCGCGGCCGAAGCCGCCGTGCCGGAAGCCAAAACACTGCTGCTCGGCGCGGTAAAAAAAATGACGGTAAAAGAAGCGCAGGCGATTCTCACCGGCGGCGATGATGCGGCCACACGCTACTTCCGGAAAAATACCGAAGCGGCTTTGGCGGGCAAGTTCAAACCCATCGTCGGCGCAGCGATGAAAAAAGTGAAGCTAGCCAAAACCTACGACCGGTTTGCCGGCAAGGCCGCGCAATTCGGCCTGGTAAAAGAGAAAGAGGCAAACCTCAATGACTTCATCACGAACAAGGCGCTGGACGGACTGTTCCTGATGATGACTGAGCAGGAAAAGGCCATTCGTGCCGACCCGCTCAAGGCGAGCGGCAATCTGGCCAGGAAGATTTTCTCGGCGATCAGGCTGTAATAACCCTGTCATTTCCGCGCGGGCATGGCGGGTTGAAGCCCGGCCTGCAGATTTCCGCCCGCGCAGAATGACGACGCAATGTGACCGAATCCGCCAGCCTGCTTTCCCTGTTCACCGGCAGCTTCCTCGCCGCCACCCTGCTACCCGGCGGCTCGGAAGCGGTCCTGTTCCTCGTATTGAAATCCCATCCGGAATCATTCTGGCCGGCACTGGCCGTCGCCACGCTCGGCAATACGCTGGGCGGCATGGTGAGCTTTGGCATGGGCTGGCTGTTGCCGCAGACACAGCAACTCAAGCATGTGGAGAAGTTGCGGCGCTACGGGACACCTGCTTTGCTGTTGGCTTGGGTTCCGCTCATCGGCGATGCGCTGTGCCTCGCGGCCGGCTGGCTGCGATTGAATCCGTGGCAGACCGCGCTGTTCATGGCGCTCGGCAAGGGCGCGCGTTATCTCGTGATCGCATGGGCGGTGTGATTCACTTTTTCAACTTCTGACTGATCTGCTCCAGCGTGGCCTGCGCGATTTCCCTAAAGCCGATTGGGTCAAATTTCCACACTAAGCAAGCCGAACCTGAAATCTTGCGGATCGCGCCCGTCCAGCCGGTCATCGCCCAACTCGGCGTAGGGATACATCAGATAGGGCAGCGGCCGGCTGGCGGCGGGGCTGAGTTCGAAATCGCGGGCGCTGTTGAAGGCGACCCAGTTCATTTCCCAGTAACCGAACAACCGCTCGCGCAGCGCGACAATCTTCGTGTCGGTGAGCGGCAGTTTCGCTTCCAGCACCGCCTTGCGCACATCGGCCGGATCGACCGCCACCCAGCCGTAGCGCGGCGAGAAATATTCCGCCCGGCAATGCTGCGCCTTGGAGATGTCGCCCGCCTTGCCCAGGCTTTTGAACTGGGCGGATTCGGCCACCCGCACCCCGTACATCTCGCGCGCCGGGATGCCGGCTGCCCGCGCCAGCCCGACGAACAGCGAATTGATGTCCGCGCATTTGCCGCCAAGGTTGCCGGTTTCCAGCATGGACTTGATGTTGCCCAGGCCGCAGCCACGGGTGGTCGGCTCGCGGAACGTGTTGTCCACCACCCAGTCGTAGATGGCGCGCGCCCTGGCGTCGGGAGACGACACTCCGGCGACGATCTGTTTGCTGGTTGCGGCCACGATGCCGTCAATCGGCATGTGTTCGGTCGGTTGCAGATAGAAAGCGGCTTCGCCCGCATCCTTGAGTGTACGACCGGCTGCAGCCCGGTTGCGGTCGCGTGTCGCCACCCGCGTGGTGACCGCAATGCGCTGCTCCGCACCCTCCGTCTGCGCGGTGAAAATGGGCGCCCGATAGACTTCGTCCCAATACAGCGCGGCTTCGGCCTTCCCCGTCTGCCAGCGGGTGAAGATCACTTTCTGGTAGTCGCCCGCATTGCCCGGCAAAGGCAGCCAGATGCGCCCCGCCGCATCGTGCGCCGCCAGATCGACCGTGTAGGTCAGATCAAAAGTGCGCCAGCCCGCATCCGGCTGCGCGCCGAATGCGAAAGCACGGGGTGCGGCGGCAAGCAGGGAAGCGGATGCAGCAAGCTGAATAAATTCGCGGCGTTTCATGTGAGTTGCTCCTCGGATGGGGTATGGGACACGATCGATTGCGGCGGCGATTACAGCTTTTCGGAACCGGCCATTCTTGACCGGAGCACCGTTGCCGCAAAGAAATCAACAGGCAATCGGGGTTGCTGAATCAAGGGCGGGCGGCCGCGCCTGGCGAATCGAGGCTTGACGCTGTGATACAAAATTCAGCGAGCTTCCCCAGCAATCGCGGCAGCATGCGGTTGGCGGCGGCAACCCCGCCGTAGGCATCTTCGCCGGCGGCGTTTTCGGTTTCTTCGAATTGCCGCGCGGCCAGTATCCGTTTGCCGCGCACGTCGATCAGTTGCGCCCGCAGGGTGAGCCGCACGCGGCTGGGTTTGCGGGTGAAATCCTGGTGCAGCCGGATCACTTCGGTGTCGAGCCGGAGGTCGGCGGGAATCGCTGCCGGAGTTTGCACCACGCTGCGGAAGCTTTGCGTTTGCGCGATGGCCTGGGCGACGAGCGGGGCGAGCATCCGTGCCGGCGTATCCGCCCAGCGGCTGGTGACAAAATAATTCAGCTCGTGCGGCTGTTGCAGATAGGCCATTTGCGGCGTGTCGAACCCGGGCCGCGCGCGCGGCATGCCGATCTGCAGCACCAGCTCGTGCCGGGTTTGGAGCGCGGCCGGAAGCGGTTCGGCTTCCAGCATGTAGGTGTTTTGGGCGGGCACTTTGGGCGCGGGCAAACCGCCGCATGCCGCCAAAATTAGCACCGCAGCGGATGCCATGGTCAGGCGCAAGCGCCGGCGTAAATCTTGTCTGTTCATCTCGTGTCTGCTCCTGAAAAATGTTTGCCGGGTCTTCTGCCGCCGCTCACTCGCCGGGGCCGCGCGGCGGTGCAGGTTTGCCGTATAGCAGCGCGCTCGGGTTGTGTTCCAGCTCGCCGCCGAGGCGGCGCAGCGAGCCGGTCAACTCGCGCATTTCGGCCACCAGTTGCTGCACTTCCGGCAAGGTGGAGCCGGTAAATTGGCGGGCATCCTCGAGTGTGCCGTGGGCACCTTCCGCCGCACGGGCAAGTTGGTTGGTCATCTGATCAAACGCATCGGCACTGCGCCGGATGCGCTGCGCGAGTTGCGGCAACTCCGCGCTCAGGCGCGCGGTGTTTTCCAGGGTAATCGCCGCATTGTTGAGGCCGGCATCGATGGTGGCGGAGCGCGCCGCCAGGGTGCGCGACAGGACTGCGATATTTGCCAGGGTATTCTTTATCGCCTTGCGGTTGTCGTCGTCCATCAGGGCGTTGAAATTTTCGCTGCTGCGGTTGAGATTGGCGAGCAGCGAGGTGACGGCCAGGTCCAGCCGTTTCATCAGCGAGGGGCCGCTCTGGATCACCGGGTAGGCTTGGCCGGACTGCGCTTGCAGGGCGGGCGCATCACGGCTGCCTCCGGTCAGATCGACAAAGGCGAGGCCGGTCAGTCCCTGCGTTTGCAGAACAGCGAGGGTATCGGTTTTGACCGGCGTGCCGCGCTCGATGGCAAGCGTCAATTGCACCTGCTCAACATTGTTTGGCGCCAGCGCGATTTTGCGCACATGGCCGACTTCGACTCCGCGATAGCTGACCGGCGCGTTGACATTCAGCCCTGCCACAGAATCGTCGGTGTAAACCTGATAGAGATCATACGAGGCGCGCAGGGATTTGCCGCTGCCCAGCCACAGCACGCCGCCGACCAGCGCCGTCCCCAGCACCACCACGAACAGCCCAACCAGCGCGAAATTCACTTTTTCTTCCATGCCTGCTCCCGTGCGGCGCGCCCACGCGGGCCGTAAAAGTATTCGCGGATCAGCGGATGTTCGGATTGTGAAAGCTCGTCCATTGTGCCGATTCCCAGGATATTGCCGCGATCCAATACTGCAACCCGGTCTGCCACGCGCCACAGCAAATCCAGATCGTGCGTCACCATCATGATGGTCAATCCGAGCGCATCGCGCAAATTGCGCACCAGCGTGTCGATGTCGTTGGCGCTGAGCGGGTCCAGCCCCGCCGTCGGCTCGTCGAGGAACAGCAGCTCGGGATCGAGTGCAATCGCGCGCGCCAGGGCGGCGCGCTTGCGCATGCCGCCGCTCAATTCACCCGGATATTTCACTCCCGCCTCCGCGGGCAGTCCGGCCAGCGCGATTTTTACCGCAACCAGTTCGCCGATCAGACGGTCGCTGAACCGGGTGTGCTCGCGCAACACCATGCCGACATTTTCCGCCACCGTCAACGAACTGAACAGCGCCCCGCGCTCGAACATTACCCCCCAGCGGCGGCGCAGCTCCAGCGCCTTGCGCTCACCCAAACCGATCACCTCGCGGCCAAACACCCGGATCGAACCGGCTTCCGGCTGCAGCAGCATGATGATCGCGCGCAGCAAGGTCGATTTGCCGCAGCCGCTGCTGCCGACCAGTGCAAAAATCTCGCCCGGCCGCACCGCCAGGCTGACATTCTCGTGCACCACGGTGCTGCCATAACAGGTGCGCAGGTTGCGCACCTCGATAACGTGGCCCGGGGATTGCGCGGATTGGGTGGAGGCCGTCATATATCAAGCCAGTTAAAGACCACGGAAAACAGCGCGTCCGCCACGATCACCAGAAAGATCGATTGCACCACGCTCAGCGTCGTCTGCCGCCCGACGCTGTCGGCGCTGCCGCCGACGCGAAAGCCCTGAAAACAACCGACCAGCGCGATGATCACGGCGAATACCGGAGCTTTGACCAGACCGGCCAGAAACGAGGACACGCTGACCGCATCGCCGAGACGGTTGATGAACACATCAAACCCCACATCCAGTTTCGAGCGCGCCATGATCATCCCGCCAAGCAGGCCGGCCATATCCGCAAACACCGTCAGCAGCGGCAGGGCGATAACCAGCGCCAGCACCTTGGGCAGCACCAGCAGTTCCTGCGGGGCGATGCCGATGGTGCGCAAGGCGTCGATTTCCTCGGTCACTTTCATGGTGCCGATTTGCGCGGCATAGGCCGAACCGGAGCGGCCCGCGATGATAATCGCGGTTAGCAGCGGCGCCAGCTCGCGCAACATCGCCAGCCCCACCAGATCGGCGATATAGACATTGGCCCCAAAGCGCTGCAACTGGTCCGCCCCCTGGTAGGCGATCACCACGCCGAGCAGGAACGACAGAAGGCCGACAATCGGCAGCGCCTCGAAGCCGGCGCTCTGCAGATTATGAAACAGCACCCGCCAGCGGATGCGCAGCGGCCGGGGAATCAATTGCAGCAGGGAAAACGAGCACTCCCCGACGAACGCCAGCAGCGCGGCCAATTGCTCCCGCGCGCGCCACGTTTCGCGACCGACGTTCTCCAGCATCCCCATCGGCGCCGGTGCTGCAACGGGCGGCGCGGTAGAACGTGCCATAACCAGTTGCAGCAACGCCTCGAACGCCGGGCGCAAGCCGCTGACCCGCGCCCGGCGTCCCTGCCGTTCGATCTCTCCCGCCGTGCGATGCAGCAACCAGGCGCCCGCGGTATCCAGCGAGGAAATGGCCGAGCCGTCGATCTCGATCTCGGCTGTGTCAGGCCAGGCCATCCCCCTCAACAGCGGTTCAAGCGCGGCGATTCCGCGCACCGTCCAGTCGCCGCTGCAACTCACCCGGACCGCCTGCTCCGTGGCATCGGCATCCTCCCGGATCAAAAATTTTGCGCTGTGGTGAGCGGTCATTGACGGTTCGGTTTTCGAGTTGATTGCAACGCATGGCCCTTAACAAGTCGAACGAAATGCCGGACTCAAAGCGGCAGGCTACGGCATCAGGGTAGAGGATGCCAACGCGCCCTGCAACATTCCCAGCCCCCAGGCCACGCCGAAGCCGTTCACGTCATGCGCGACGATGCCCAGCCCGCCCTCGCAGCGGCTGGCGGACAGGTCGATATGCAGCCACGGCGTGTCGTGCTCGACGAAGCGTTTGAGGAAACGCGCGGCGAGGATGTGGTCGGCTTCGCCGTCGAGTGTGCATTGTTTGATGTCGGCGACTTTGGAATCAAGCGCCGGTTCGTAATCCTCGTCCTGCGGGAAGGCGCACAGGCGTTCGCCGGTTTGCTTGCCGATACTCACCGCGCGTTGCGCCAACTCATCGGTCGTGCCGAACACGCCGCTGTAGCGCGCGCCCAGCGCCATCGCCATGCTGCCGGTGAGGGTGGCGAAGTCGATCATCAGATCGGGCTTGGCGCGCGACGCGAGCGTGAGCGTGTCGGCCAGCACCATGCGCCCTTCGGCATCGGTATGGATGATCTCGATGTGCGTGCCGTTGAGCGCCTTCACGATGTCGTTCTGTTTGTAAGCCTTGGGGCTGATGTGATTCTGAGCGATGGCCAACCAGCAGTCGATGTTCACCGCCAGCTTCTGCTCACTCGCCGCAAGCAGGATGCCCAGGCTCACCGCCGAACCGTTCATGTCCTCGTGCATGTTGTGCATATAGCGCGACGGTTTGAGGTTGTGGCCGCCGGTGTCGAAGCAGATGCCCTTGCCGACCAGCGCGACGGTCTGTTTGGCTTTCGGATGTTTATAGGTGAGATGCACGATGGCGGCATCTTCGAATTCGCTGCCCTGCGCCACCGCAACGAACGCGCCCGCGCCCATCTTGCGCAGTTTCTTCATGTCGAACGCTTCATGTTTCCAGCCGTTAGCCTGCGCGAGTTTCTTGATGCGCTGGCGATACAACCCAGGCGTCAATTCGTTCGGTGCCGTCACGGTCAATTCGCGGCACAGCAGATTGCCTGCTGCCTGCGCACGCAATGCATCGAACGGCTTTTTGTCCACCTCGCCCGCCAGCGTGATCTTCTGCAGCGGCTTGCGCTCGTCCTTCTGCTTGTGCATCGGCAACAACGCGCCATTGACCCACGCACCGTACACCGCCAGCTCTGCCGCGCGCTGGCGCTGCGCCGCATCGCCGCTCACCGCGATGGCAATGCTCTTCGGCTGTTCTTCATGCAGCAACTGCAACGCTTTGCGCACCTGCGTTTGCAGGACGAACGTATCTTTCCCGAAATCCAGCATCGCCCAGACCACCAGCGTGCCATCCGCCGCGTTCGCGGCGACCGGCGATTTCGCCAGTTTCTCCGCC
>Ga0210015_1000905_pt1 | contig 30088 bp, 21 predicted proteins | sample CryGeymeta201522_FD_185471 | JGI IMG/M metagenome (GOLD analysis project Ga0210015, IMG submission 185471) | Groundwater microbial communities from Crystal Geyser aquifers in Utah, USA - Crystal Geyser metaG 2015-22 (SPAdes) (version 2) | ecosystem: Environmental > Aquatic > Deep subsurface >... | reverse complement strand
GACAACCCTCCGGGCTGTCCGCCGCGTCGTCGGGGAACCGCGAACGCTGCGCGTTCGCCATCCCCCTCCTCCCGCGGTTGCCGCTCAATTCCCCCGTTATGCGGCCAGAACCGGCCGGGACATGAGGTGATCAGCGATGCCCCAAGCTCTCTTCTACCCGTGGATAGACATCCGAGATGAGGCGTGGTTAAGAACGTCTCTCCTCTACTGGGATTCGGTGCGAACCATCGTTCCCGAGCCGATCGACGCCCCCTACTCAACTGAAGTCGGCCGCGCTCTCGAGGAGGCTGGCTTCCTCGTTCCTCTTCGAGTCCACTCGGGAATGGACGAGATCGAGGAGCTCACCGGAGAAGTCCTGTCGTACTTGGGCACGACCGAAGGCGCGGAACTCCTCGTCGCTGAACGTGGGAGCCACCGTCACGACATCCATGTGGAGAAGCTGCCTTACAGGCTCGGCAGGCTTGCTGAGATGCACCCGGAGAAGTTGCCCCACGAGATACGGCACATGCTTCGCAGCCTCGCAGCGCCGTCCGAGCGGGGGCCGGATTGGCTGCGTGTCGATGAGGGCTTCGCCAACTTCTACATGACTCTTCTAGCCAGCCGCCTGTCTGAGCGGGTTGGCGCGCACCTACTGACCTCGCTTCCAGCCGCCGACAGACTCGCGGTGACGGCACGCTTCGACGCTCAACTGAACGGGTTGATTCCATGGGGCATGCACGGCCCTTGGCGACACTGGCGCGAATACGAAGCCTTCGGTCCCCGCCGACGAATGCCGCGGCATCTGGCTCCCGGTATGCTTGCCAACTTGGCCATCGAGCGAATGGGAGTCGCGCCGGATACGCCGATTGATCTCTTGATCGACTTCAGGGAGCGCCATCGTGACGAGTTGTCCCTGTTCCGGAGCAAGGTCGAGCAACTCGCCGCCGCCGTTGAGGAAGACCTGTCGGCGGAGGCGCTTCGCCAGCGAATAGCGGACCTTTACGCGAACGAGGTGTCCCCAGCGATAACGAATCTCAAGGCAGCGCTCGACGGGCGGCGCATCCGCTGGATGAGCGATGGCCTGCTGAAGGTCGCCTTTCTGTCGGCAGGGTCGTCAACAATGCTTGTGATGGCTGGGCTCGCTGTCCCAACTGCTCTCCTTGCGGGTGCCGGAATCTCGCTCATCGCCACAGGGACCATGTACAACGTTGACAAGCGAGAGTCGCTGCGAGCGAATCCGTTCGCGTACCTGCTCTCGGTAGAGCGGGAACTGACGTGAATACGAAATGCCGCATAACAACCGGTTGCAGCGGACGGTCCGCTACGCGGCCCGCCGCTGAACCGGAGCGTTCGCGCCGCTCCGCGGCGCGAACGGGGGAATTGCTCGACAACTCCAATGGGTTGCCCAAGCCGCTGCGCGGCTCGAACAACCCATTGGAGCGGACAACCTGCGGCCCAAAGGGCGCCCCAGGCTATCCGCCGCGTCGTCGGGGAACCGCGAACGCTGCGCGTTCGCCATCCCCCTCCTCCCGCGGTTGCCGCTCAATTCCCCCGTTAGGGCCGGGTGATCAGCCGATCTACGGTGACATCTGGATCCAGCAACGGCTCTGGCCGACGTGCATCAGGTGGAATTCCTTGCGGCGAATCGACGGCACTCGCTGGACTGACTCGCTTCACACATGCAGAAGCGCCTCCGTGCCCGGAATGGGCGTCGCAAGCGTCCAGGCTCGGCCCAGTTGACCGGCTCACCCAGTCCCGCCCTCGTACCAGCCCCTCACCGTCACGCCCAGGCCCCCCGCCAGCGTCGCCGTGCTGCCGCTCCCTCACCGCTGAGGGCAGACCACGCACGCCGGAGCTCGGCAGACGTAGTGAGTACAGCCGGCTCGCCGTGCGATCATGTGGCCCCGGCGCGCGGCTCGGGCGGAAACGTCAGCCGGTGGTGCAGAAAGCACCCCGCGGCCACCCCGTCAGCATTGTCGAAGCAGCCCCTCCACCTCACCAATCACGCTTGGCAGATTGGGCCGTGTGAAGCTCATTCCCTCGGCAGGTACGCGGTTGTGTTTGAGGTCCGGCGCGACGTGCTTGTGGTGCGGGTGGGTGCTCTGCAGAGTAGGGTCGTCGGGGTGTGGCTGCGGGTCGTACCAGCACAGCTCGTCGTCGCCCAGCCAGACCTCATACCCGTACTCGTCGATCCGGACGGGCAGGCGGTCGTACAACAGGCGCTCGCGGACAACGAGGCGCACCTCACCGTCGAACCGCAATTCCCCGGTGACCCGGGCAAGTGTTTGGCCCCGGTGAATCAGCCTCAGAGTAGAGCGACGGATGGAGGGGAACTGCTCGGCAAGCGTGTACAGGAAGAACTCGTAGTCCTCGATTGTGCGAAGTGCGCTGCCCATGCGGCGACTCGGATGAGCCCCGCCAGACTGGAGTCGTGTCGTTGGACTCGCCGAACCTCGTTGCGGTAGGCCGCTTGCCGGGCGAGCCAGGTTCGGTAGACGCTGGCCCATTCCCCGAAATCCAGAACCCACCGGTCGTCTTCCGGCTCCTCGCCGGCAACGTAGGCGGCATAGAAGGTCTCCGAGCGGACGCCGTACCTGCGCTCGAAGTCCAGCAGATCCTGCTCAAGGGAGTGGATGTCAGTCAGGATGTCTTGGGTCGTCATCACGTGCCTTTTGCGTGGCGGGTAGCCGGTCCGGGCCCTCCCATTCTACTGGCGGAACACGCGTCGAGTCAACTCCCGTTGGCGGTCCGCAGACACACGGGTGGCAGCTACCCATGGTGCCGCTGCCCAGCCCTTCTTACGCCTCATACCCCGCCTCCCGCAGGTACCTGCCCCGCTCCCGCCTCGCCCTCGCCAGGTAGTCCACCCACGGCTCCAGCTCGAACTCCTTCACGAGGTCTTCGACCGTCACCTCGTCCATCAGCGACGCCAGGGTGAAGTGGGCTTCGGGGTAGTGGTTCTCGATCTCGACGCCGGCGCCGTACTTCTTCAGGATCTCCTGGAACTTGTTCTGGTTGCCATCGAGGTGGAAGTGCATTCGGTCCATGTTGATGACGGCCGAGAGAATCGGCGGCAGCAGGCCGGAGCGCACCTGGTTGTCCTCCCAGCCGGTCGTGCCGAGGAAACGCCCCGCCATGTCCACCAGGTAGCTGCGGGCGGTGCAACTGCTCAGCAGGTAAAAGCCGAAGTCGCGCGCCCAGTGCAACAGCCGGTCGCCGCCGATGAACGCCGAGACGAAGCAGACCAGTCGGGCGCCGTTGGCCGCCAGCCGCTGCCCCACCTCGACGAACTTCAGGTCGAAACAGATCGCGGCGCCGACCTTGCCGAAGTCGGTGTCGAACGCTGGGGCATCGGTGCCGGGGATGACGCCGATCTCCAACTCGCCGATGGTCGGCTGGTACTTGTGGTACTTGCCGATCACCTGGCCGTCGCGGCCGATGAAGCACGCCGTATTGAAGAGCTTGTCGCCATCGCGCTCCAGGATCGGGAAGCAGACGTGCATCCTGTGCTTGGCGGCAAGCTCGGCGGCGCAGTCGAACAGCGGCCCGGGGATGGTGTCGGCGTTGTCGGGCCACTGCTGGGACGGGAAGCCGCCCATGTTGAACGTCTCAGGGAGGGCGACCAAGTCGGGTTTCGCCTGTGCAGCCAACTCCAGGTCGGCCGCCAGCTTGTCGCGCAGGCGCTCCTTGTAGTTGTCGCCAGTTGGGACGCCCTGGAAGGCAATTGTTGAGACGCGGATGAGCTTGGACATGGATGGTCTCCTTGGCAGGAAGTTAGGCGTCAGCCGGTTAGTGAACACTGCGCCGCGGGAAGGGCGACCGGCTGACGCCTAACTTCCCGGAGGGAGGTGTTCAGTACTTCCCGTACCCCCGCGCCACCTCGACCATCTTGTGGATGTTCGCGTCGGGCGTATCGCGGCCGCACTGGTCGCCGGTGGACAGGATGAAGCCGCCACCTTCGCCGGCGTCGTCGATGGCCTGCTTGCAGGCGGTCTCGACGTCGGCCGGAGTGCCGCGCAACATGACGTTGGTCGTGTGGAGGTTTCCCATGAGGCTGACTTGGGCGCCGAATTCCCGCTTGAGCTGCCGCAGGTCGCAGTCGCCCATGGGCGGGACTTCGAGGGGGTTGATACTGGTCAGGTCGCTTTCTTGGGCCGAGATCTTGACGAGGTCGTATTCGGGGCCGCAGCAGTGGATCTGGCTGGGGATTCCAGCCTCCTTGCAGATCGCCGTGGTCTCCTTGAGGGTGGGCAACGCCAACTGCCGGAAGATCGGCTCGGGGTTGCTGATCATGAAGCCGGAGATGCCGATGAGCACAAAGTCGATTTCGAGCTTGACCAGTTCCTGGGTCCGCCGGACGATGGCGGCGTGGGCTTGCTTGCAGCGCTGGACGACGCGGTCGCGGGCATCGTAGTACTCGTAGACTGACTCTGGCTGAAGCCCCAGGCCCGGCAAGCCAACAGCGACTCCGACCACGCCGTCTTCACCCATCTGCTTGCGCGCCGCTTCAAGCGCCTGCAGGCCGGTGAACTGTGTGCGCGGCTCTACGTCTTCCCAGTCGGACGGGTCGCCTTCGGGCAAGCCCACTTTGGCCAGCGGCACGCCATGGGTGGGTGGGTCGGCCCGGTAGTACACGGTGCAGTGGCCGGCCCACTGGCGGCGGCCCTCCACCGTTGCGTAGTGCCGCGTGTAGATTCGCTCCGCAGTTTGCGCGACGAGGGCTTCCCGCCACTGAGGCCGGCCGGCCGCTTCCTGCCGCTCGTACTCCAACTCGACGGGCATCGCCGGCTGCCAACCGTCGAAGCCGAAGTGCTTGACCGTGTCGCCGTACGCCTGCCACAGCGGCGGGTCTTGGTACAGGTAGATGTCCCAAAACGGCTTCCCCGTGAGCCGGCACGGGATCATGTTGGAGGTGTCGGGCGCTACGGGGACACAGTCGGGCTGACCGTCGTTCATTGCGGTCAGCATTCGTTGTCTTGGGGTCACGTACTGTCCTCCTGGGGGGGCGGGCGGCTGTACTCAGCCGGCTTCGTCAAGTTCCCGGTGCAGCACCGCAGTCAACACTGCGGCTCGGGTGGATCGGTCTCTCCGCGCCAGACCCGCTTCAGCGCCAACGCTGCTGGTTTGGGGTCTCCGTGGAAGTCGAGAATGGACGTGTTGGCGGCGCAGGGATAACAGTCGTGCCCGCACCAGAGCAGGACACCGCCGCAGCGAGGGAATCGCGACTTGCAGGCGGCGACTGCGAAGGACAGTGCCCGCGCTTGCCGCTCCTGGCTCCAGTCCACATACTCCTCGAGTGTCTCCGGCGGACGGCCGCGTTCCACCGCGAATTGGTCGGACTCGATCCACCAAGTGCTGTTGCGGCGCCACAGCGGATTGTGCGCGGAAACGGGCAGCACGTCGAGGTCGCCGGCGTACTGCCGGATGATCTCCGCTGAACAGGTGCCGGGGGCACCGGTCTCGGCCCTGAAGAGCGCGTCATCGCGGCTGAAGTAGTCTTCCCATTGGGTCAGGTCGTCCCACGGTTTCCAGGGCCCGTGCACATTCCAGTGCAGCCCCTTGCCGAAGTCCGCCGCGTCGGCGTTGAACCGGGGCCCGGTGGCGGTGCTTGGCAGAAACCGGCGCAGCGGATCCCGCTCGCGGACGACCTGCGCCAGTCTTGCGATCAGCGGGTGCGACAGATCGACCGGCACTGATCGCCCGTCTTCGTCGAGGCGCATCAGCTCGTTGCCGCCACACCAGAGCAGCAGGCAGGGGTGGTGCTGGCGGCGAGCGATGTAGGACTCGAGGATCTTGGCCATCTCCTGGGTGGACTTGTCGTCGTCGGGAGGGAAGTTGTCCACCCCCGAAGAGGAGAGCGGCGCGTCCTGCCACACGAGAATCCCCAGTTCATCGCACTGCTCGTAGAACCACTCCTTCTCCAGGTAGCCGCAGCCGTTGACGCGCAGTGTGTTGACGCCCAGGTCCCGGTAGGTGGTCAACTGGCGGACGTAGTCCGCTGGGGTCAGGTCGGCGTAGTTGGGCAACAGCGGCGGGAAGTTCACGCCCTGCAGGAAGACGGGCCGGCCGTTGACAACGCACAACCACGGATCGGCACCGGCCGGCGCGGCTTCGCACGGCTGCCACTCGATGCGCCGGAAGCCGACAGTGCGCGCCGCGGTGTCGTGTTCTATCCTCCTTGTGTCTACGACGGTGCAGAGGACTTCGTAAAGCGGCTGTTCCCCCTCCAGGTTCGGCCACCAGCGCTCAACCGGGAGCCCTTCCCAGAAAAGTCCCTGTTCGTTGAACTCCTGGACCGACAGCTCCTGCTCGCGGACCTCGCCGTGCCGGCCGATCAGCGCGACCCGGACGAACTCGCTGTCGCCGCCACTCACGCTGCCGTTCGCCCAAAGGCGGCCGCCGTTCTCGTCGATGTCCGTGGTGACGCCGAACCGGTCGACCTGCCGGCCGTCGGTCACCGCGATCAGGGCGGTATCCCAGATCCCGAGCTGAACCAAGCGGGGGATCCAGTCCCAGGTGTAGTTGAAGCGGGGCTTCCACTCGCGGACGCGCGACGTGTAGCCGAACTGCCCCAGCCAGCGGGGCGGCAGGTCGAAGACGATCCGCAGCGTGTTGCCCTCTGCCAGCAGGTGCGGTGTCAGGTCGAAGACATGGGGCACGTGCGTCCCGCAGAACTGCCCCACCTCGTTGCCGTTGAGCCAGACGCTCCCGCTGTAATCGAGTCCCTGGCAACTCAGCCGGTGCGTTCGCCCGGGCTGGATCCACTTGTCCGGCAGTGCCGTCTCGTAGATCCAGTGGCGATGCTCAACCCACTCGCAGAGTCGGCTGTTGAGCCCCTCGTTCCAGTCCGGCAGCAGACCGGCGTCGCGGAGAGCGCCTTGCACCGAGCCGGGCACTTTGGCCGGAATCGGGGCGAGGTCGGCATCGGGGGTCACGCCCACCTCCATCGTCTTGAGCAGACGCCAAAGGTCCGGCGTCCAGCCGGAGAGGGTCCACTTGAGGTGGGCGAGGTTGTGCCTGATCTTCATGGTCACACGTCCATACGCGTCGCGCGGTGCCCTCGCGGACTGGCCCCGTCACTTGCCCTCGACGACGACTGCCCCGGCCGGCTTCTTCGAGAAGTCCAGGTAGTCCCTCAGCTTGAGATGGACATACGGCCGCCGGTAGGCGCACTCTTCCTGCTGGGCGTACGCTACCCACAACTCGAGATGGGTGCCGTCGTAGACTGCGTCGAGCAGGTTGCCGCCGAGGCTGCCGACGCTCTTGGAGAGCTGGATCACTGCGTCGGCGTCGTAGTGTCCGTAGTACTTGTTCAGGTGCGCCCAGGCGAGGGGGTCGCGACCTTCGCAGTTGTAGACGACGTTCTCCAGGACGTTGGGGGCCACCTCATCCTGGGGGTCGTTATCCGGCCAGATCACCAAGTCGGGCGCGTGCGCCAGCATCTTCACGGCGCGCTTGTTCTTCCCGTCTCCAATGAGGTAGTGGTACTTCTTGATCCGCTTCGCGCCCTTGATCATGGCGACCGCTTCGTCCAAGTTGTGCGCGTCGTAGAGCAGGTCGCGAAACAGCGTCGTGAAGTGGATGCCGTTGAGGTCGTACGGGTAGTCGCGGCTGGGCGAGTCGCCCATTTCGGTCAGCGTAATGCCCTCGGCGTTCATGCCGGTGTTGGCGCCGAGGTAGCCGGCAAAGGTGACGTTGACGTGGGGTACGCCCTGGTCGGGGAGGTAGACCACCAGCGCCGGGTAGTCCTGCAGCCCGGCTTCCGTGATGTAGTCCAGGTTCCGGAACTGGTAGAACGTGCCGTCGCGCGTTGCCTTGCCCCACAGCGCCACCCCGCTGCACGCGTACTCCGAGACAACCGGGATCATGTGGACGCGGCGCACGAGGTCAAAGGGCAGCCCTGCGCCCTCGGCAAGGCCGTGGAGTTCCTCGACGAACCGCTTGCTGGTGTGCGGCGCAATCGCCTTCCACGCAGCGTCGAGGTGCTCAGCGCTGTACTTCTGCCGGTCTCCCAATGTCGCCAGGCCCATGAACCGGCTCATCAGGGCTGTCGCTTCCGGCTTCATCAACTGCCCGAAGGTGCGACCCATCTCGTACGGCGTGCCCGTGACCACCACGACGGGGATCTCATCGTCGCCGGTGCCCACCGAAGTGCGGTAGCCGTCGGCAGCGGCCCCGCCGACAAGCCAGGCTGTCAGCCCGATCAACGGCAGGAGCTGGTAGGCGGTGAGTCGGTACTTCATCGAGGTATCCTCCTGACTGCGCAGGTGAGGGCGCTTGTCGGCGCAGGGCGTGTTGTCCACGGGTCCAGAGCATCGTATCCCATCACGACCGAAACACAAAGGCCGACGTCACCGGAACAGCTTCGAATCCGGCGCGGGATCAAGGAAGAGACCGCCGCTGCACCGGTAGTACTCCTCGCCCAACGCGAACACGCCCTCGTCCGCCTGTACCCAGGGGGCGCCCGCGAACGGCAGTGCGGCCAGCATCTGCGGCCACGTCGCGTAGGTTTCGGGCCCGTTGGATTCCATGATCCCGCACTTCACGCCGGGGAACGCAGGCAGCCGGGCGGCGACGTTCTTGTTCCACTCCACCAATAGTGGCACGCAGGCATTGTCGGCGACAGATGCCGGCACGTCGGCTTCGGCAGCCGCCAAGGCCATCCGGAGTGCGACGGAGAGCGTCTTTCCAGCCGGCTTCAGCGCCACCGCGGTGTAGCCCTGGTCCACCCTCGTCTGCAGGTCTGCCACCGTGTGCAGACTCTCGTCGGCCGCCAACCGGGCAGGGACCTCGTGGACGTCGAGCCGCAGCACCTCGGAGAACGGCTCCTCGATAATGAGAATGCGATCAGCCATGCCGCGGCGCTCAGCATGATCCAGCAAACGCAGCAACGTGTCCTTGCGGGCGTAGCGGCCGTTGGCGTCGAGGTAATAGAGGATGCTGCCCAAGTCCGTCAGCGGCGTCTCGAAGGTGCGGGCAACGTCGTGGATTCTGGCGAGCCACTCCTTGTCCTTCGCCAGCATCTCTTCTTCGTCGCCTGCCTGACCAAGCTTGATCTTGAGCACGAACGCACCGTGTTCGAGAAGGCTCCGCACTTCCTCCAACGGCATGGTGTAGCTGACCGTCGGCACGAGCCCCAGGCGTTCCTGGCGCGCCGATAGGACTGGGCGGTAGGCTGCGGGGAGTAGCTGGTCGAAGGAGTCGATTCGCTGCTGCTTCGCATGAAGCAGCCACGCGGCGTTGTCCACCGCCACGAGCGCGTTCAGGGCGAAGGTGGGTCGCAGAGCGGGATTCTGGGTGGCGCGCTTGCCGTAGCCATGCACCGCCGAAAACAGCGCGTCGAGCATGGCAGGCGGCTCGGCAAAGTCCTGCCCCCTTGCCAGTTGCAGCGCGTTCTCGAGCATCGCTCCCTGCAGCAGATTGCCCCCTGTCTCCGTGTGCGCGGAGAACACGTCTTCGTCGGACCACAGCACCGCCAAGCCGCCGACACCGACGGCCTCGTTCCCCGCTGGATCTCTCAGCCGCACGGCCATGTTCCACTTCTCGTGAAACGTTGAGCCCTTGAACCCAAACGGGCGTGCGAACGGTTCGCGCTGGATTTCGAGGTCGACTGCGTCGATTCTCATGGGGACGCTGCTTGCCTTCCATCGTTGGTGGTCCGACCAAAGTGCCCGCCGAGCCGGTGCCAGTAGCGCGCACCATGTCTCCCCCCGCGTGCTCCCGAGAGGGAGGTTTGGCTGACCGTCAGAAGGTCCCCCGAGCACCTGTCTGGATCGCGCAGGCCGAAGTCAGTCAGCATCTTCGCAGTCTGCGCTTGTTCAGTTCGGCCAACGCGGACGCCGGACCCGTTACGCGCAGCCCGTCAGTTCCGAACCTCTCCCAATCGCCTTGATCGTAGGTGCAGACAGAAAGAACGCCGGCAACCAGCGCTGTGGCTGCGTGTCGGGCGTCGTGGATGCGCCTGGCTGTCAGACGGTGCGTCGCCGCCAACGCCAGTGTTCAAAGAGCTGCGTCGGCCCCGGCCTCGATCACGCGGATGGCCGACGGCGGCTCGATAAGGCGACGAACTGCCTCGGCGGCTACGGCGGGGTCCTGAGGCGGCTCGGCGCCCTCCCCGGTAAAAGCGCCGTACACCTCGCTCAGAATGCCCGCGGTAGTGCACACACGGAACTCGCCTTGTCGAGCCGCCTCCACCAGCGGCCGCGCCTCGCCATGCCTGGGGTCGTCGGCGAGTAGCGCGCCGATGAAGAGCCCGGCGTCGAACAGCGTCCATCCCACCCATTCAGGCGTAAAGGGCATCTTTCCAGCCTCGGGGAACACTTCCCTCCAATACGGGCAACGGCTTGGGGCCTGCGGCTGGCGTGAGGGTCACCGACTCTCCGTCGCTCACGCGCACCGTTAGCGTGTCCCCCTGCTGCAGTTCCCGGACGTTCAGGGTTCGTTGAGCCCTAGCGATCACCCAGACTGCTCGGGGCTTGGGCGGATCGCGTCGAACCGTTCGCCGCCGAACACTGCTATGAATGACCGCGATGGTAGCACACTCCCCAACTCAGGGCTCGGCAGATACGGGGATCATGGCCAATCCGACTGATCAGCAGACAGGAGTGTCCCCGTCATGACCGCTCGCCTACCCCTTCGTGCAGTGTGCCTCGGCGCCGGTGGCTTCAACCACGCCAACCACGCGCCGGTACTGAAGCGCCTCGCAGAGGGGGACGCCCCTCGGCTTTCCCTCGAAGCCATCTGCGATCTGGACAGAGCGCGTGCAGAGCGCTTCCAGCAGGAGTTTGGGTTCCGGCAAGTGTACACGGACCTGGCCCGGATGATGGAGGAGACCCGGCCGGAGGTTGTCTACTCCCTCGTCCAGCCCACTGCCACTGCGGGCGTCGTGTCGCAGGTGCTGCCCCTCGGGCTGCCTGTGTTCACTGAGAAGCCCCCGGGCGTCACCGTCGAGGAGGCGAACCCTCTGGCAGAGCTGGCGGAGACGCACGGCAATCTCACGTACGTCGCCTTCAACCGCCGGCAGATGCCGGTGCTGCGCTGGTTGAAGCAGTGGCTGACCGACCACGCGCCGGTCCGCTACGTCCGCGGCGAGATGCTGCGGAACAGACGTCGCGAACCTGAATTCGGGATCGGCACGGCAATCCACGCGCTGGACGCCCTGCGATTCCTCTGTGGCGACGTGGCGGGCGTGGGGGTCCGCGCGCAGCCCTACGGCGACGGCGGGTGTGCGGACTACTTCGTCAACCTGCGCTTCGTTGGCGGCCTGATCGCGGACCTGCAGGTGGTCGTGGATTGCGGAATGCTCCGCGAGAGCTACCACGCCTTCTCCGAGCGCGCCGGCGCTGCCGCTGTCCTCGGGGCTGGTTACTCGAGCCCGTGGTTGCAGCCGGGGCTTGCCACGCACGCGGACGCCGGTGAGCCGGCCTTCACGCCGGTGCCCACGGACCACCACGAGGCGGGCGGCTTCCTTGGGGAGCACGTCGCCTTCTTGGACGCGGTCGAGTCCGGCAAGCGGCCCGACTGCTGCCTGCAGGATGCGGCGAAGTCGGTGGCCCTGGCGACGGAAGTGCACGCCGCCTTCCGGGAGCTTGGCGGCCGGTCGTACTGACCGTCAGCCCGGCAGGGACAGCAGAGACGACAAGGACGGCAAGGACTTCGCGGGGCTACACGAATGCCGACCGCTTACGCGAGCACGGGCCCGAAGGCGATCCCGGAGCGCAATAAGTCCGGAACTACCCTCGGGGCGGGGTGTCGCGCAGTTCCACCTTCGGCGGAGTGGCGTACTCTGCGAATGCCTGCGCCACGTTCGCTTCCGCGGTCGTCCCACTGTGGAGCCACACGCGGTAGCGGAGCGTTAGCGACTCGCCTGCCTTGAGGGTGTAGCCGCCTGGGCCCGCCTCGGCTTTGCTGAATGCGCGCAGTCCGAACGGGTTGGCGGCGAAGAGACCGTAGGTGCGGACGTGCCAGTGCGTCGGGTGGCGGAAGTTCGTGGGCGCGTCCATGACCGCGATTCCCACGGTGTCGCCGGCCACTGGACCGTAGTAGTCGCACCACTCTGCTCGCTTGCCCCAAGCAGCACCGTCTTTGTCGCCGTTGGCGTTCTCGATATGCCCTTGCCCGCCGCCACCGACGTTCATGGTCTGCGCCATGCGGAAGCCGAACGTCCCTTCTTTGGTGTCACCGAACGAAACGTCGCCCTCCGTGGCGCGAAGGGTGAGGGTGAAGTCCACCAGCTCGCCGTTGGTCGTGTTGTAGACGCGCAGCTCGCGAACGTCCTCGCAGACCTTCTTGTCGTCGCTGCCGATCCAGTCGTTGCGCGCCCGGATTCGGCCGAACACCGGGCCGCTCTCGAGTGCCTCGAACTCCCGGTGGACCTCGCGCGCCTGCTTGCCGCCCTCCGTCCAGAAGCGTTGTCCGTTCACGTCATCGTGGGTGAACCAGAAGGCGGAGCGGTGGTGCATGTGGTCTGTCGACTCGCCCGCCACCTTCTCCATCGGGTAGCTACGCGTCAGCGGTTTCCCGGTGGGGCCGATCAGGGGATAGCAGTACGGCTTGGGCGTGTCGGCGAACACGTAGCGGGTAAGTAGTTGCCCGCCGACGGTAACCTCCACGGACGTGTCGCCCTTGGTGACCGCGACAGCGGACTGGGTCGCGGCGCTGCGGTCGCCGGCAAACGAAAGCCGGTAGGTGCGCGCCGCGCCGCGCTTGAGGTCTCTCTCGATCCACCAGAGCACGGCGTGGCCGTCCGCTTTGGTGAGTTGGCAGGGGACTGTCTGTTTGGTTTGGGCGTCGGTCAGCAGCGGTATTCCGGCGGCGTCTGCCGGCAGGGCTCCGGAGACCGGGGTCTCGCGTACGTCCTGGTTCCCCGCGGTCACGGTGATTGTGCGCGCTTGAGCCGGCCGGGCGGCGGGCGCGGCAAGCAGGGGGGCTGTGACGGCAAGCGCCGCGAGGGCGAAGCACTTGGTCAGACTGACCATGGGGGACCTCCTGGGTGCAAATGGCAGGCTGTGCGGTAGCCCAGACTTCACTGTGGGCGCGCCACGCCCTCGGGGTACATCGTCAGCGTCCAGTCGCCGACGAGGCTCCAGAAGTACGCCTTCTTTCGGCGGATGCCTTCGTCGAGCGTGGTCAGCGCGGCGTCTGCCGACTCGAGCTCGAAGTACCGCCGCCAGGCGTCGCCCCAGTTGCCGCCGTCGGCCAGCGTCTGGCAGAATTCCCGCGGCTCATCGTTGAACACTTTGGCGCGGGCGAGGGAGACCAGCCCCTTCAGGTACAGCAGGTGGCATTCGGCGCCCTGCCAGAAGGCGTACTGCGGGTCGTTGAACGGCTTCGTCATGGCGCCACCGGGCGAGATGCTATCGCAACCGGTGAGCAGGAACATGTTGGCGCAATCGGGGAGCGCGCCGTTTTCGTAGAGGGTGCGGTCGACGGCGAAGTCCAGCTTGCCGCTGGTGTCCGCCAAGCTGGGAATGAGTTGGTTGCCCTTCTTCTGCCAGTTCCAGACCGTGCCGCCGACTTCCGGGTGCAACGCGTCGAGATCGTCGGTATTGGCGAGGGTGGCTCCCCAAGGGTCGCTGTGGGCCTTCAACGCCCGCAGCAGCGCCGGGCGCTTCAACCAGCGGACGCACTCCAGCAGGTCGGTATTGGCGCCGGCGACATCGTAGCCGGGCTCGGCGAACGTCGCCCACTCGGGGAACGCCCGTTTCATCTCGGCCAGCGAAGACCCCCATTCGGTGGTGAGGGACGCCGGCCGGCGGTCCGCGTTGAAGGCGCCCGTTCGATAGCGGTGGTTCCGCTCGAAGTACTCGGCCAGGAGTTGCCGTTCCAGCTTGGCGTCGGGGATCCAGAAGCTACGCTGGGGGGGGGTCTTGTCGTTGCTCTCGAAGGTCAGCGTCTGCGGCTTGCCGGTGTCATCGAGGAGCCCGTGGCCGGGGGCATCGACGATGGCCGGATCCGGGTTCACTGCCGCATTGCGGGCGTTGACCCGGGCAACGGCGATATCCGGTCGCGCCAGCGGATTGGTCAGTGTCAGGTCCGCGGTGGAGCACTCCTTGTTGCGCTCGCCGAGGCAGGTGAACTTCCGCTTCCCGTCGCCGGCGGGCTCTTCCTTCCATGCGCCATCGTCGAGGAAGAAGAAGTCCTCGAAGGCGTCGGTGCCTTCCTCGAAGTCGGCCGTGACTCCACCTGCCTGCTCGGCGCCGTCGGGAAAGGCAGCGATGACGTAGGGCAGCGCCTCGCGCGCCTCGTGGTAGCAGTCCTCCCAGCGGCCGTCCAAGTCGGACAGGACCAACTCCGACCGCATGGCAATCGGCTCTGCGCGTGTCCGCCAGTAGTCGAGCGGTTGCTCGAACTTCCGCTCGTTCGGCTTGCCCTGGTTCAACGTAGTCGGCTGGTGGAGGCGCCAGAAGTACTGCCGGACCAGCAGCGCGTCGGGGAAGTTGCCCACCAGCACGGCGCCGCGGAATCCCGGCATGCGTTGCTGAACCTGGCGGAAGAACTCGCGAATCGCCAGCACCGTGCGCCCGTCCTGGTGCGCCTCGCCAGCGTACACGGCCAGGGACAGCAGCAGAACGTCCGGTCCCGCCGCGGCCAAGTCGGCCACGTACTGCGTCAGCGCCGGTCGCAGGTCGGCGCCCTCCGGAAGCGGCGAAAGCAGCCGCTCTTCGACCAGCACCAGCACCAGCCCGTCACCACCGCCGGCGCGCTCGCCCGGGAAGTCGGCGCCCTCCGCCACGCGTTGCAGTCGCTCGATCTCGACGCGCCCGTCGCCGTTCGGGTCGTAGCCGGTGAGGTGCAGGCAGAGCTCGGCCACGGCGTCGCGAGAGCGCGCGAAGTCTGCGGAGCAAGCGCGAGGCACCACAAGACAGGCAACCGTCAGTGCCAAAGCAGTCAGGCAGGATGCCGGTCGGGCCATAGGTCGGTGCCTTTCTGTCAGCAGTTGCGCCGGGCAGAGCCATCGGACTGATCGGACGGCTCAGACGGATCGGTCTGGAGAGAGACCGGGGCCGGCCGGCGACTCACGCGGGCTCCTCGCTGGCTTCCAGCTTCTTTTCCGGCTCCTTGAAGAACAGGAGGAACGCGATGGCACAGGCCACGGTCAGGGCGCAGGGAACCAGGAACACGCCCGTCCAGTTCACTGAGTCGGGGTCGCGGAAGTGCTTCATGATGAGCCCGGTGAACTGGGTGCCAAGGAAGTTGCCGATGCCCAGGGTCACCAGGGCGAGCAGGCTTTGAGCCGAGGCGCGGATATCGGGTGGAGCGACTTTGTCGACGTAGATCTGAGACACCACGAAGAAGAAGGTGTAGCCGATGCCGTGCAGCGTGAGGGAGGCGATGACGGGCCCCACGCCGAGGGCGTGTCCGAACGCGAAGACGACGTACCGCAGCGGCCAGGCGATGACGCCGATGGCGAGACACCGGCGGATGCCGATCTTCGGGAGCAGGAGCGGCAGGAACAGCGCCATGGCGACGATCTCGGCCACCTGGGCCACAGCCATCGTTGCCGAGACATTCGCGCCTTGCACCCCCAGGCTCATCAGGAACTCGGGCGTGGGCAGATAGTAGAACTGAAGCTCGGTTGTCACGACGAAGGCGATGAGCATGAACGCCAGGAAGTTGCGGTCTTTCAGCAACTCAAAGGCGCGCCGAAACGCCAGCGGGTCGGCGCCCTCCTGCTGCGGCGGCGTGTGGGGAAGCAGGAAGCAGAAGCCGCCCATGGCCAGCGAGACGACGCCGGTGAGCATCAGGCAATCGAACATGCGCTCTACGGGGAACTCACCACCGACTGCAAGTCGCCGCCAGAGCGTGAGGCCGAGCCCGGCGACGATCCACCCGATGGTGCCCCACACGCGGACCCAGCCGAACTCCCGCTCGCTGGCCCCCTTCAGGTGGTGGAATGCCAGCGAGTTGGTGAGCGCCAGCGTCGGGGCGTATAGCAGAGCGTAGAGGGCCATGAGCAGCATCATGGAGGCGAATTCGTGCTGCTTGGCGCAGCCCAGCATCACCGCGCCGCCCGCCAAGTGGAGCACGCCCAGGAAGACCTGTGTCGGCACCCACCGGTCGGCGATTTGCCCCCCGGTCCAGGGCGAGAGGATGCACGCCAGCCACAGCGCCGCGAAGATCCACGACGCCTGCACATCGGTGAAGTGCAAGCCCTGCGTGAGGTACGGGTACAGCACCGGCGCCCACGCCCCCCAAATGGCGTACTGCAAGAACATCATCACGCTGAGTCGAATTCGTAGGCTCCAAGACATGGCGGGTACCTCCGGTGAGTGGGAGCTATGGGACCTATGGGACCTATGAGTCCTATGCAATCAGGGCTGCAGGACTACTTTCCCGGTCTCGCCGGCGGCGAACTTGGCGAATGCCTCGCCAGCTTCCGACAGCGGGAAGTGGTGGGTAATCAGCTTCTCCGCCCAGAGCCCACGGGAGTGCAGGTCTACCATCTCGTAGAACTCGTAGAAGTGGAAGAACCAGGCGCCGCGCAGCGTGATGTCTCGCCGGATCAGGTCGGCGCCAATGTTGACGGGCACGTCGCCCTGCTCTCCGCATGCCATGACCGTGCCGGCATTCCCGGCCAGTTGCAGCGCCAGCTTGACGGTCTCGGGCTTGCCCACTGCCTCGACGCACTTGGCGGCCAGCATCCCGTGGGTGAGGTCGCGGACGGCCGCAACGGGATCGGTCTCCGCGGAGTTGATCACGTGGTTCGCGCCCAGTTCTGTCGCCAGGGCCAGCCGCGGCTCGAGCACGTCAATGGCGATCACCTCGGCGCCGTAGAAGTTCTGCACCAGGATGTTCCCCAGCCCGATGGGGCCGCAGCCGATCACGACCACCACTTCGCCGCCGCGGGTCTGGAGGTACTTGCCCACGTGGTAGGGCACGCCGAGCCCGTCGCCCGAGAGCAGGACGCCGACGTCGTCGGGGACTCCCTCAGGAAGGGGAAGGCAGGTGTGCTCGGGCACGGCCACCAACTCGGCGTGCGTCCCGCCGATGCCCACCTTGTCGGGGCAAAAGGTGTACTTCCCTTGGGCGCACCAGCGGCATTTTCCGCAGCCATGGACTGCGTGCAGCCCAACGCGCTCACCGGGCTGGAACCGGTGGCAACCGTTTGCCTCAACAACCTCGCCCGCGGCCTCGTGTCCGGCGTTGAACTCCCTTTCGCCTTCCGCTCGGTAGCCCTTCAGCTCGCTGCCGCACAGCCCGGAAGCCGTGATTCGCACCAGCACCTGGCCTTTAGCCGGAACGGGGTCCGGGAACTCCCTGACGGTTACCTGAGAACTGCCGAGCATTTGCACTCCAAGCATGGATGTCTCCTTAGGTAGCTGCGGCTCCCGCGCTGGGCATCGCAGTTCTGAGCTGAGCCAAGTCTATGCCGCCGAGAGGCAGGCGGCCGCTCTGGCACACGAACGCCAACAGCCCACAATTCGGCAGGAACGCGGCCGAACCTGCGCGCGACAGAAATACCAAGGATGGCGGCAACAGCCTTGCGCCACCTATCGTTGGGCAAGTGACCACTGAGGGTCATCGATCCGTCAACTCCCGCACACGACGGGAGTTCAGACAACTCCAAGAAGGCGCTGCTGTGAGTGTTGCCACTCTGCTAATTGGGCTCGGCAAAGGCGGGAGCGCGCTGATGCCCTACCTGTTGTCCAACGAAGACTTCGACCTGGTGGCCGTCTGCGACTCAAGCGAGGAAGCCGGCGGCGGCGCCTTGGCGCGGATGTCGCAGCTCCCCTACCTACTACCAGGACGCTGTCGAGGCACGTACCGCGATCCAGCCGCAACGGGTCATCGATGCCAGCGGCGACCCGTCGCTCCCCGACATGCTCTATGAGGTGCGCCCGCCCGGCACCTCCGTGATGACCGGCGAAGCTTCGAAGATCCTCTGGGAGATGCTCTCCGTTCTGGAAGAGAAGCGGCGCGTCGAGATCCGCTATGGGCGGGTGCTCTCAGACATGAACAGCCCGCTGGCCGTCATCCAAGATCCCGGCGTCCGCATTCGCTTCGTCAACGCGGCGTTCCTGAAGCTGTTCGGCTTCACGGCTGAGCAGGTACTCGGCAAGCCCTACGGCGAGCTACTTGACGAGGAATACCGCCAACGCGACCTCGGGTACTGCCACGCGCGCATCACCGGCAAGACGGCGCCCGAGGAGTACGAGACGCGCCTGCGACAGGCCGACGGTTCGTTCCGGGAAGTCATCATCCGCGCGCGCCCCAGCGACTGGGATGGCCGCCCCGCGAGCTTGGCCATGATCAACGACGTGTCTGAGCTGCGGCACTTGCAGCGGGAGCGCGAGCGGTTCTTCCGGTTCATGGTCCACGAGTTGCGCGCGCCGGTCACCCCGTTGGTCACGGCCGTGTCGCTGCTGAAAGACCCGCGCGTGCTGGAGGATCCGGAGCGCCGCGACAAGCTGGCCCCCCTGATTATCCGGTCGACGGAGCGGCTCCAGGAGTTCGTGGACGACTTCCTCCAGTTGTCCCGTCTCGACCAGGAGACGCTAGCCCTCTCGCAGCACGATGTCGACCTGCGGGCTGTGATCATGGACATCGTGGAGAACCAGCGAATCCTGGCAGAGCAGAAGGGGCTGGCACTCGACGCGGCACCGTGGCAAGAGGTCCCCATTCGGGGCGACACGTTTGTGCTGCGGACCCTGGTGCAGAACCTGCTCAACAACGCCATCAAGTACACCGACCAAGGCGGCGCCAAGGTGTCCGTCAGTCGCGACGAAGGCATGTTCACCGTCAGCGTCACCGACACCGGCGCGGGGCTTACCGAGGAAGAGCAAGCACACCTCTTCCAGGAGTTCGGCCGAATCCAGCGGACGGCAGGCCTCAAGGGCACTGGGCTGGGCTTGGCACTGGTGAAGAAGCTGGTTCAGGAGTGCAGCGGCAGAGTCTGGGTAGAGAGCGAGGGCAAAGGCAAAGGAAGCACGTTCTCGGTTTCGCTGCCCTATCTCTTCGGCAACGGCACGAGGAAAGACTGAGGAAGGAACTCCATGAAGCAGACGGTCCTTGTCGTCGACGACGATCTCGACCAGGTCACTGCCGCCGCGATGGCGCTGGAGTTGGCCGACTACGCGGTTCTCACGGCCAACTCAGGCGACGAAGGGCTGGCGAAGGCGCAGTCCGAAAAGCCGGATGTCATTGCCACCGACGTCATGATGGAGAGCATGGGAGCCGGGTTCTCCTTGGCGCGCGCCGTCCGGCGCGACCCCGAGTTGGCAGCGGTTCCGCTGATCATGCTCACCGGCGTGAACCAGGAAGGCCCCGGAATCCGCTTCGGCGCCGACGAGGACTGGAACCCGGTGGACGTGTTTCTGGACAAGCCCCTCACCGGGGATCGGCTGGTGGAGGAAGTTGGGAAGGCGTTGGCGCAAGTCAGGTCCTGACGCCTACGCTGCCCACGCACGCGCCCTCGCTACCGCCTCCGAGACCAACCGCGCCGTCTTCTCGCTGAGTTCCTGCCCGAACCCCAACTCGTGGGCGGGTACGGTCAGCAGGGCCGCGTCCGGGACGTGGGCGTACACGGCCTCGGTCAGGCCGAGCAACTGCGCGGGCGGCAGGCGATGGCTGAAGTCGCCGACGGAGTGCTTCGCAGGCACCAGCCGCCGCAGGACTACCCGCCCCTCCGCCTCGGCGACCGTCGCATCGACGAACAGCACCCGCTCCACCTGACTCAGTGTCTCCGCCAGTTCCGGCGCCAACTGGTAACAGACCCGAACCTCCACCGCCTCCTGTCCCGCCACCGCCCTCCGCACCTCTTCCGCCACGACCCAGCCAACCCCGTCGTCGGTGCGGTCCGGGTTGCCGAGGCAGAGGATGAGCGTGGTCGGGGTCATGGGTTCGCGGCTCCACCCGCAGGTCCGCCGAAGTCCGGCAGGACCTACGCGCCGCCCCGCGCCACGACACTCAGGACCTCGCCTTGTGGCGATGCCAACTTTACCACCAGCGGCATCTGCCCAACCGCGTGCGTCGAGCAGGAAAGGCACGGATCGTAGCACCGGATGGCGGCTTCCACCCGGTTGAGCATGCCTTCCTGCAGGTTGGTGCCGTCTACGTACTGCTTCGCCACCTCCAGGACAGCGCGGTTCATGGCGGCGGTGTTATGCCCGGTGGCGACGATGAAGTTGGCTTTGGCGATGGAGCCATCGGGGTTGGCCCAGTAATGGTGGATCAGCGTGCCGCGAGGCGCTTCCAGGACGCCGATGCCCTCGGGATGGACTTCGTTGCTGGTGGCGACGAGATCGGTGCCGAGAATGTCGGGGTCGTCCAACAGCGCCGCGGCTCGCTCCAGGCAGTAGAGAATCTCGACGAGACGCGCCCAGTGGTAGTACCTGGAGCCCGGCACGGGCTTCCCGTTTGTCTGCTGCCGGAACAGCTCCCACTCGCTCGCCGCCAATGGCGTGGGCACGCCTCGTACCGCGTTCAGCCGTGCCAACGGCCCCACGCGATGCGCCCCCTCGTCGGGGCCTTGCGGGCGGTAGAAGGGGAACTTGAGGTAGGACCAGTCTTCGGTGACCTCGCCAATGAGCGACAGGTAGTCGTTGGGGTCCCAGGCGGCCTCCAGCGGCTGCCCCTCGCTGTCCACGATCCGGATCATGCCGTCGTACAACATCGCCGCGCAGGTACCCAAACAACTCCTGGGCGCGGTGCAGGATCTGAATGAGGGCTTCTTCCGATAGTCGAAATACTCGAACGCGGCTTCGAGTTGGCGGAACTTGATCTGCTCCTGCAGTTGCAGGAACCCGGAGCGAGAGATCGACTGTTCGGGGCTGCCTGCGAGAGGCATCAAGCGACTCCAAAGGGGTGCGTGTGTGTGGCGGTTCTGCTTGCCCATCTGCCCGATGGCGCGATGCCTTAGTAGCGGCTGTTGCCATGCCTGCGGGTGGCCGCCGCCGCCTCTCACCCTCCGAGCACAGCCTCGAGAACGTCCCCTTCCGTCAGCCGCAGTGGCTCCGCCAGGGCGATCCGCACTTCGCCGGCGGCGCCTCGCTGGAGCTTCGCCTTTCGGTCCTGGCCGTTGTGCTGAACCGTGCAACTCGCGGCAGCCGCCGGCGACGTCTCGAAAACAAGCTCCCTGACCACGGCCCGCCCATGCCGCAGCTCGATCCGGTCGGTCTGCTTGCCGGCTGCGCGCGTCTGCACGAACAGCCCCCAGCCCTCGGGCACGGTGAAGAAGCTGCGGTGGTCGTCCGGCTGCCACTTGGGCTTGAAGCCGAGCACGCCGGCGGGGCCGTCGAGGACCAAGCCCTGTGCGGCGACGAGCAAGCTCCACGAGCTTTGCGCGCGGGCGTAGAACTTGCCGCACTCCAGCTCCTGGAACGGGTTGCCCATCCCGCAGACGCCGCCGCCGGAGTTGAGGTTCTGGCGCGGGCGGCCGTCGTAGCGGGCGCGGGCTGCTCTGACGACGGCGCGCGCCTCCTCGATCAGCCCTTCGTGAACGAACAGCCCGGCAGTGGAGTACTCAACACCGGTCCACGCCTCGAGGGAGTACAGAGTGAACGGGTCGGGTCGATCGTCCTTCGGCCAAGTGCACATGTACAGACCGCCGTCGCCCTCGTCGACGTATCGACGGGGGATCTGCGGGAGGCCGGCAAAGTCCGGCTTGAAGTTGTGCTTGTAGATGGACTGGCACGCCTGCCTCGCCCGGTCCGGCGGGTACAGATAGCCCAGCGACAACTGATGCGCCCACCACTGGCCGAGGAGCTGGTCGGAGTGGCAGCCGTTGTTGTAGTCGTGTCCGGGCGGCGTCTCCGGCACTTGTATGTAGTACTCGCCGGCCCACAGCGCCTCGTCCTGGGCCTTCATGCCCCGCTCGCGAAGCGCCAGCCAGCGCGCGGCCGATTCGCTGTCGCCGACCGCCTTCGCCATCACCTCCGACGCTGCCAGCGCGCTCAGGTACTGGCTGCCGATGAAGGTGTTCAGCCCCGACACGGCCGTGTCGTACGTGTTCCACTGCTGCCCCCGGGTGACGCCTTCCTGCTTGGCGTCGTACTTGCTGATGAACCAGTCCATCGCCTTCTTGACGCCGGGGTAGACGCGGCGCAGAAAAGCGTCGTCCGCGCTAAGCTGGTGCTCGCGTAGCGCTGCCTCAATGCAGGCGCAGTGCCCGTCGGCGAAGGCACCCTGGGCGCCGTGCTCGCGGTGTGAAGTCTCGCCGTCGTCGTGCAGGTAGGTAATGAAGTTGGAGACGCGCTGGTTCCGGCCCAACTCGGGGAACAGCCGGGCGTGGGTCTGGGCGTAGTTCCACACATGGGTGCAGTTGAGCGGGCAGCAGCCGTAGGCGCCTTCGTAGCCGGCGAAGTACCCTTCGGTCGAGCGCCAACACACGGGGCTACGGGCGATGACCGACTGACTGGTCATCGCGTCGAGGAACTCCTCGGGCAGGTTGGACTCGTACACCGTCCGGTGATACAGCAGCGTCCGCGCCGTCAGCGGCTCCAGATCTGCCGACACGTAGCGCGCCGCGTCGAGCGCGTCGTCGAAGACCTCGCAGTAGTGGTTGCCTTCGTGCCCGAAGCGCTCGACGTTGGGGAAGTGCCAGGTCACCACGAACGACTCGGTGCGCTCTTGCCCCGGTGCCAGCTTGAGGGGAACCGACAGGGCGCCATTGAGGGTGCTGCCGGCCTCGCTCGACTGCGCGCTCGCGTTACCGGGGAAAGTGGAGTCGGCCGCGAAGGCGGCCGCCAGCGCTTCCGACTTCGTCCAGGCCGGCAGTGCCTTGGCGTCGGCCGCCGAAGTCGACAGCGCCATCGAGCCGAAGCCGCCGCGGGTGGTCTCGAAGCGGACGCGCTTCTCGTCGAGCCCGTTGACGCGGCAGATCAGCTTTCGGGCCCACTCCCACGGCATGTCCGCCGCCAACGACAGGATCAGCCACGCCTGACCGAAGGGGACTTGCACCAGCACCGGGTCGCCGTTGGGCGCCTGCGCGAGCACCTTGATCTCGCCGTCCGGAGACGACAGCCCCTTCAGACGCAGGTGCGAACGGAGTTGCCACGGCGCGCCGCCCTGAGCACCGCCGGCGAGTTGAGCCGCGGCCCCGCCATCGGTTACCTCCTCGACCTCCGAGAAGTCTATCGGCACTTTCTTCGCCAGCCGCTGGAAGGCGCCGGACAGGCGCAGCAGACTGTCTGGCTGCACGTCGCTGAAGACGATGTGGTCGACGTTCACATGCCCCCAACCATCGGACCGCGCATCGACGATTTCGAGTTGCCCCTCTTTGCCGACGAACTCGCGCACGTCCCACGAGTAGGGCTCCAGCCGTTCGGTGCTCCTGCCCGTCGCCGTGCGCACCACCTTGCCGTCGACCCACAGATTCATGCACGTTTCGTTGGGGTGGTTGCCGCCACCGAGGAGGAAGCCGAGGTAGCGCTTCTCGAACTTGAAGTTGCGGCTGGCCAGCTTGCCCTGCGGGCTGTCGCCCGGCAGGAACGTGTTGACCATCCCCCGGCCGACAAAGCCAGACACCGGCTGCTGACCGGGAAGCGTCCCCGGCGCAGGACCGTCGCCGAATCCCTCTCCTTCGACCTTCCATCCCGCATACGTCGCCCCCTCGAAATCCTCGAACACGCTGAGGTACTTGTCGGCAATGGGCCCCTCCTTCGCCGCCTTCAGCGACTCGAAGAACGCCTTCGTCGAGCCGGAACTGACGACGACGGCCTTCTGGTCGGATAGCCGCGACAGCGCGTCGATCCCACCCATGGCGAGTGTGCCGGCATTGGCCAACTCAACCACTCCGTCCAGCGCGCCCAACCACAACACCGGATCGGAGGTTAGCACGCGCCCATCGTCATTCCGGGTCCGCAGGAACCCGGTCCACGGCGGCTCCGACGGCGTGGTCATGGAGATCGCCGCAAGGCCCTGCTCGCGCACGGGCGTGTTGGTGTTGCGGCCGTAGCCTGGATGCGAGACGCCATTGATCTCGCCGCCGCCCTCGTAGCCCACCGCGTTCTGGAGCGTCGAGAGAAGCGCGACGTCGACCGGGCGGTTCCCGGTGTTCCGAACGGTCACCCGGAAGATCACGCACGGCAGGCTGCTGTTGGCTGTGTCGGTGGGGATCATTGGGTTGAATGCTTCGAGCCGAACCGCCACCGGTAATCCGGTCTCGAAGTCCAGCCGAGCCAGCGGGTAGCCGCCCTCGAACGTCAGCGATTGGCACGCTGCAAACCCCGGTTCCGGCTCCGTCTGGAGCACGCGGAGTTCCGGCTGCTTTCCTTCCGACTGAACCCGGATCGCCAGGAAGCTCCCTGGCACCCGCGACTCTGTCGAGTTGTTGAAGAGCTGCCACACGCGCAGCCGCCCCTGCCCATCCAGCCAGATCGTCCCCGTGCCAATGCCGCCGATCGGCATCGCTACGGCGCCGAGGTGCTCGCCCTTGTACACCCGCGGCGCCGTCAACGCGTACGTGCCGAAACGCTCGCCCGCCGTGAGCGCACCCGGCGCGTTCGGGTGCCGCGCCGCCTCCACCGGAGTGACGAGCGCTTCGCCGTACAGCGCCAACGCGCCAACGCCCAGCACCTTGAGGAAGTCGCGCCGGGTCACTTCCTCCAGCGGCGGTTCGGGCGGCGTGCAGACTGAGCCGCTGCAGTTGCATTCTCGTGACATGGCAGGTTGCTCCTTTTCTCACAAAGCCAGGCCGGCTTCCGCCTACCTTCCCGAAGCTGCGAACAGGAAGATAGGCGGCAGCCGGTCAGTCACCGCCAGCGCAGCATAAGGGCGAACCGGCTTTCGCCTACCTTCCCGACACTGCAAAAGGAAGATAGGCGGCAGCCGGTCAGCCATCAAGCAAGCGGGTCTTGCCCGGCTCACGAGTCGTCGAACTCATCACCCCTCAGCACGAAGTTCGCTGTCGGGTGCCGCTCACACAGGTCTGCCATCCACTCCTTGCCGTTCGCCTTCAGCAGCCGGCTGTAACCGGAGTGCTGCCATTCCGCCATGCTGGGGGCATACCCGTGCTTCACCGGGTTGTAGTGGACGTAGTTCACGCGAGTCCAGAAGTCAGCTTCGCTGCGCACGCATGTGTCCCAGTAGTTGTGCCAGACCTTTCGGCCGGCGGCGCCATCTTCCCGGTTGAAGCCCGTTGCCAGCCCTGCATGGAGGCGTCTCATGAACGTGGGCAAGCTAGCCCCGACACGGGTCTTCAGGATCAGGTGATAGTGGTCGAACAGCACTGCCCAAGTGTACAGATGGTATTGGAACTCGCTGCACAACGCCGACACTTTCTGCAGGAACTCATCACGGCGGTGCGGCTGCCCAAGGTGCGGTGTGCGCCGCCAGGTGCGAGTCGAGATCATGTACCAGCTATCGTCCAGCAACACGTGTGGGGGGTGGGTTGGCTGCCAGCGTTGGGCTGCGCGTGCCACGGTTCCAGTCCTCACGTTCGGTGGTGATAGATGGTACTCCAACCGGCTGCCGCCTACCTTCCCGGAGCACGGAACAGGAAGGTAGGCGGCAGCCGGTCAGCCACCACCAGCATTGCATAAGGGCGAACTGGCTTCCGCCTGTCTTCCGGGTGAGGCGGGCAGGCGGCTCGCTGGCAGCCAAGCATTCAACGCCCGGCGCCCCAAACCTGCTGGCGCCTTCGGAAGGTGACCTCGGCGCTGACCGAGAACTGACGCTCCCAGCCGTTCCCCGGAGGCTTCTGCCGTGGCACTTTGCAGCCGAACCGTTGCAGCCCTCACGCTCCTCGTGGTCCTCAAGCCGGCCGCCGCCCAAGAGGCGTGGACCGTCCTCTCCGACTTCGACAACACCCCCCGGCTCTGGTCGGCGGAATCGGGACCGTCGGTCAACGCGCGAGTGACCACGAAGGAAGCCCACTCCGGCCGGCGCAGCCTGGCGGTCCGAGTCACCGCTATCAACGAGCGGAGCCTCCGCCAGACGTGGCAGACGGACGTAAGCGAGCTGCGGTTGTCCGGCGATAGCCGGTTGCGGTTCTGGCTGAAGGGGAGCAAGGTAGCGCAGCAGCCGCACGGCGGGATCCTCCTGGTCGAGGCTGGTGGGCGGACGGGCGGCGGGGACTCGCATTGGATCCTGGAGATCCCCGGCGACACGTACGACGATCCCGAGTGGCACCAGTTCACCTCGCCGCCGTTTCGCGAGGGCACAAACCCCGAGTGGGCGCCGGATGCCGACGGCAAGCTGGACCCGGCGCGCGTCGTCAAACTGCTGTTCGTGGCTCAGCAGGAGGCGCCGCCAGAGCTGAACCTGCCGTTCACCTGCTACCTCGACGACTTGGAGGCCACCCACGTGGAGACGCTGCCTATAACCTACCGTGAGGCGACTGTCGAAGAGAAGCCCGACCACGTAACGCCAATCTGGCGCGGCTTCAAAGGCCGAAAGCGCGAGCACCCGGCCTGGGTCGCGTTCACCGACGTAACCGGGTGGCGAGTTGCCCAGTACGGCGGTGCGGAGGCGACGCTGAGCCGCTCGGAGGAGGAGCCGTGCCACGAGGACCTCCGCTACCAGGCGAAGCTGACCTACTCCTCCAAAGACGGCAGCGGGCACTTCGAGCTGGTGCCGCCCACGCCGTTCCTCGTCCGGAAGCCGCTCAATGCCGCCTGCGCCTGGGTCTACGGGAACACCTGGTCGTGGGTTCCCGACCCGAAGACGCCGCCGGTCAACGTGTGGTTGCGGCTCCTGGACGCCGCCGGACAGTCGCATCGGCTCGACTTGGGCGTCCTCAACTTCAGGTTCTATGGCTGGCTGTCGAAGCGCCTGCACGACGAGCCGGAGGGAGATCCGGGGCACGTGTTCTGGGGCGGTCCTGCCGACGGCCGCCTGCACTTGCCGGCGAAGCTCGAAGCCATTGAGGTGCGCGGGGGCAACCAGCCCGACCCGCGGACGCTCTACCTCGAGTCCGTAGCCCTCTACCAAGACGAGATGCCGCTGCCGAGCTTCCGACCCGAGCTACTGGAGCACCCGCCATTTCCGACGACGCCGGACACGATCCTGCCCACTGTGGCGACGCCTGCGCGGGTCGCGGTCACGAAAGAGGGCGCCGCCTTCGTGCTGACCGCGGCAAGCGACGAACCCGTCGTTTGGCGCTACACGCCCGCGACTGGCACGCTGTCCGACCTGACGGTGCAGGTCGCCGGCAGGGAGCCGTTCACGCCCTGCGTCGGCGGCGGCCCGACGTTCCTGCTCGGCGGCGAGGAGCGCGCGCCGACCGACCGGGCGCTGAAGCGCGAGCTGCTGTCGGCACGGCTTGACGGCGAGGCGGTACGGACCGGCTGGCGGTTTGGCTTGAACGGCGATTCGGCGGAGTTCTGGTTGACCCTCCGCGCGAAGGGCAAGTCGCTCCTCGCCGACTGGCGCAGCAAGGGGAGCAAGGCGACGGCGCTTCGACTGGGCCGCGCCGAGAGACTGGCTTCCCCGAAGCTGATCCGGGTGCCGTACCTGGCGATCCACCACGACGGTCCCTCGGTTGTCCTGAGCAACGATACCTTCTTCACCACGCTGCTCGACTGGTACAACACCGAATGCTCCAGCTTCGACTCGCGCACAGCGCTGGAAGGCGACAGCGCCGCCGTGGTTAACGGAGGCGCCGCCTACTACCCGCTCACCGACGGCACCCGCAACCCGCTGGGCGAACGGCAGTTCCTCAACGTGTCTTCCCGGTTCGAGGAAGTGCTGCCCAACCTCCCCAATCCGCCCTCCACCATGGCGGCGGTTACGCGCACGCATCTGTACAACCACCTCGGCGGCATCGCCCCGGACCGTTTTCAGAGCTGGCTCGACATGTGGCGGAAGTACCACCGCAAGGGAATCGACAATGTTCTGGTCACGCACCACGAAGACGCCTGGAGCAACGGCGCCGATGTGGGGCAGGGCGGGCAGGAGTACACCATGTGCACCGAAGCCGCGCCCGAGGTCGGCGACCGGCAGATGATTGCCTACTGCAGCGCGATGCGCGAGATGGGCTACTACGTCGGTCTGTACGAGAACTTCACCGACTACAACCCGCTGGGCAAGTCGTGGGACAGCCGCAACGCCGTGCGCGATTCGGCCGGCGAACTGAGGCGCGTGTGGCCGCCGACGTACGCCATCCGGCCGCTGAAGGCGCTGGAGATGGCGCTCGACTACCCGCGCCGCGTCGCGAAGAAGTTCGGCACCAACACCGCCTATCGCGACTGCCACACCGCCTACCCGCCGTGGGGGCAGGTCGACTACCAGGCCGGTTCGCCGGGCGCCGGCAAGTTCGCCACCAACTTCAGGGCGTGGGGCGCGCTTCTTCGGGATGGTAGCAAGGCGTACGGCGGCCCCATCTTCAGCGAAGGCGGCCATCACTGGTTCTCCGCCGGGTTGGTCGATGGCAACTACGCCCAGATCTGGATGCCCGACGCCGACAAATACCCCCTGCTGCTGGACTTCGACCTGCGGAAGATCCACCCGCTGGAAGCCGACATCTCCATGACCCCTGGCTGGGCCTGGGGCCCCGGCGGAATCTGGGGCGGACTGGCGGCCACCATCGCCTACGGGCACCTCGGCTTCCAGCCGGCGGGCAACCTCGCCGAAGCTGCCCGCTACTACTACCTCATCCAGCAGCTCCAGTCCCGCTACCTCATGATCCCGGCGACTGAAATCCGGTACCACCAGTCCGGCCGCTTCTACGGCATCACCGAAGCGCTGAAGCTGGACGCCCATCAGTCCAACCAGGTGCGAGTTCGCTACGAAAGCGGTTTGACCGTCGCCGTCAACTACAACCGGACGGAGCGCTGGCAGGTGGAGGTCGGTGGTCCGGAGTACGACCTGTCGCCGGCCGGCTGGGCGGCCGCCGCCGACGGGTTCGTCGAGTACTGCACCGAGATCGACGGCCGCCGGCTCGGCTACGTTGACTCACCGGTCTACCGCTACGCCGACGCAGGCGGAAAGCTGCACGACTTCGGCCCCATTGCCACCGACGGCACGGTGGTGCTGCGGAAAGACCAATCGGGCGGCAGGAAGCTCCTCGTTCTGGACAGGACCAAGACCGTCAGCCTCGACCTGCCGGAGGGCACTCGCGTCGAGGCGTACGACGAGGCGGACAGGCGGATGCCGCCGGTCGCGACCGCCCGGGAGGGCGGGCGAGTGATGTTGTCGGCGGAGGGCGTTGACTACTTCGTCCTCACGACTCGGTGAGAGACGCTTTTCCCTTGAGAACGTAGACCTTCTGCTTGGCGCAGAACTTTGACCGCGCCGCACCCGTGACCGCAGGTCCCCGATCGTGCCGGCACCGGTACGCAGAGAAGACGCGCCGACAGGTGTGCACGGCGCTGCAACCAGCGGTCGAGAAGGCGATCTTCCGGCCTCCTCAGACGAGGTGCTGCACGAACTCCTCAGGGGTGAACTTCGCCTGCCGCAGGATGCCTCGCAGCGTCCCGACGGCCAGCTCGTCGTGCAACGGGACGACGCAGCCGAGATCGCCTTCTTCCCGGAACCTCCGCAGAACCACGTGGCTGCCAGTCTGGCGTCTTCGCACGAACCCGATCCGCTCCAGAGCGCGGATGGCTGCCTCCCCCGACACCCTCGGCAGCTTAGGCATGAGCGACCTCGAAGGTGCTGTACATCGGCCGTCCCGTAGTCGCCGTCGGCGCCTCCGGCGGAAACTCCTCCAGGTACAGCTGACTCTCGGACACACTTAACACCGCCGGTTGTATGGTGCTTCGTCGCGCTGAAGGCGCTCATTCATACCAGCCTGGCGGCAACGCCCCAGGGGACGGCAACGAGATTGCGTTCCCCAGCGCTGAAGGCGCGATTCAGCGGGCTGTGCCGCGTATGAGTCGCGCCTTCAGCGCTACGGACATGTTTTGCGTGCCCCCTGTCCCTGGGGCGTTGCCGCCAGGCTGGTATGAATCGGCGCCTTCAGCGCAGTTCACCGGCGGTGTTACGTGTGTCCACGTGTCAGAGGTACAGGGAGGTCGCCTCCTGGAGGTTGGCGATGGCCTCCTCGATGGTGCGTCCCTGGCTGACCTGGGCGGAGGACAGGGCCACGGCAGGAACCGACCCGAGCGCCGACCCAGGGGCCAAGACCGAAGGGCGGGCGGCCACGCCACGGCAAACCGTCCCCCCTCCCCGCCAAGAGTGCCACCCCTGCGAGGAATCACCCGGGACCTGGAGCCGGAGTCACCGCCTC
>Ga0210015_1000901_pt1 | contig 30200 bp, 33 predicted proteins | sample CryGeymeta201522_FD_185471 | JGI IMG/M metagenome (GOLD analysis project Ga0210015, IMG submission 185471) | Groundwater microbial communities from Crystal Geyser aquifers in Utah, USA - Crystal Geyser metaG 2015-22 (SPAdes) (version 2) | ecosystem: Environmental > Aquatic > Deep subsurface >... | reverse complement strand
CCGGTGCCGCGTCAATCTGGTCGTATGCCTTGGCTTCGCCACCAAACTTCTTGCACAACACCATGGTGATCGCCGCTGTCAGCGTCGTTTTACCGTGGTCAACGTGACCAATCGTGCCTACGTTTACGTGCGGCTTGGTTCGTTCATATTTACTTTTTGCCATGATTATTCCCTTATCAATGTCAAACGTTAACGATATACATATTCTTGGTGCCCATGGCGAGAATCGGACTCGCGACCTCTCCCTTACCAAGGGAGTGCTCTACCACTGAGCCACATGGGCAAGATTCAGACTGGAGCGGGTGAAGGGAATCGAACCCTCGTCGTAAGTTTGGAAAACTTCTGCTCTACCATTGAGCTACACCCGCAGTCGCTTCCATCAAACAACACAGCTAAAGCTGACACGCATCAGCCTTTAATAAAATCTGGTGGAGGGGGAAGGATTCGAACCTTCGTACTCTAAGAGGGCAGATTTACAGTCTGCTGCCTTTAACCACTCGGCCACCCCTCCAAAACTGAATTCGTAATTCTGCCTATCATTGATAGGCGTGTCAACTTTTTTTTAATTTATTTTGCTTCTGTACAACGCTGATTGCGCATGTGCCTGCAAGCCTTCACCCAATGCCAGCACTGATGCAATTTCCCCTAAAGTATGCGCGCCCTGTTCTGACACTTGAATCAGGCTGCTGCGTTTCTGAAAATCGTAAACGCCTAACGGCGAAGAAAATCGAGCCGTTCCAGAAGTTGGCAATACATGATTCGGCCCCGCACAATAATCACCAAGCGCTTCTGAAGTGTAACGCCCCATAAAGATGGCACCCGCATGTTTCAGACTAGACAGCCAGTCTTGCGGATTCACGACCGAGAGTTCCAGATGTTCCGGGGCTATCCGATTACTGATAGCACAGGCCTCTTCCAAACTGGCGACATGAATTAACGCGCCACGATTTTCCAGCGCCGTCCTGATAATTTCACGACGCGGCATCTGTTCCAATAAGCGATTGGCGCTTTCCGCCACCGCTGCTATAAAAGCAGCATCAGGGGAAAGCAGAATAGCTTGCGCCAATTCGTCATGTTCTGCCTGCGAGAACAAATCCATTGCAATCCAGTCAGGGTCTGTCATGCCATCGCAAATCACCAAAATTTCTGACGGACCCGCAATCATATCTATACCACAGACACCGAAAACCCGACGCTTTGCTGCGGCCACATAGGCATTACCTGGACCCACTATCTTGTCCACTTTGGGGATGGTTGCCGTACCATAAGCCAGTGCGCCTACTGCCTGTGCGCCGCCAATAGTAAACACACGATCCACTCCCGACAAATAAGCGGCTGCCAGCACTAACTGATTTTTCACGCCCTCAGGGGTAGGAACGACCATGATCAGCTCAGGCACACCCGCCACTTTTGCGGGCAATGCATTCATCAACACTGACGATGGATAGGCAGCCTTGCCCCCAGGAACATATAACCCCACCCTATCAAGCGGTGTGACTTGCTGCCCGAGCAACGTGCCATCGGCATCGGTATAGCTCCACGATTTTTGTACTTGTTTCTGATGATAATCAGTCACGCGCTGAGCAGCCTGTTCCAATGCTGTACGTTGCGCGGTGGGCAATCCCTCGAATGCGGCGCGCAATTCCTCGTGCGGCAATTCCATTGCGGCGGCATCTACCAGCGTCAAACGGTCAAATTTTGCTGTATATTCCAGCACAGCAGCATCACCATGCAGGCGCACAAGATTGAGGATATGACGGACTGTTGTTTCTATCTCATCGTCTGCTGTCGCTTCAAAGGACAGCAGCTTTTCCAACTCTTGCGCAAAGCCAGTATCACTACTTGATAATCGTCTAATTTTCATTTTATGGGATCGCCTATACCACAATTGCTTGAGAAAATGCGTCCAGCATAGGCTGGATCACATCACGCTTTAGCTTGAGCGCAGCCTGATTCACAACCAAACGCGATGAAATGTCGCTGACGTGTTCAACCGCCCTAAGGTGGTTCGCCTTAAGCGTATTCCCGCTGCTCACCAGATCAACAATCACATCGGACAGACCTACAAGAGGCGCGAGTTCCATGGAACCGTACAATTTGATTAAATCTATATGCACACCCTTGGCAGCGAAATGATCATGTGCTGCCTTCACATACTTAGTGGCCACGCGCAATCTCGCCCCCCGCTTCACCGCAGACTCATAATCAAAATCATTTTGCACCGCCACCATCATCCGGCAACGTGCAATATTCAAATCCAGCGGCTGGTACAAGCCGGCACCGCCATGCTCATTCAGCACATCCTTGCCCGCCACACCGATGTCCGCCGCACCATATTGAACATAGGTGGGTACGTCCGAGGCTCGCACGATAATCAGGCGGACCTCCGCTTGATTGGTTGATAAAATCAACTTGCGTGAGGATTCTGGATCTTCCAGTGGAGTGATACCTGCCGCAGCCAACAGCGGCAGTGTCTCTTCAAAAATTCTGCCCTTGGAAAGTGCAATCGTAATCATCTTAAATCCCTAGTTAAAACGACGAATCTTCGCGCCCAGCGCAGACAGTTTCGCCTCAATATGTTCATAACCGCGATCTAGGTGATAAATACGATCCACGACCGTTTCGTCTTGCGCCACCATGCCGGCAATCACCAGCGATGCAGAGGCACGCAAATCCGTGGCCATCACGGCTGCACCATCCAGATGATCACATCCTTGAATCACGGCAGTATTGCCCTCGATCTCTATCTGTGCGCCCAGACGTTGTAATTCTTGAACATGCATGAAACGATTTTCAAAAATCGTTTCAATTACGATGGCACTGCCTTCTGCTATCGTATTCAAAGCCATAAATTGAGCCTGCATATCTGTTGGGAAAGCGGGGTAAGGGGCGGTGCGCAAACTGACCGCAAGGGGTCGGCTTGTCATCTCCAAACTGATACGATCACCACACACATTGATAAGCGCGCCCGTTTCACGCAACTTATCCAAAACATTATCAAGAATATCAGCGCGCGTATCGGTCAGCGTGATGCAGCCCCCCGTTGCGGCGGCTGCAACCAGAAAAGTTCCGCTCTCAATACGATCAGGCATTACCCGATAACTTGCACCATGCAATTTTGCCACGCCAACGATGGTAATCGTGTCGCTCCCTGCACCTTCAATCATTGCACCCATCGCAATCAGGCAATTAGCTAGATCAACCACCTCTGGCTCGCGGGCGGCATTTTCCAGCACGGTAATACCCTCCGCCAAAACTGCCGCCATCATCAAATTTTCCGTACCCGTCACGCTGATCAAATCGAAACAGATGTGCGCGCCATGCAAACGTGCTGCGGTCGCATGAATATAACCATGCTCAATGTGAATATCGGCTCCCATCGCCAGCAACCCCTTAATGTGCAGATCCACCGGACGAGAGCCAATGGCACACCCGCCGGGCAATGAAACCCGCGCTTCGCCAAAGCGAGTGAGCAATGGCCCCAAGACAAGAATCGCCGCACGCATAGTCTTGACCATATCGTAAGGCGCCTCCAGCTTGTCCACTTGCGCCGCATTGAAGGTCGCTGCCTGACTTTCCGAATCAACCCGCACGCCCATTTGCTGCAACAACTTGACCATAGTATGTACATCGTGCATATCAGGCAAATTACTGAGATGCAAATCATCCGCCACCAGTAAGCTGGCGCACATAATAGGCAGTGCCGCATTTTTTGCGCCGGAAATCCGCACTTCACCATTGAGGCGATAACCGCCCTGAATTGCTAGTTTTTGCATATTATTTAGTCGCTTGTAGTGGGTTGTTAGTCGTTAGTTGCCACCGCCTCAACTCACGACTAATGACTGCTTTTCCATTCTTGTGGGGTATAAGTTTTTATGGACAGTGCATGGATTTCGCCACGCATCCGATCGCCCAGTGTCTGATAGACACGCTGATGACGAAGCACGCGGCTCAGACCAGCAAATGCGTCACTTACCACGACAGCTTCAAAATGTTGCCCGTCGCCGATGACAGTCAAATACTCCGTTTCCATACCCTGCGCGATGTTAAGTTGAATACTTTCGGGCGTGACCATTGTTATTGCTACCACTGTTTGATTTTGGGGATATTCTGAATGTGAGCGTGTGCAGCCTCAACCAGGTTGCGCATGATACTAAAAACTTGCAGGCGATGCGCACAACCTTCAACTACTTGCCTTAATTCATTGCTATCACTGCGGCAACATCTCGGCCACACCATAAAGGTTCGCCAGACTCAATAAATCGTCGGACAAACCCGTTACGCGCAAGCTGCGCTGCCGGGCTTCGGCAGCTCTAGCCCAGCACAACAACATGCTGACCGCAGCCGAATCAACCGCTTCCACCTTTGAGAAATCTACCAGCAAGTCTTCTTTGTCCAGTTGTTGTAAACCCACCTCATACAACTCAGGCACAGTAGACATGGTCAAACGACCACTTACCACTAGTCGGTCCCCTTCGCGCACAATCACTTCGCGTCAGCCTTGCGCAGCGAAGTATTAGATGCCTTGGCATTCATATCCTGCAAAGTTTTGATCAACCCCTCTATGCCGGACTGACTGACTTGCGTATCAAACGTACCGCGATAACTGGTGACCATGCTCACACCTTCAATAATCACGTCAAACACTTTCCAGCCGTCAGTCTTCTTTTTCATCCGATAGTCAACGGTGGTCGGTTGAGGAGAGCCCGACTTGACAACACGCATCTTGACGGTAGCTTCGTTATCTTCAGCCGCCATTTTTAATGGCAAAACCTCTACCGTCTGGTCGCGATAGGAGGTAAATGCCTTGGTATAGGTACGCACCAACATGTTGCGAAACTCAGTAACCAAGACTTGTTTTTGCTCGGCAGATGCCTCTCTCCAATGTTTCCCCATCGCCAATTGAGTCATGCGTGCAAAATCGAAATTAGGCAATATCTTGGCATCTACCAGAGCGAGAATTTTTTTTTGGTTGCCGGCTTTAATGTCCGCATCCTGTTTGACTATCGAAATAATTTCCTGAGCGGTGCTTCTGATCAAAACATCCGGCGCAGTCACATCGGCTCGCGCAACACCCACTACACACAACAAACCTGCCACAACTTTTAATAACACATTCATCCTTACTACTCCTAAATTATTTTTCCGGCACAATTACTTTTTCCGGTTCAGCCGCCTTGTTGTACAAGAATTTGCCAATCATTTCTTCCAGCACGACCGCAGATTGCGTTTGCTTCACTTGCCCACCATCTTTCAGCATCTCTTCATCCCCACCCGGCATCAGACCTATGTACTGCTCACCCAACAAGCCGGAAGTCAGGATATTAGCGAAAGTGTCTTGGGGAAACTGATAACGCTTGTCCAGACTCATCACCACTTTTGCCTCGTAACGTTGTGTATCCAGCGTGATACTTGTCACCCGACCTACCAGCACGCCCGCGCTTTTAATAGAGGCTTTAACTTTCAAGCCACCAATATTCTGAAAATAGCCATAAACCTGGTAGCTCTCGGACACGTTGTAGGTACCAAGGTTCCCGACCTTCATCGCAAGTGCCACCAGGGCGGCCAGTCCTGCTACCACAAACATGCCTACCCATAAATCCAAAGTCGTGCGTTCCATACCCTTAATTCCCTCTAAACATGATTGCAGTCAACACAAAATCCAGCATCAAAATAGCCAATGAAGAATTCACTACCGTACGCGTGGTCGCACCTGACACCCCCTCTGCGGTAGGCTGCGCATCATAGCCTTCAAACAGTGCAATCACCGTCACCACCGTCCCGAATACAAAACTTTTCAGCACGCCATTGAGAATATCCTCACGGAAATCCACAGCAGCCTGCATCTGCGCCCAGAACGAACCCTCATCCACGCCGATCTGCACAACTCCGACCAGATAACCACCAAATACGCCCACCGCGCTAAACATCGCCGCCAACAGCGGCATGGAAATCACCCCCGCCCAAAAACGCGGTGCCACAATGCGTGCAATTGGATTCACCGCCATCATCTCCATTGCCGAGATTTGCTCAGTCGCTTTCATCAAACCTATTTCTGCCGTCATCGCCGAACCGGCTCGACTGGCGAACAGCAGCGCAGCCAATACGGGACCCAGTTCACGCACCAGGCTCAAGGCCACCAGCGAACCCAGTGCCGATTCCGACCCATAACGCTTGAGCGTTTCGTAACCTTGCAAACCCAGCACCATGCCGACAAACAGGCCCGCCACCAAAATAATGATCAGCGACATCACACCGCTTGAAAAAATTTCCTTTATAATCAAACGGAAACGTTTAAAGCCCATGCCAGAATAGAGCAAAGCGAGGATAAAAAAACGGGTTGCCGAACCAATGCGCCAAACCGCATCAACGATGCGGTGTCCGATTGCTCGTATAGTTTTAGTTGCTGCCATAGTTTCAGCCCTGCGAATTTAATTCTTGACGATAATCGCCACTGGGATAATGAAAGGGTACTGGACCATCCATCTCGCCATGCACAAACTGACGAACAAAATCAGTGTCGCAGGCGCGCAGTTCATCCGGCGTGCCTTCTGCAACAATTACACCGTTAGCCATGAAATAAACATAGTCCACAATCTTCAACGACTCTTGAATGTCGTGCGTAACGATAATCGAAGTCGCACCCAACGCGTCATTCAACCGACGAATCAGGTCACCAATCACAGACAGGGAAATCGCATCCAGCCCCGCAAACGGCTCGTCATACATAATGAGCGTCGGGTCGAGCGCTACCGTACGCGCCAAGGCCACGCGCCGCGCCATCCCACCCGACAACTCCGACGGCATCATTTTGTGCGCACCACGCAACCCTACTGCGTGCAGCTTCATCATGACCAGATCGTGAATCAATTCCTCAGGCAAGTCGGTATGTTCACGCATCTGGAATGCCACATTGTCATACACCGTCATATCGGTAAACAAAGCGCCGAACTGAAACAACATGCCCATCTTGCGGCGCATGGCATATAACCCCGCCGAATCAAGATCCTGCATCATCTGACCATCAATTTTGACAGACCCCCTGGAAGGCTTGAGTGCTCCGCCTATGTGTCGCAGCAGCGTGGTCTTGCCACAACCCGAGAGTCCCATGATGGCGACCATCTTGCCCTTCGGAAAAGTCATATTGATGCCCTGCAATACGGGGCGCTTATCGTAGGTAAAGTTAAGATCGCGAATTTCGACTAATGCGGACGGTGACAAAATAGCATTCCAAAAATAGGTCGCGCATTCTAATCTATTGCGCGGCTTATCCTCAACTTTTCGTCCCCTGTCATTCTAACAATGCTCAAACTTCAGCTTTAAAAAACAACTCTCGCAAGGTCACATCGGTATTTTTTTCCAGCTGCGCTGCACAGCTGGCTATCCATTTCGCCAAAGGATCATCATCCTGTTCTGCCGACAGACTGCCACGATCAAGCACGAATAAGTGCAACAACTCGATTGCACGAATGTGCTCCAGATCACGCACCATTAACCAGCCTTGCCCTTCGGCTTTGCGTACCAAATCTGCGCGATGCAATCTTTCCAGAATGCGTTCCAGCGGGAAAAAACCCAGATGCAAAATTTTGGATAATGCCGGGATCGTCATCACGACCCCACGCCTCATCCCATCAGACATTATCTGTAACACCCGCAAGGCATCCAGCATCTCGACTGCCGCAGGCAATTGTCCCGTTTCCGGTGTGCGCCAATGCGGAAGTGCCGCAGCCACCACAGCTCCCAGCAGCACCGTCAACCAGGATAAATATATCCACATCAGAAAAATCGGGACGCTGGCAAAAGCGCCATAAATCATTTTATAGGTCGGAAAATGAGCGATGTAATAGCCAAAGACCCGGTTCATAGTCTCGAACAAAATCGCAGCCACAATCGCGCCTATCAATGCATGAGTCCTTGGCACATAACGATTCGGCACAAGCCGAAACAACATGGCAAAAGCAAGTGTCGTCAGCAACACCGGTAAACCCTTCAGCATCCCCACGCCGAATATTGGCAGATGCTTGGCATACCCCATGGACAGCCCTACCAACCAGGAAGTAAGCGATAAACTGGCACCCACCAGCACGGGGGTTAGCGTAAGCGCAACCCAATAAACCACCCAACGTTTAATCATGGGTCGAACTCTGGTTACCCGCCAAATAGTATTGAATGCCTGATCTATAGTCTGCATCAGCAACATCGCAGTCACGACCAGAATCAAAAATCCAACCGCACTCAACTGGCCTGCGCTCTCGGCAAATTGCTCTGTGTAGTGGCTAATCACCTTACCCGCTGTTTCCGGCATCAGATTATTCAGCAGATAAATTTTGGTTTGGCTGGAAAAATCCTGAAATACAGGGAAGGCCGAAAACAATGCCAGCGCGATAGTAATCAGCGGCACTAGCGACAAGAGCGTTGTAAAGGTCAAACTTGCCGCTATCTGCGCACAGCGATCCTGCGCGAAACGTGCTGCCACAAAACGAAAAAATATTTTTAGATCCCGCCAATTCTTTTGCATGTTAATTCTGATTCCCTATAATGCGCGCATGATAACCGACACAGAAATTCTGGTGCTGTATTACAGCCAACACGGCGCAACGCGACAAATGGCGCAACTGGTCGCGCGCGGCATTGAACAAGTTGATGGCATACGCGCCAGACTGCGTACCGTCCCCAGAATTTCCACCCTCTGTGAAGCGAGTGAAGCAGGCATCCCCGACAGCGGCGCACCCTATGTCGAGTTGCACGACCTCGAAGAATGCATCGGTCTGGCACTAGGTAGCCCGACACGTTTTGGCAACATGGCTGCCGCAATGAAATACTTCTGGGACGGCACAGGCGGACTATGGATGAAACATGCACTGGTCGGCAAACCTGCCGCACTGTTCACTTCGACCAGCAGTATGCACGGCGGTCAGGAATCCACCCTGCTTTCGATGATGTTGCCGCTCATGCATCACGGCATGATTATCGTCGGCCTGCCCTATTCCGAGGCGGAACTTGCCAGCACCCAAACGGGTGGCACGCCCTACGGCGCAAGCCATGTAGCGGGGCTAACCAGCGACTTGCCGATTTCAGAGGCCGAAAAGAAGCTGTGCATGGCGCTGGGTCGCCGTCTAGCTCAGACCGCACTGAAGCTTGCCGCATGAATAACGCCGTCGAAGCGCGTCGTTTGCTGCGCGCCCACCGCTATGGCGCACTGAGCACGCTGTCCAGGAAACTGGACGGCTACCCGTTCGGCTCGATCACACCTTACGCTGTAGATCACGATGGCAGCCTCGTCATTCTGATCAGCGGTCTCGCGGAGCACACCAAAAACATTGAGCATGACCCGCGCGTCAGTCTGATTACCCACAAGCAAAACGACCCCAATATCCAGATGCAGGGACGGGTAACGGTCGTGGGCAACGCACACCGCATGGAGGATGCGCAACAGGCGGGTGAGCGTTACTTGCGACTCTTCCCCGAAGCGGCGAATTACCTGACGATGGCCGATTTCTCCTTCTACCGCATCCAGCCCATCGCCATCCGCTACATTGGCGGCGTGGGACGTATCCATTGGGTAAGAATGCCAGACTACAGGGCCGCACAAGCTGTCAAATTTTCCTTGCAAGAAGCCTCTTTGCTGAACGACATCAATACTCGACAAGCCGCATACCTGCGGCTGTTAATACAGCAGTATCATGGCTCGGATACACCCGATACTCAGGCCATCGCGCTAGACTGCGACGGCATGGATATACGCAGCAACGGCATAATATATCGTCTTGATTTTAATACATTTTTTAATGACCCTGAACAAATTCTACCGTTATCGGAAGTGCATTTCCCTAACCAATAAAATTGTATAAAACGTAGCGAAAACTGAACACGGTTGAGGCAAGCATAAAAAAGGACACGCTCGACGTGTCCTTTTTTACTGCCGCTGCCAAAATAAACTTATTTGCTCTTGACTTTGTATCTGGCGGCTTTGGAGGTAGACGGAGCTTTCACTTCATTAACCACTGTTGAAACAGGCGCAGCTTCAAGCGCAACTGGCTCTGCTTTAACTTCAGGCTTTTTCTCAACCGCGCAACTGCTGTTGTTTACCTTGCCGTCCGGCATCACCGTGTTGCAGAAAGTCGCACCGGTCATGACCGCATCCGTCATATTGGCACCTGTCATATCCGCATCAGTGAGGTCGGCATTCAACAAAATTGCGCCCGTCAAATTGGCACGCTCCAGTTGTGCGCCACGCAATACCGCCTTACTCAGATTGGCATCGGTCAGATTCGCCTGCGCCAGATTGGCACGCGTCAGGTTAGCACGCGCAAAATTAGCTTCGGTCAGATTGGCTCTGTTCAGGTTGACCTTGAACAAATTGGCCTGCGCCAGATTCGCCATGTAGAGTTGCGCGCCCGAAAGGTTGGCCGAACCGAGATTTGCTTCTGCAAGGGATGCATTCAAACATACCGTACGCGGTTGAATAAGACACCCATTCACTGCGGCCTCACCGTTCGCAACTGTTTGCGCTAACTCGGCTGATTTTTTGGCAGGGCAATTAGCACCACTATTGATGATGCCGTTCGGCATAATGGTCCGGCAAAACACCGCCTTACTGAACTTTGCCCCTTCGATTTCCGCATTGCTCAAATCGGTATCGGTCAAATTAGCCTCGCTCAGGTTTGCCCCCTTGAGTTTAGCCCCAGTCAGATTAGCACCCGTCAGGTTGGCTGCGGTCAAATCAGCGTTATACAAAGTAATGCCCGCCATATTGGCCTCGGTGAAATTTCCCGCCACCAGCTTGCCGTGATAGAGGTTCGCACCTTTCAGATTGGCTTTGCTCATATCCGCTTTGGTCAAATCACCTTCGAACAACATCGCCTCCTCCAGATTGGCGTTCGCCAGATTTTTACCGGCAAACTCGGCATGTGGGCACTGTGAATGAGGAATAATCGAACACTCAATCATGCGCGCATTCGCACCCAGAGAAATCAACAACAACATGGAACTTAGTAAAACCTTCTTCAAGATATTCTCCAATTAGAATTAAAATTTGACTTAACGGGCAGGGCAGATGCAACACCTGACAAGGTACCGGCTATCCCCTTTCCTCATCCCAATCCTCTCCCGCATTGCAGGCGATGGGCGAACGAAACGCCGCGCGAGTTGCACGTCAACGGTAACGCGCAAAACCTGCACGGGCGATGTGACGGGCGTTTTGCAAATAAGTTCAAACCTGCGGGTGTGCGCGTTCCAGATTCGCCTGCAACTTGTTCAACGCGTCCAGGTAAGCATGAGCCGAGGCCACCACGATGTCGGTATCTGCCCCCTGTCCGTTGACAATGCGTCCGCCGTGAGCCAGGCGTACCGTCACTTCACCCTGCGCATCCGTCCCGCTGGTGATGTTGTTCACCGAATACAGTTGCAATTCAGTTCCGCTATGCACAATTTTTTCGATGGCTTTAAACGTCGCATCTACCGGACCACCGCCCTGCGACTCTGCCTCATGTTGCTCGCCGCCCAGGCTTAAGACAACCTTTGCCACCGGCAACACCCCGGTTTCGCAATGCGCGCGCATGGACACCAACTGAAAGTGATCGCTCACGTTTGTCCCGACTTCCTCATTAACCAGCGACTGCAAATCCTCGTCAAAAATTTCGTGCTTGCGATCGGCCAAGTCCTTGAAACGTTTGAACACCCCGTTAAATTCCTCGTCAGAGGCAAAGGTAATGTTCAGTTCCGCCATACGCTGACGCAAGGCATTGCGCCCGGAATGCTTGCCCAACACCATCTTGTTGGCCGACCAGCCCACGTCTTCGGCACGCATAATCTCGTAGGTTTCACGATTCTTGATGACCCCGTCCTGATGAATACCCGCCTCGTGTGCAAACGCGTTCGCCCCGACGATGGCCTTGTTCAACTGCACTGGGAAACCGGTAATACTTGCCACCAACCGGCTGGCAGGCACGATCTGCGTGGTATCAATGCGCGTATCGCAAGTAAACACATCCTGACGCGTACGCACCGCCATCACCACCTCTTCGAGCGCCGCATTACCCGCACGCTCCCCCAGGCCGTTGATGGTGCACTCGACCTGGCGCGCGCCATTGAGCACCGCTGACAAAGAATTCGCCACCGCCAATCCCAAATCATTATGACAATGCACGGAGAAGATCGCCTGGTCGGCATTCGGGATGCGCTCGCGCAATTGCAGGATCAAGCCACCGAATTGATGCGGCAAGCTATAGCCTACCGTGTCGGGGATATTCAACGTTTTGGCACCCGCCTTGATAACCGCTTCCAACACACGGCACAAGAAATCAGGATCGGAGCGCCCCGCATCTTCCGGTGAAAACTCCACATCATCGGTGTATTGGCGTGCCCAGGTCACCGCCTTGACCGCCTGCTCGACGACCTGATCCGGTGTCATGCACAGCTTCTTTTCCATATGGATGGGAGAAGTCGCAATAAAGGTATGAATACGCCCTCTTTTTGCGCCTTTTAACGCTTCGCCGGCACGACGAATATCATTTTCCATGGCACGCGCCAAACCACATACGGTGCTTTCCACGACACAATCTGCCACCGCTTTGACGGCATCGAAATCCCCGTTGCTGGCGGCGGGGAAGCCCGCTTCGATGACATCCACCCGCATCCGTTCCAACTGTTTGGCGATGCGGACTTTTTCGTCCTTGGTCATGGACGCGCCTGGGCTTTGCTCGCCATCGCGCAAGGTGGTATCAAAAATAATCAATTTGTCTGACATGTTGAACTCCTGAAAACAGGTTAAACCTGCGCAACCCTTAAAGGTTGTCGCACTGGATACATCAATAATTTGAGAAAGGGATTAGCGCGCGCCGCGCAGCAACAGCGCAGCCAGCAGACTGAAGGTAGAGTGAAGCAGGGAAATTTGGCGTGAAAAATGCATGGCGCAAATATAACCAGTTTTAGCTACTCACGCAATGGGGTTGCGCACCCTGCTCACCATTCCAGCTTGAGTTATCAAGATGATTGCTTACCACGCAACTGCACCAGCCACATCACATAGCCCGACAAGCCGTAGCACAGGAACAAGCCGAACAGCACGCCCGGCGGATAACTGAAAATCAACAGAAAAAACAAGGCGATGAGAAATATCACCAGAAAGGGTACGCTCTTGCGCATATTGATCGTTTTAAAACTGTAGAAGGGAACATTGCTGACCATGCTTAAACCAGCAAACAGCGTCAAAATTACCGCGTACCAGCGCACCGATTCCCCGCTATAGCCATAATCAAGCATCACCCAAACGAAACCGGCCACCAAGGCAGCGGCAGCCGGACTGGGCAAGCCCTGAAAATAGTTTTTATCAACCACATCAATATTGGTGTTGAACCGCGCCAGACGCAGCGCCGTAGCAACGCAGTAAATAAAGGCGGCGAACCAGCCCCATTTACCCATGCCGCGCAGCGCCCATTCATACATCACCAGAGACGGTGCGACACCGAAGGAAACCATATCGGACAAACTGTCGTATTCCGCACCGAATTCGCTCTGCGTATGCGTCATGCGGGCGACGCGACCGTCCAGACCGTCCAGCACCATGGCCACAAAAATTGCCACTGCGGCAGGTTCAAATTTGCCGTTCATCGCCTGTACGATGGCATAGAAACCGGCGAACAATGCGCCGGTAGTAAATAAATTGGGTAACAGATAAATGCCGCGACGGCGCAGATTCATCGGTTTACGGGGGTTGTAATTTTCCATAGGGTGAGATTAACCGTTTTTCGCCAATACCGCCAGAATTGTAGTCGTTGCAGCCACTTTATCGCCGATGCTGACTTTAACAGTCGCATCCAGCGGCAGATAAACATCCACGCGAGAACCAAAGCGGATAAAGCCATAACGCTGACCGCGTGCCAGCACGTCCCCATAATTGACATAGCACAAGATGCGTCGTGCGATCAAACCCGCTACTTGCACCACGGTAATATCAGCACCATCAGCCGTTCTCAGCCACACGGCATTGCGTTCATTTTCCGTGGAAGCCTTGTCCAAGTCAGAATTGATAAACTTGCCGGGAAAATACCAGACCCTCTCGACCGTGCCATCTACCGGACTACGGTTGGAATGCACATTGAACACGTTCATGAAAACGCTGATTTTTATCGCCTCACGTCGCGCATAAGGATCGGTGATGCGTTCGACCATCACGATGCGACCATCAGCCGGTGACAGCACCGCACCAACATCCTGAGGAATAATACGCGCAGGGTCGCGAAAGAATTGCAGCACGAATAATGCGACTATCCACGCCAGGAATACCCAAAAACCATCCATGGCAAATGAGACTACCAGCGCAATAACGATCACGCCAGCCAGAAAAGGCCAGCCTTCACGGGCAATGATAGGGTGGGGATAAGCGTTCATGGTGAGAAGTGAGTAACAAGTGGTGAGTAAGCGCGTGAAACTTCTACCACGGCCTACTCCCCCACTTACTGCCGACTAGTTCTTGCTCTGATCAACCAGTTTGTTTTTGCCGATCCAAGGCATCATCGCGCGCAACTGACCACCAACCACTTCGATTGGGTGTTCGGCATTGATACGGCGACGTGCCGTCATTTCAGGATAGTTGGTGCGACCTTCCAGGATGAATTGCTTGGCGTAATTGCCATTCTGAATGTTATTCAGACATTCCTTCATCGCGGCACGCGCTTCACCCGCAATGACACGTTGACCGGTAACGTATTCGCCATATTCCGCATTATTGGAAATCGAGTAGTTCATGTTGGCGATACCGCCTTCGTAAATCAGATCAACGATCAATTTCATTTCGTGCAGACATTCAAAATAGGCCATTTGCGGCGCATAACCGGCTTCCACCAGCGTTTCAAAACCTGCCTTGATCAGTTCGACCGCACCGCCGCACAACACGGCCTGTTCGCCGAACAAGTCGGTTTCTGTTTCTTCGCGGAAGTTGGTCTCGATCACGCCACCCTTGGTCCCGCCGTTGGCCGCTGCATAGGACAGGGCGATGTCGCGTGCCTTGCCGGATTTATCCTGATAAACCGCGATCAGACTAGGTACGCCGCCCCCTTTCAGGTATTCGGAACGCACGGTATGGCCTGGGCCTTTAGGTGCGATCATGATCACGTCCACATCCGCGCGTGGCACAACCTGGTTGTAATGCACGTTAAAGCCATGTGCAAACGCCAGTGCTGCACCCGCCTTCATGTTGGGTGCGACATCTTCCTGATAAACCTGAGGAATAGTCTCATCCGGCAACAGCATCATCACCACGTCAGCGGCTTTAACCGCTTCAGACACTTCAGCCACGTTCAAACCGGCAGCAGCGGCTTTTGCCCAGGAAGCTCCGCTCTTGCGCAGCCCAACCGTCACATTCACGCCAGAATCACGCAGGTTTTGCGCGTGTGCGTGACCTTGTGAACCGTAGCCCACGATGGTGACTTGTTTGCCCTTGATCAAGGATAGGTCTGCATCTTTATCGTAAAAAACTTTCATGTTGCCCTCTTCAATTAAAAAAATAGTTGTAAGTCGTTAACTTTGGCAAGGTGAGCACGTTTGGTGCCCGGCGATCCTCCGCGTGAGGCAAACAATGTAACCGTTTTGCCCACCCTGCCAAAGCTAACGACGCTTTGAGTTGCCTTTATTTCAAAATTCGATTGCCGCGCCCGACTCCCGATGCACCGGTACGCACGGTTTCCAGTATTAAATCATGGCCTATCGCCTCGATAAACCCGTCCAACTTGCCACGCGCACCCGTCAGTTCGATGGTGTAGGTATGATCCGAGACATCGAGAATACGACCACGAAAAATATCCGTCAGGCGTTTCAGTTCATCCCGGCCATTACCCTCCGCTCGTACTTTAACCAGCATCAACTCGCGCTCGATATGCTCACCTTCGCTCAAGTCCATTACTGCAATGACATCTATCAGCTTATTGAGTTGCTTGGTGATTTGTTCGATGACCGCATCTGAACCGTGCGTCACGATAGTCATGCGTGACTGGGTCAAATCTTCAGTCGGCGCAACAGTTAACGATTCGATATTGTAACCGCGCGCCGAGAACAATCCAGCCACTCTCGACAACGCACCCGCTTCGTTGACCATCAACAGGGAAATAATGTGGCGCATTATAGATCCTCCGCCAAAACGACTTCAGACAAACCCTTGCCCCCCGGCACCATGGGGAACACGTTTTCGGTCGAATCCGTGCGGAAATCCATGAACACCAAGTCATCCTTGCGCGCAAAAGCCTCCCTCATCGCGGGTTCAACATCGGCAGGATTATCAATACGCATACCGACATGCCCGTAAGCCTCGGCCAGTTTCACGAAATCCGGCAAGGCATCCATATAGGATTCAGAATAACGGTTGCCATGGAAGAACTGCTGCCATTGGCGAACCATACCCAGATAACGATTGTTCAAGGACAACACTTTGATGGGCAAGTGATATTGCTTGCAAGTAGACAATTCCTGAATGTTCATCTGGATACTGCCTTCTCCGGTCACGCAAGCTACGGTCTCGCCCGGATGCTTGAGCTGCACGCCCATCGCCGCCGGCAAGCCAAAGCCCATTGTCCCCAGACCACCCGAATTGATCCAGCGACGCGGATGATTGAACTGGTAATACTGCGCAGCCCACATCTGGTGTTGCCCCACGTCAGAGGTGATAAACGCATCGCCAAAAGTCAACTTGTGCAGCGTCTCGATGACGAATTGCGGCTTGATAACTTCGCTGGAATTCTTGTAGCGCGCTCCGCCCCCCTTCACACGCCATTCATCAATCTGCTTCCACCATGCGGAAAGTTCCGTTGCATCAGGCTTCTGACGGCTCTTGCGCAACACATCCAGCAACTCATCGAGTACCAGCTTCACATCGCCGACAATCGGCACATCCACCTTGACACGTTTGGCGATAGAGGAAGGATCAATATCAATATGAATGATTTTGCGCGGCACTTGAGCGAAATGTTCGACATTACCAATGACGCGATCATCGAAACGCGCACCGATTGCCACCAGCACATCGCAATATTGCATACCCATATTGGCTTCATATGTGCCGTGCATACCCAGCATACCAACATATTGCGTGTCATTGGCCGGATAGCCGCCCAGCCCCATGAGGGTATTGGTGCAAGGCACTCCCAACAAGCGAACCAAATCGGTCAATTGTGCGGAGGCATCCGACAACACCACGCCACCACCCGCATAAATCATCGGGCGACGCGCTTCCAACAATAGCTGTGCAGCGAGCCTGATTTGCGCGCTATCCCCCTTGCCTACCGGGTTATAGGAACGAATTTTTACGCTTTCGGGATAAATAAATTCGGTCTTTTGACCGGAAATATCCTTGGGAATATCCACCAGCACGGGTCCCGGACGACCAGACTTGGCCAAATAAAAGGCCTTTTTGATCGTCGCAGCAATGTCTTTGACATCCTTGACCAGATAATTATGCTTTACGCAGGGTCGCGTAATGCCGACTGCATCCACTTCCTGAAATGCATCTTCACCTATCGCAAACGTTGGCACCTGACCGCTGATAACCACCAGCGGAATCGAATCCAGATAAGCCGTCGCAATACCCGTCACGGCATTCGTCAGTCCAGGCCCTGACGTGACCAGAGCCACGCCGACTTTGTCGGAAGAACGCGCATAACCGTCAGCCGCGTGTACGGCAGCCTGTTCATGGCGCACCAGCACATGTTTGACCTTATCTTGTTGAAACAGCGCATCGTATATGTGCAGCACCGCCCCACCCGGATAGCCGAATACATATTCAACCCCTTCTTCCTGCAAACAACGGATGGTAATTTCCGCGCCAGTCAATTCCATGACATTACCTTATGATTAAACCAAAAAAGAACTGCGTAAGATAAAGGCAAGTGGCATTTTGGTCAACCACTTGCAGCAGAGGGGAGGACAATCTTGGCAAAATTCATCACAATTTGCTACTATTCGCCGCTCGCAAGGAGCAAAAACTGGCTACTCAAGCTGAATTAAGCCTTTTCCTCACCCACGTTGAACGTCGCGCCTACAAGCAGGCAACATTCGCTGTGCATGACGGCCACACTGCGCTGGACATCGTTCAGGACGCAATGATCAAGCTGGCGGAAAAATATGGCGACAAACCCGCAGAAGAATTACCGCTGTTGTTTCAGCGCATTCTGCAAAACACCGTTCGTGATCATTTCCGTCGCCAGAAAGTCCGCTCCCGTTGGATCACGCTGTTTTCTGCCTTTCAGCCCAAACACGAGGAAGAAGAGTTTGACCCACTGGATGTTCTCGAGGATAACGATAATCAAAGCACCCCCGCCGCGCCGGATGCCGATGCACAACAACAGCAAACACTGCACATAATCGAAAGTGCGTTAAGTAAATTGCCAGCGCGTCAACGAGAAGCCTTTCTGTTGCGTTACTGGGAAGGCATGGATACAGCCGAGACGGCAAAGGTAATGGGCTGCACCGAAGGGAGCGTCAAAACTCACTGTTCACGAGCAAACCACGCACTGGCTTTAACCCTCAAGGCAAAGGGAATAGATCTCACATGAAAAACGATACGCAACACCTCAATCACCAAAAAATCAAAGCATTGCTTAACCGCAGCACCGAACAACTTGACGGCGACACCCTGTATTCTCTGCGTCAAGCCAGAACCGCTGCGCTGCACCAGCAACGCATCCTTACCCCGGCTTTTACACTGAACGCCATCGGTCACCGCGCCTACGCCGTACTGCCACACTCTACAGGACAATGGCTGGCTACCTGTTTGCTGCTCGCGGCTCTCGCCGTCAGCACAACCGCTTACTGGCAACACCAGCAAGCCCAGCAACGCAGTCATCTGGACATTGCCATCCTGACCGATGACCTTCCCATCGAGGTTTTTATTGACTAAGCCGCATGAAGACTTCAACCATCGCACTACTATTTCTTTGCGCCTTGAGCAGCACCTTAGCCTTTGCCTCGCCCCAACCTTGGCATAAGCTGACTCCTGTCGAACAAGAAGCACTTGCGCCCGTACAGCCCCAATGGAACAACCTGCCCGAGAAACAGCAGCAGGAGTTGCTGCTTATGGCCGAGCACTACCCTAAATTCAGCCCTGCTGCAAAACAACGTTTTTTAAGCCGCATGACCACCTGGGTACAACTCACCCCCGCGCAACGTCAGGCTGCGCGCGACAAATTTCATGCCTTCAGCAAAGTCCCTCCTGAAAAACGCGAACAAGTCAAACAGATGGTCAGGGAAAAACAGCAAACAAAAACGCCTTGAATCAACGCTGAACTGCACCTCTCCAGACACCCGTTGCCCCACGCTTTACAGGATTCAGCGTTTTTCCACCCGCCATAACATCGCCACAGCCAGCAGTAAAAATAGCCCCGTCATCGCCGTCGCACTGAACAAAGGTTGCCAGTCATTGAGTGCCCCCAGACTGGCAAACAGGCGACCAACGAAGTGGAACAGCAATCCCAGCACGATCCCCAGGAATACCATCACACTGACACCGCCAGAACGTCGCTGATACGATGCAAAGGGTAGCGCCAGCACCATCATCACCAGCAAGGCAAACGGATAAACCAGCTTATTCCACATCGCGATTTCGTAGCGCGCACTTTTTTGCTTGTTTTCCTTCAAGTGAGCGGCATATTTATACAAATCATAAGCAGACATTTGTTCCGGCACGACCAGCATTACACTCATGATGCCCGGTGTCAGCGCTGACCCCCATTGCTGACTTTGCGACGCATGGGTCGTAACACCGAGCTTGTCAAAACGCGTTTCCACAACGCCTTCCAACAGCCAATTCCCCGGCTTGAGATAGCTTGCACTATCGGCACTGATGATTTTTTGCAGATGAAATGTCTCATCAAAACTGTAAATGGCGATGCCCGACAAGCTGGTGTCAGGCAATACACTTTTAACGTTCACAAAATTACGCTCATCCTTGACCCAAACGCCGGAACGAAATGCCTGCAAGGAAACAGCGGAATTTTGCACTTTGAGACGCAGTTTCTGTGCCATGCGCTCACTGGGCGGCGCAATCAATTCACCCGACACAAAGCTCAGGACAATTAACGGCAGAGCGATTTTGCACAGCGCCCCCAGCATCTGGCCTGAAGAGACACCCGAAGCGCGGAATATGGTCAGTTCAGAATGTGCCGCCAGTTGCACCAGCGCAAAGATAGTGCCAACCAGCACCGCCACCGGAAACAATTCATAGATGTGTCCAGGGATGGTCAACACCACGAACAACAGCACATATTTCAGGGTGTATTGGCCGTGCCCCATAACGCTAAGCTCATGAATAAAATCAAGAAAAGCAAATAACATAATGAGCGTGGCGAATACCAGCGCAACGCTGGCATATATTTCCTTGGCTAAATAACGAGTCAATAATTTCATTTTCTGAATACCCGATGCCACGAAAACAACTGGGTACGCCAATAAAAGAGCACGGCCACAATCAACAGCATCAAGGCGTGTATGCCCCACAGCCCGATGCCGGGCGCTAACTTACCCTGCCCTACCCACGCATTGGTCACACTAATCATATTGCTGTACAGCATATACAACACGATCGCCAAAATCAGATTTAGCGACCTGCCAACACGCGGATTGACATAACTCAAGGGGATAGCCAGCAAAGCCAGTATCGCCGCGCTAATGGGCAAACCCAGCCGCCACTCCAGTTCGGACAAATTCCAGGTAGTGGGATTGCGCCATAATTCGGGGGTGGGCATGGTGCGCGCAATGGGTTGAATTTGTAACGCTGCCGAAGATTCGATACGCATGGCGTAACGCTCAAATTCCACGATGCGATAATCGCGCTGCCCCGGCGTGCCTTCATAACGGGTGCCATTTAGCAACACCAGGAAGCGGTCGCCATTCGGCAGCGTTTCCTGGAACCCTTCGCGAGCCACCATCGTACCCAGCTTGGAGTTTTGTACCGAACGCACAAAAATATTACCGACGCGGTTGCTTCCGACATCAACGTCCTCGATGAAATACACTCGGTCGGCCTGACTGGACTCGCGAAACATACCCGGCGTAATCCCGGCAATTTCATCGCGGCTTTCCAATTTGTTCTTGAATTCATCGGCTTTTTGCAATGCCCAGGGCGACAAGACCAGACTCAGCACTGCGATCAGTGCCACTACCGGCATGGCATAGCTCAACACCGGGCGCATCCAGTACGTCAGACCGATGCCGGAACTGAACCACACCACCATCTCACTGTCGCGATAACAGCGCGACAAGGTCAGCAAAATGGACATGAACAAACTCATGGAAAGCAACACCGGAAAATAATTCAGCGCACTAAAACCCAGCAGTGCCAGCACGCCATCTACCGCCAGCTTGCCGCTGACCGCCTCACCCAGAAAACGGATCACCTGACTGACCACGACGATGCCCAGCAGAATGGAAAATATCAACAAGCCATTACCGATAAATTCGCTCACTAATGCGCGATGAAACAGGCTCGCACGAAACATTTTTGACTTAGTGCGGTAAGTTTGCGGATAATCAGACATTGCAACGTAACCTGAGATTGAGGAGTAACGCGTGGAATTTAGCATAAAACAATGCAGCCCGGAAAAGCAGCATAGTGCCTGTGTCGTCGTGGGGGTCTATCAAGGCGGTCAATTATCGGCCGCTGCACAACAACTGGATGCAGCGGGAAACCGACAAATCAGCGCGCTCATCGAGCGCGGCGACATCACGGGCAAAGTGGGCAGCAGTTTGATGTTGCACACACTTTCCGGCATCGCAGCCGAACGTGTGTTGCTGGTCGGGCTGGGCAAAGCTGATGAATTCAACGGCAAAAAATTCCTCGAAGTATTGCGCGCCACCTTTACGGCACTGCAAAACTCGGTTTGTAAAAACGCTACCTTGTATCTCACCGATCTGGCAGTAACAGAACGCGACGCAATCTGGAAAATCAACCAGTCCATCCTGCTCGCCGCCGAATCTGCTTACCGCTGCGACCATCTCAAGAGCAAACCCGCCGACCCGCCCACCCTGCACAAAATCCTCCTGGGTTGTGCCGATAAACCGGACGAAGCCGGACAAACCGCCGTGCAACAGGCCAGCGCGATAGCGGATGGCGTAAAGCTGGCCAAAGACCTGGGCAACCTGCCCGGCAACATCTGCACCCCGACTTATCTGGCAGATCAAGCCACCGATCTGGCTAAACAGCACAAACTCAAAGTGACCGTCCTCGAAGAAAAGGACATGGAAAAACTGGGCATGCACTCGCTGCTGTCGGTTTCAAGCGGTAGCCGCCAACCCGCCAAGCTGATTACCCTGGAATACCGTGGCGGCGACAAGAAACAAAAACCCATCGTGCTGGTCGGCAAGGGGCTTACCTTCGACGCGGGTGGCATTTCCATCAAACCCGGTGCTGGCATGGACGAAATGAAATACGATATGTGCGGCGCCGCCAGCGTGCTGGGCACGATGCACGCCATCGCCGAAATGTCGCTCAAACTGAACGTCGTCGCCGTCATCCCCAGCAGCGAAAATCTGCCGGATGGCGCGGCCAGCAAGCCCGGCGACATCGTGAAAAGCATGGCCGGCCTGACCATTGAAATCCTCAACACCGACGCAGAAGGTCGGCGCATCCTGTGCGATGCGCTGACCTATGCGGCGCGTTTCAAACCCGACACCGTAGTGGACATCGCCACCCTTACCGGCGCATGCGTCATCGCGCTGGGCCATGTCGCCAGCGGCTTGTACAGCAATCAGGACACGCTCGCACATGAACTGTTTGCAGCGGGCGAATATGCGAATGACCGCGTTTGGCAGATGCCGCTATGGGACGAATACCAGCAGCAACTGGACAGCAATTTTGCCGACATGCAAGACATCGGCGGACGCGAGGCTGGCAGCATCACCGCCGCCTGCTTTTTGTCACGCTTCGCCGAAGACTACCGCTGGGCGCATCTGGATGTCGCGGGTACTGCCTGGAAATCCGGCAAGGAAAAAGGCGCGACCGGTCGCCCCGTGCCCTTGCTCACGCAATACCTGATTAACCGCGCCAAATCGTAGGGGCGTATGGCAACACGCCCCTGCACGCGCTTGTGAAATGAAATAACATGACCCAAGTAGATTTCTACACTGGCTCTCCCGACAAGCTGCGCAGCGCTTGCCAGTTAAGCCAGAAAGCCATGCAAAATGGGCTAAAAACCGTCATCAGCCTGCCCGATGCGGCGAGTTGCGACGCACTGGACAAACTGCTGTGGGTTTATCCCGACACAGGCTTTATTCCGCATTGCCTGAGCGATGCGCAACAAGCGGCACAAACCCCTGTTCTTTTGAGCTACAGCGGCAGCACCTTTCCGCATCACGACTTGTTAATCAGCTTGTGCGCCGAGGCTCTGCCTTTTTTCAGCCGCTTCGACCGCCTCATTGAAATCATCGGCACGGATGAAGAAGACAGCCGCCTGGGGCGAGAACGCTACAAATTTTATCGGGATCGCGGCTACGAACTGCGCCATTTCGATCTATCCCGGGAACAACGCAAATGACACAACAACCTGACAATGACAAATTGCCCTGCCTGACTGAAATAGTCAGCGATAGCCGACTGGACGACTTACCCATCCTCACGGAAATCATCATTGAGGCTCCGGTCGGAGACCTCATAACTGGCGAGCAGCCGCTTAATCCCGCAGCTGCAACAGCGTTTCAGCCCGTCGTTCAGGAAATCATCACGGCTGCTGTGCCACGCACCTTGACCGCAGAGGACATGCAACTTTTGTTGCAGCCTATTGAAGCGCATCTCGAAACGGTTTTCACCAGCAAGCTCAACAGCCAGCTCGAACAACTGCAAAAACTGGCGGTTGATCTGGCGGTTAGCGAATTCAAGGCGAAACTCCCGCAATTGCTGCATGACGCATTGAACAAGACAGATGAAAGTGGTAAGTGGTAAGTGGTAAGTGGTAAGTGGTAAGTGGTAAGTGGTAAGTGGTAAGTGGTAAGTGGTCAGCCAGTTTTACTTACGACTCACCACTCACGACTTACCGCCCCTGTCGTATAATCCCGCCCTTCATAAAAGCACGAACGCCGCTGTTCGGAACATTGCCATGGAATTGACCAAAAGTTTTGAACCCAAAGAAATCGAAGCGCGCTGGTATCCCGTCTGGGAACAATCCGCTTACTTCAAGGCCGGAGTTGACCCCGCCAAAACCGACTCTTTCTGCATCCAACTGCCGCCGCCCAACGTCACCGGCACGCTGCATATGGGGCATGGTTTCAACCAGACATTGATGGATGCGCTGACCCGCTACCACAGGATGCGCGGCGACAATACCCTATGGCAACCGGGTACGGATCACGCGGGCATCGCCACCCAGATTGTGGTGGAACGCCAACTGGATGCCCAAGGCATTTCGCGCCACGATTTAGGCCGCGAAAAGTTCATCGAAAAAGTCTGGGAATGGAAGAAATTTTCCGGCGACACCATCACCCGCCAGATGCGCCGTTTAGGCACCTCGCCCGACTGGTCGCGCGAGCGCTTCACCATGGATGCCGACCTGAACAAGACCGTCACCGAAACTTTCGTGCGCCTGTACAACGAAGGGCTGATTTATCGCGGTAAACGCCTGGTCAACTGGGATCCGAAACTGCACACCGCTGTCAGCGATCTGGAAGTGGTGCAGGAAGAAGAAGACGGCTTCATGTGGCACATCCGCTATCCGCTTGCCGAACCCGACACCCTGCACGGGTTGACCCATCTGACCGTCGCCACCACCCGCCCGGAAACCCTGCTGGGTGACGTGGCCGTGATGGTGCATCCAGAAGATGAACGTTATCAACATCTCATCGGCAAGTTTGTGAACCTGCCGCTGTGCGACCGCACCCTCCCCATCATCGCTGATGATTATGTGGATAAGGAATTCGGCACGGGCGTAGTGAAAGTCACGCCCGCGCACGACTTCAACGACTATGCGGTAGGACAACGGCATGGGCTTCCGATGATTTCCGTGCTTACGCTGGATGCCAAAATCAACGAATTCGCTCCCGAAAAATATCGCGGCATGGATCGCTTCGAAGCGCGCAAAGTCATCGTGGAAGATCTGAAAGCCGCCGGTGTATTCGACAAAGCCGAGAAGCACAAACTCAAAGTGCCGCGCGGCGACCGCACCGGCGTGGTCATCGAGCCGATGCTCACCGACCAGTGGTTCGTAGCGATGAGCAAACCCGGTGAGGATGGCCGTAGCATCACCGAACAGGCGCTGGAATGTGTGCGTTCTGGCGAGATCAAGTTTTACCCGGAAAACTGGGTGAACACCTATAACCAGTGGCTCAACAACATCCAGGACTGGTGCATCTCGCGCCAACTGTGGTGGGGGCATCAAATCCCTGCCTGGTATGGCGTGAACGGCGAAGTGTTCGTCGCATCCAACGAAGATGAGGCGCGCCAACTGGCCGATAAGGCGGGTTATGCGGGGCAACTCGACCGCGACAACGATGTGCTGGACACCTGGTTTTCTTCCGCGCTGTGGCCGTTCTCCACGCTGGACTGGGAGATGGACAGGGCTTTTGAGGATCAGAATGAATTCGTGAAGCACTATCTGCCCTCGTCTGTGCTGGTAACGGGCTTCGACATCATCTTTTTCTGGGTGGCACGCATGGTGATGATGACCAAACATCTCACCGGCAAAATCCCCTTCAAGGATGTTTATGTCCACGGCCTGATCCGCGATGCGGAAGGCCAGAAGATGAGTAAATCCAAGGGCAATGTACTCGATCCTATTGATTTGATTGATGGAATTGACTTGGAATCGCTGGTGCAAAAACGCACCACCGGTCTGATGAACCCGAAACAGGCGGCGCAGATCGAAAAACACACCCGCCACGAATTCCCCAAGGGTATTCCGGCCTTCGGCACGGATGCGCTGCGCTTCACCTTCGCCTCCCTCGCCTCGCCCGGACGCGACATCAAATTCGATATGCAACGCTGCGAAGGCTACCGCAACTTCTGCAACAAACTGTGGAACGCTACCCGCTTCGTGCTGATGAATTGCGAAGGACACGACACCGGCGTGGATGAAACCTTGCCGCTGGAATACTCCGCCGCCGACCGCTGGATGATCAGCCTGCTGCAACAGGCCGAAGCAGAAATGGCGCAACACTTCGCCGATTACCGTTTCGACATGGCGGCACGCACCGTGTATGAACTGGTGTGGAATATCTATTGCGACTGGTATGTGGAACTGGCCAAAGTCCAGATTGCCAACGGCAATCTGGAACAACAGCGCGCCACGCGCCGCACTTTGGTGCGCGTGCTGGAAACCATGCTGCGTCTGGCGCACCCGATTATCCCGTTCATCACCGAAGAACTGTGGCAATCCGTCGCCCCCCTGGCGGGGGTTTCGGGGGATTCGATCATGCTGCAAGCCTATCCATCGGCAAATGTCGGCAACATAGACCAGGCCGCAATCGCGCAAATCACCTTGTTGCAGGAAATGGTCAATGCTTGCCGCCGCTTGCGCAGCGAGATGAACCTGTCTCCCGCTGCCCGCGTGCCGCTGATTGCCGCAGGCGATGCTGCGATGCTTTCGGCACTCGCGCCCTACATCACCGCATTGGCCAAACTCAGCGAAGTGCAGATTGTCGCTGAATTGCCGGGCGATGAGGCAGCCGTAGCGATTGTCGGCGCGTTCAGGCTGATGCTGAAAGTCGAGATTGATATTCCGGCTGAACGCGCAAGACTGGACAAGGAAATTGCCCGACTGACCAGCGAAGTTGCCAAAACGGAGGCAAAACTTGGCAATGAAAGTTTCGTCGCACGCGCCCCGGCTATCGTTGTGGAACAGGAAAAGAAACGCATGGCCGACTTCAGCACCACGCTGCTGCAACTACAGGCGCAACGCGCGAAACTAGGAAAGCACTGATTTATTCGTCATTGATGAAACCACTAGCCAGCAAGCTGGCAAGTGGCTGGTTATCCGGCGAAGGCCGGAATCCAATGCTTTGATTAAAAAGCATTTTTTGCGAAAACGAAAAAATCGAAAAATAAACCTTTCCCTTCAAGTCCGACAGACTCCTAGCGGCGGCGGATCAAGAATACGAATTCGCCATCCTCTGTGGCGGACGACAGCAATTCATTCCCCGTCTTGCTGCAAAAATCCCTGAAATCGTTGGGCGAGCCCTGATCTGTGGCCAGCACTTTTAACACCTCGCCGCTGCACATCGCGGACAACGATTTTTTTGCCCTGAGGATGGGTAAGGGACAGGCCAACTGGCGCACATCCAGCACCACCTCCCCGCCTTGATGCGTATCTTTGGTCATGCTATCGGCAACCCGGAATGCGCCCAGGCGGTGATGCCGCCTTGCAGGTTATACACATCGGTGAAACCGTTCGCGTCGGCAAATGCGGCAGCCTGCGCCGAGCGTCCGCCCATCTGGCAATAGAACACGGTCTTGGCAGACTTATCCAATTCGCTCAAACGCAAAGGCAACAAATGCAACGGCAGCGCATCCCCTTCCGGGATTTTGCCGCGCGCCACTTCGGCTTCGGTACGCACATCAATCAGATGAAAATTGCCCTGCTGCTGCATCGCCACCAAATCGGCAACGCTGATATTCTTGAATCCTGTCACGTTTATTCCTTTGCATTCATTTTAACGGGGGCGAATTCTGCGCATTGTTGGCGACAAAGTCCAGCGTAGCGGTTGGGGCACGGCGCAAACAATGCGCTTATCCAACCCACACTTTACTCATCAAATCCGTTTATCATAGCGGCCATGAAAAAAATAACCCTTGCCTTGTTGCTGTGTTTCTCTCCCTGCCTGTACGCCGACGGTCTGCCCGATTTGGGGGATGTCTCGCAGGCCACGATTACCCCGCTACAGGAACGCCAGATCGGCCAGCAAAGCATGATGGAGATTCGCGCCAGCAAGCAGTTTCTGGATGACCCGGAAATCAGCGATTACCTGAATCAGTTGGGTTACAAACTGGTTCAGTTCAGTTCCGAACCCGGGCTGAATTTCGAGTTCTTTGCCCTGAATGATTACAACGTCAACGCGTTTGCCCTGCCGGGGGGGTTCGTCGGAGTGAATTTGGGCTTGCTGCTCACCACACAAAGCGAATCCGAACTGGCCTCCGTACTGAGCCATGAAATCGCCCACGTCACCCAGCACCATCTGGCGCGCATGGTCGCCGCCCAAAAAGGCGATACGATGGCCTCTCTGGCGGCTATCGCGGTGGCGTTGCTCGCCGCACGCAACAACCCGCAAGCCTCACAAGCCGCCCTCGTCGGAATGCAGGCGCGCGCCATGCAAAAACAACTGGATTTCACGCGCATCTATGAACAGGAAGCGGATCGCATCGGTCTGGAAATATTGCAAAAAGCCGAATTCAACACGCATGCCATGCCCGAATTTCTGGACAAACTGCAACGCGCCACCCGCCTATTGGAAGGCAATGCCCCCAACTACCTGCGCACCCACCCCGTCACCAGCGACCGGATTGCCGACATCGAAAACCGGGTTAACAAACAACCGTACCGCCTCATCACCGACAGCCTGAATTTTCAATTGGTGCGCACCAAGGTTATTGCCGGGCAAAAAACGCCCGCCGATGCCATCACCTATTTCAACGATGCGCTAACCACCCATCAGCACGGCAACCCGCTGGCACAACGCTATGGTCTGGTCAGTTCCTGTCTGCGCAACAACGAGATTGAGCGCGCCGGCAAGGAGTTGGCAACGCTCGAAAAACAGGCAAAAAACAGCCCGGCAGCGCAGCATAACCCCATGCTGGAAACGCTGACCGGGCAAGTCAAACGGGCAAGCAAAGCGCCTGACACACTGGAATTTTATCGCCTCGCCGTACAGAAATTCCCCCAGCATCGCGCGCTGATTTACGATTACGCCGACCTGCTGCTGCAAAGCAAGCAGGCAGAAACCGCCGTCAAACTGCTCGCCGAACAGATCACCCGCCACCCCAGCGACACCACGCTTTATGAGCTGCAAGCACGCAGCTACAACCAGTTACAGCAACCCTTGCAACAACATCAGGCGCAAGCCTATAGCTACGCCTGGCAAGGCAATCTGTTTGCAGCAATCCAACAACTTGAAATGGCAAAACAAGCGGGGGGGAGTTTTTACGAACTTTCCACCATTGAATCTGACCTGCGCGAACTACGCGAAATGCGGGAGGCGCAGGTAAAGAAATAGGCCGGCACGTACGGGCAGTGCCTTGCCTATGCCGGTCTACTTTATCAAATGCAAACCCTGCGCACCATTGCGTACCGCCGATGTCAACAACCGATAATCAAATGTCGCCAGTTGCCCACCGTGATGACACGCCAACGCCAACAGGTAACTATCTGTTACCTGCCCGGAACTGAGCAGGCGATCCCTGTCAAACGTCGCAGTATCCGCCAGACTGATGTCGTCAGGCCAAAACATATGACCGGGTAGTGCGCGCAATCCTTCCATCAACGGCAACACAGCCGATGGCTTGCCTGGTGAATTGGGATAACGGGCATGCCCCACGATACGAAGCAGGCCATTTTCTGTTATCGGACAAGTAGCCCATGCTTGGCACCCTGCGTCGTGAACCACTCATGTGCCGCATCATGCTGAATATGGGCTGGGTCAATCAATGCGATCAGTACGTTCACATCAAGTAAAAATATCATTCAGGCAGCTCATCGCGTAACTGATTAACCAACTCCGGCGTGACCCTTACTGCTCCCGTCGTGCGCATCAGCAAAGGCACACCATTGCGCGTATTGCCACTTGACACGGGGATTCGCAGCGACTGTCTTGCCAAGGATGACAGTATATTACCAACACTCTTGTGTTGAATCCTTGCCAACCCCTTGGCTGCGGCAAGCACATCAGCATCTATGGTCAAAGTTGTTCGCATGTCTATCCTCCTTACAGCATCAATCGTCGCGCATCATACCTCAATCAACTTTGCACCATCAATACTCACAGAAATGCCGATCTGGACCTCACCGCTGTCGCCCTGACTAAACGCCGCTACAGTTGGCTACAGGAGCTGAGCGGACGTGGTGGTACAGCACCATTGCCCTGTCGTTGGATTGCGGGCCAGAGTGATCGTCTTACCCGCCACCCCAGCGACACCACGCTTTATGAGCTGCAAGCACGCAGCTACAACCAGTTACAGCAACCCTTGCAACAACATCAGGCGCAAGCCTATAGCTACGCCTGGCAAGGCAATCTGTTTGCAG
>Ga0210015_1000885_pt1 | contig 30441 bp, 27 predicted proteins | sample CryGeymeta201522_FD_185471 | JGI IMG/M metagenome (GOLD analysis project Ga0210015, IMG submission 185471) | Groundwater microbial communities from Crystal Geyser aquifers in Utah, USA - Crystal Geyser metaG 2015-22 (SPAdes) (version 2) | ecosystem: Environmental > Aquatic > Deep subsurface >... | reverse complement strand
TCTATTATTACCCTTTGTAGAATAAATAGTTTTTTCAATGAATTCTTTCTGACTTTCTTCCTTTATCTCAGTTAATAACCTTCCTATACCCAGGTTATCAACGTGATAAATATCACCCGCCCCCAAAAGCCGACTACCCACATCTAATGCCTGGGTAGCCTCTTTAAATGATTTATTTAGTCCCCGAATGCCTTCATGATATTCTCCAATTCCGATAGTCACTTTAAACTTCATCCTTTGAGAAATAGTATTTTTTATTTTCTCTCCAATTATGAAAATTTTTTTTCTCGCCATTTCAGCCAAATCTTTTAGATTAATGGTTTTTAGAACTACAAATCTATCCCCCCCCAGGTAAGATACAATTTCCTGGGGCGAATTAACAAATATTCCTTGAATATTTTTTACCACATCATTCTTTAACCTTTGTAAATAAATCTCCCCCTCTTTCAATCCTCTAAAGGTCTGAAAACTTTTTTGGGCAGTCTTTCCAAACTGGTAGATATCCATGACCAGGGCTACCCGAGGAATCAGAATATCATATCCTACAATCTGTCCACGAGTGATAAATAAATCTGAATCATTTCCAATTCTCCCAGAAATCATATCTTGAATAAAATTTTCCCGAGCCTGTTGTTCTAATTGTAATTCTTTTAATAAAAATTCTTGTTGTAACATCATTTCGACAGTCATTTTAATCACCTCTCCAAAAGGTGTAACTTCATTCGGCTCACCGGTAATACCCACTACCCCTATAATTTTGTTATTATATTCTATAGGGAGATTAATTCCTGGTTTTGCCCCCACTAAATGATTTATATCTTTAGAATAAATTTCCAACTTCTTTCCTTCTTTAATTACTTGGGCTGCTCCTTCATGAAACTGATTTAAGCGACTTTTATCTCCCGAACCAATAATCACTCCATTTTCATCCATAATATTAATATTTTTCCCTAAAATATTCATAGTTTTATCTACAATATTCTGGGCAAGTTTATGAGTAATTCTCATCAGTAAGTCACCTCTCTTCAAATAAAATTCGTATCTTGATATAGTATACAGTATCGAGTATCAAGTATCGTGTTAAGAAAGAGAAAGAAAAATACTATTCTACTTTTTATCTACCTCAATAAAGTTTATATCAGCAAATTATCTTTTATAATTATCTTATTCGGTAGAATAAACAAAAATCCTTCTTTTTAATTATATCTGTTGATTTAAAAATTACAACCATAGACAAGCGGGCCTGCCCTCGTGAAAACGGGGGGTGCCTGTCCTTGAATTGGTGAATAGGAAAATTGGGTAATCGGTAAATTAATTATAAATATTTTAATAAAAAAGAGGAATTTATTTCAAAAAAATAGTATTATAATTTAAGAAACAAATTTACTTTAATTTTTGAATAAAAAAATAAAAAATAAGAGGTGAAATATTTTTTGGAAATAAAAAATGTAAATTATGAAGAGATTCCCATAGAAAAATTAAGATGGAAATGCGACCTTAGCAAATTAAATATTAAAACTACCAATGACTTAAAGCCCTCTAAAAAGATATTAGGTCAAGAACGAGCTTTAAAAGCTATAAAACTGGGTTTAGAAATGGAGTATTTAGGGTATAATTTATTCGTAACTGGTAAAGCAGGAACTGGAAGAAGCACTACAATTAAAATGTTATTGGAAGGGAGGAAGAGAGAGGGGGTAGAATTTGATGATAAATGTTATGTTAATAATTTTAAAAATCCGGATATGCCTCGAGCAATAAATCTTCTTGCTGGCCAGGGAAAAATATTTAAAAAAGATATGGAAAATTTGATTTCCTCTTTAAGAAAAAAAATTCCTCTTATCTTTGAAAGTAAAAGATATCAAGCTAATAAAAAATCTATTATAGAAGATTTAAAAAATAAACAAAAAGAGATGGTAAAAAAATTTGAAAAAAGAGTTAATAAAGAAAATTTTACCTTAGTTCAAATTCAAATGGGAATTTATACTAAACCAGAAATTCTACCTATAATTACTGGTAAACCAATAAATTTAGATAAATTAGAATCGATGGTAGAATTGAAACAATTCTCTGAAAAAGATTTTAAGATAATTCAAAAGAAATATAATGAATTATCATCTCAATTGAGTGAGATATCCAAAGAAATTAGTAATATTGAGAAAGATCTAAACCAAAAATTATTTTCCTTAGACTATAAAATGGTTTCACCTATGGTAGAAGAATTGATATCTGAATTAAAGGAAAAATACAAAAATAAAAAAATAAACCTATACTTAGATGAAATTAAAGAAAATATATTAAATAATATCGAAAAATTCCAGGAAAAGAAAGAAAAAGAAACCCCGGTTATCCCAGGATTGGTTATCCGTCCTGCAAAAGACAACTTTAAAGAATATGAAGTAAATGTAATTGTAGATAATTCTGAAACAAAGAACTCGCCAATAATCATCGAAACTAACCCTTCTTATAAAAATCTGTTTGGCAGCATTGAAAAAACCTTAGATAAATTTGGACACTGGAGAACAGATTTTACCAGAATAAAAGTAGGCTCACTTTTAAGGGCTAACGGTGGATTCTTAGTATTAAATGCTTACGATACCTTAATTGAACCAGGAGTGTGGCCGGCATTAAAAAGAAGTTTATTACATAGAAAAATAATAACTCAAACCTATGATCCCTTTTATATGTTTACCACCTCTGCTTTAAAACCTGAACCAATAGAATGTAATACCAAAGTTATTATGATTGGCGATCCTTTTCTTTATTACCTTCTTTATTCAGGTGATGAAGATTTTAAAAAAATTTTCAAAGTTAGAGCTGACTTTGACTCCATAACTAAAAAAGATAACAATAGTATTTATCAATATACTTGTTTTATCCAAAACATCTGTCAAAGAGAAAAATTAAGACCATTTGATAAAAGTGGCCTATCTGCAATTATCGAATATGCTGTCCGTTTATCTGGCAGACAAAATAAAATGTCCACTCAGTTTAATAATTTAGTAGATGTCTTAAGAGAAGCTAGTTATTGGGCTAAAGAAGACGATAGCCCTATAGTTAATGAGAAATACGTAGATAAAGCTATAAATGAAAAGATTGAACGGCTTCGATTAGTAGAAGAAAAAATTCAGGAAATGATAGAAGATGGAACTATAATGATTGATTGCCAAGGAGCGGTAACTGGACAAGTTAATGGTTTAACTGTATATGACTTAGGTGAATACTCTTTTGGTAAACCTACTCGTATAACCGCAAAAACTTCTATGGGAAGAGCAGGAATAATAAATATTGAAAGAGAAGCTGATTTGAGTGGTAAAACCCATAATAAAGGAGTACTCATCTTGAGTGGTTATCTTAGAGCAAAATATGCTCAAGATAAGCCTTTAACTGTCAGCGCCAGTATCTGCTTTGAACAATCTTATAGTGGTGTAGAAGGAGATAGTGCCTCTTCTACAGAAGTTTATGCTTTACTTTCCAGTTTGGCTGACTTACCATTAAGACAAGATATCGCCATCACTGGCTCTATTAATCAAAATGGAGAGATTCAACCTATAGGGGGAGTAAATCAAAAGATTGAAGGTTTCTATGAGGTGTGTAAATCTAAAACACTTACTGGAACTCAGGGAGTAATCATACCTGCTCTTAATATTTTAGATTTAATGTTACGAAAAGATGTGGTAGAAGCGATAAAAGAAGGAAAATTTCATGTTTACCCGATAAAAACCATTGACCAGGGGATTGAAATATTAACGGGAGTAAAAGCCGGGGAGAGAAAAAATGATGGAAATTTTGAAGAAGATACAGTAAATTATTTAGTTGATAAAAAATTAACTGAATTTGCTAAAAAATTAAAAGAATTTGGTACAGAAATGAAATAATAAGAATAAGTCAAAAATATTTTTATTAAAAAAGAGGATTTTTAAAAATAATGTTGAATATATAAGTATAAATTCTTTTGGTAGATTTTTTTGGCTTTTTAGAAAGCTATAATATATTAAAAAAGAAAGGGTGATATATATGCATAAAAATAAATTAAAAGCAAATTTGGTATTTTTTTTAATTTTTTTTATAATCTTTTTTGCCACTACTGCCTTCGCTAACTACGAGACAGAAAAATTACTACAAGAAATTATAGAAAGCAAAGAAGCAAAACCTGATACCTTCACCTATATTAATATGGGTAATTTTTATTGTTCGTTGGATCTATATGAACCCGCTGAAAAAGAATACGAAAAAGCTTTAAATATAGATAAAACAAATATATTAGCCAGGATAAATCAGAGTTATGCTTTGTATAAAATGGGAGAAAGAGAATCAGCCCTTACCAATCTATCTCAAATTATTACCGAGGACCCTAATAATGCCTTTGCTTATTATGTAAAAGGGATGATCTATAAAAATACGCTCGAATATGATTTAGCCATCAAGGAATACGAAAAAGTTGTTGAACTTATTCCTCAAAATGACAAGCTTATTTCCGAATTAGCTCAACTCTACCAGGATAATGACCAATTTATTGAAGCAACGGAAACTTATATAAAATTGGGTAAGCTTAAACCCAGCCCTCATATCCTGGACAATTTTTTAGCTTACCAGGTAAGTGCTACTGGTTATTTAAATTTAGGTGATTATTATAGTAGTATAGGGAACATTGATCAAGCGATATCTGCCTATAACAAAGTTACTCAATTTAGTGAGGATAAACGGTCAATAGCTATAGCCTATTATCGATTAGGACTTATTAATCTAAAAGGCAAAGAATACAAACAAGCTATAATGGAAAAAGTATTATCCCAAAAATTTTACCCGCTATACATCGAAGATTTCACTTTTGATAATTTTGCTCAAGCCTTTATTGAAATAGGTGATATGCATTATAATGCGGGAGAGCTCCAAAACGCTTATCAAAACTATGAAATTGCTTTACAATTAGCAGACTCAAATTATATTCTTTCTGAAGCACATTATAAATTAGGCTTATCTTATTACCGCAGTCAAGATTATGAAAATGCCGTAAGAGAAGGAGAAATTGCCTTAAGCCTAAACCCCGAATATTTATCTGACCAAGAAAGATTAATCGATCTTTTAATTGCTAACTCCTGGTCTAATCTTACTAAAAAAATAACAATTAGCAATTAGTGATGAGTAATAGTCAATAATTTTTAATAAATAAAATCGAGGTGAAAGAAATGAAAGCAAATAAAATAATTAAAGGTTTAACTCTAATACTTATAGGAATAATCTTCTTAGCCAATACTTTAGGAATATTAGACTGGTCTGTATGGTCAAATATATTTAAACTCTGGCCTCTGCTTTTAGTAAGTTTAGGCTTATCTTTAATTTTAAGAGGAAAGGGCCTTTCTTTTTTAGGACCACTAATTATATTACTGGCAATTATATTAGGAGCTGGAGCAATTTATATGGGAATTAATTTTGAAGGGAAAATAGTAAGTGAAGTAAAAACCCTAAGTCGAGAAATAATCGTCGAAGTTCAAAAAGCCCCGGAAGCTGAATTAGTTCCGGAAGTTAAAACACCCTCTGAGACTGAAACAGCTCCAGAAGTTGAATCAGTTCAAGAAGCAGAAGTAACTCCCGAAGTTAAAGAATCCCCTAAAATCGAAAAAGCTTCCATTGAATTAAAATTTGACGTAGGTAAACTTACCCTAAACGAATCTACCCCCCTACTTTATGAATGCATTTCTCAATATAGATATAAAGAATTTGAACCTTTTGAAAAATTCTCCCGTACTGAAAAAGAAGCCAATATCATTATTTATCATTCACCAGTAACTAAAAAAAGAATTTCTAATGATATTAAAAATAATTGGGAATTAAAATTAAATAATCAAATAATATATAATCTATCTATTGAAACGGGAGCTATCAATATGGAGAGTAACTTATCAGGATTTAAAGTAGAAAAACTTTACATTAAAAGTGGAGTAAGCAATATTAACTTGGTGGTTCCTAAATATAATTCTAAAATAATTATAGATACGGGAGCATCTAATATTGATATTGCCATACCTGAAAATGTGGGAGCAACAGTGAATATTGATTCGGGAATTTCTGCCAAAGACCTTGACATTAAAGACTTCACTAAAAAAGATGGTACTTACATTTCCAATAATTATAATTACTCAGAATTTAAAACAACCATAGAGATTGATTGTGGGGTTTCCAATATAGATGTTAATTATATTGATATTCCCTGATAGCCATATCATTACACACCAAAAAGTAAATAAAATAGTAAGGGGTATGATGCATCATACCCCTTACTATTTTATAGCAATTTTACAGATAAATGTTATGATATAAAATAAGTTCAAGTCTCTTAGTATGATAACCTATAAAAATAAATCCATTATTGCGGAGTACGGTAAGTCAATGAAACTAATTCTGGTTGATATCCCTAATTTTGAGCCTGAAATAAATTTCGAAATCGAAAAAAAGATTTTGGAAATAGGCAAACCAGATAGTTTTATCTTAAGGTTCTGGCAAAATAACCCATGTGTGGTTTTGGGAAAATTTCAAAAAGAAGAATATGAAGTAAATCTTGAATACATTAAGAAAAAGAATATTCCGGTCTTCAAAAGATTTACTGGAGGCGGTACTGTTTTCCATGATCAAGGAAATTTAAATATAACCTTCTGTAAAGAAAAAGAAAATATTCTATTTTCAAAATATGTCTTAGAAGAAGCAAAAGGAATAACAGAGATAATTTTAAAAGGGATAAAAGAAGTCTACAAAAATTGTGAAGTCAAGGAAAGAAATTCGATCTTTTTGGGAGAAAAGAAAATTTTAGGTTCTGCTATTGCTCAAAAAAATAATAAATTTTTTTATCACGCCTCACTTCTTATAAATTCTAACTTAAAAGAATTGAAAAAAGTAATAAACTGGGAAGAAAAATATCCCGAAAATACCAGGTCTCCCATTAAAAGCCAGAGAAGCAAAGTCACCAACCTTTCATTTTACACTCCTTTGACCATAGATATGGTAAAAGAAAAAATATTGAAAAATTTTCTACAAACACTTAGAATAGAAGAAAATAATGTAAAAAAAATTTACAATAATGATTTTTTTGAAGATAAAAAATAATTTTTAATTGGTAGAGTTGATTTATTATTTTAGGGATTGGATAAAATGACAAAAGATCATAAAAACTTAAAAAATATAGAACCAGTAAGGGTATCTCCTGAAGAGTTAAATAGAAGAAGGGAAACAAATAAAGTTTGGTTCTCTTCAATCGTTTCCCTTTTGGAAAAATTTATTTCCAAAATAAAAAAGAAAGATTTTTTTATTTCCTTTATAGATTCTGATAGAGTCGTTTTAAAAACAATTTCACCAAGTGGAGGAGAGGGAGTTTTCACAGAAGGTGTTGTTATCAACGAAGAATTTTTTGGAACTACCTCGATAGAGTGTTCTCTTACTCGCAATGAAGAAGTAGAAGTAATAGGATCTGATCATACCTTATTGCAATTAAAAGATTGGGCTTGCGCTTCTTCCCCGATTCATGATTCCGAAGGAAATATTTACGGGGTTATATCTTTTACCTCAAAATTAAATAATTATCCAGATTATGGATTAGGAATCATCTCCTCCCTTTCTCAAGCAATAGAAAAAGAGGTAAGATGGAGAGAAATATCAGAATATTTTAAACTCTCTAAAAAATACCTGGATATAATAAGTAAAGGGACAAAAGATGGAATTATATGTCTTGATGAAGAAGCAAAAATCTTATACATGAATGAAGCTGCCGGAGAAATACTCCACGTTGATATAAAAAACTCATTAGGAAAATTTATTGTGGATATTGTAGATTTTAACCCGGTTATTTTATCTGTCTTTAAAACACATGAAGGTTACACTGACCAGGAGTTTATTATCAATAGTCCTCTTTGGGGAACACTTCATTTTATAAAAAGCGCCGTAGTGGTAAGAGACGAAAAGGGAAATTTTGCCGGAGTAATAGATTTCTTCAGAAAAATAGGCAGAGTAAGAAAATTTGTCACCTCATATATTGGCGCCCAGGCAAAATTTAATTTTTCAGATATCATAGGTACCAGTCTTAAATTGAAAGAAGCAATTAGAATTTCTAAAATTGCCTCAAAATCTAATTCCAACGTCTTAATTCTGGGAGAAACCGGCACCGGGAAAGAAATGTTCGCTCAAGCCATCCACTATGAGGGGTTAAGAAAAAATGGACCTTTTATGGTGATAAACTGTGGAGCAATACCGCGGGAACTTGCCGAAAGTGAATTCTTTGGGTATGAGCCTGGGTCGTTTACCGGAGCAGATAAAAGAGGAAGACCGGGGAAATTCGAGTTAGCCAATAGAGGCACTATTTTCCTTGATGAAATCGGTGAGTTTCCCCTGGGACTTCAGGTAAAACTTTTAAGAGTTCTTCAGGAAAGAAGCATTACTAGAATTGGAGGTACAAGGGCAATTGCGATAGATATCAGGATAATAGCTGCCTCCAATAGAGATTTATCAAAAGAAATAGATAATGAAAATTTCAGAAAAGACCTGTACCACAGGTTAAATGTAATACAAATTAATCTCCCTCCTCTAAAAGATAGAACTGAAGATATTCCAATTTTAGTGAATTATTTTGTGGAAAAGCTTTCTGTAAAATTACAAAAAAATATAAAAAAAGTAGATGATTCATTTATTAAACCTTTAACTACTTATCACTTCCCGGGAAACGTTAGAGAGCTTGAAAACATCATAGAAAGGGCGTTAAACATTTGCGAAAATAATGAATTAAATATATCTCATCTCCCCCGTGAAATAATAAAAAATAATCCTTCTCTTAAATCTATAGATGAAATAAAAAGAGAATCCTTAATTCAAGTTCTTCAAGATACAAAATGGAATATTTTAAAAACGGCAAAAATCCTGGGGATATCAAGGCCTACAGTTTATCACCATATCAACAAGTGGCATATTCAAAAAAAATCCTAAAAATATCTTTATTATTCAATTTTCCTTTTAATAAATAACTTTCTATAGTGTAAATATATTTTACATAGAAGTGTAAAAGAATATTTTATAATTTTACACTTCTATGTTAAGCCTTCCCTTAAACTCCTTATAAAATAATGTCTTTCCAAATTAATGAATCTTGGCACAGAATTTGCTTCTATACTTCTAATAGAATTTCAAGAAATACACATGGAGGTAATGATATATGGTATATTCCAAAGATTTTTTACTAAATCTTTATAAAACCATGGTAAAAATTAGAAATTTCGAACTCATGGCAGAAAAATTATTCTTGGAGGGAGAACTTCTTGGTTTTATTCACCTTTACATTGGGGAAGAGGCCATTGCCACCGGAGTTATGGCTAATCTTAGAAAAGACGATTTCATCACCAGTACACACCGGGGACACGGTCATATGATAGCCAAAGGTGCAGATGTCAACAGAATGATGGCAGAACTTTACGGTAGAACAACGGGTTACTGTAAAGGAAAAGGAGGCTCAATGCATATAGCAGATTTTTCTATTGGGGTTTTAGGGGCAAATGGTGTAGTAGGAGGCGGTCTTCCCATAGCAGTCGGTGCGGGTTTAGGAATAAAAATGAAGAAAGCTGATCAAGTTGTCGTCGCTTTTTTTGGCGACGGGGCGTCGAACACGGGAGCATTTCATGAAAGTCTCAATTTTGCCTCCATATATAGACTTCCCTTAATTTTTATTGTGGAAAATAATCATTATGCTTCTACTGCATCTACTAAAGAAACGACCGCTATAGAAAATATTTCTGACAGGGCAGTTAGTTATGGCATACCAGGGGTAACTATTGACGGAAATGATATTATAGTGGTATATGAAATTGCCAAAGAAATGATAAAAAGAGCCAGAGAAGGCGGCGGACCTTCTCTGATTGAAGCAAAAACCTATAGAATCAAAGGACATTTTGTAGGAGACCCTGAACTTTACAGAGACAAAAAAGAAGTTGAGGAATTCTGGTTAAAGGAACCGATTAAAAAGTTTGAGAAAAAATTATTTGAATTAAAGATGTTAAATGAAGTTGAAAAGAAAAAAATATGGGAGAATAATCAAAAAGAGATTAAAGAAGCGGCTAAATTTGCTAAAGAAAGCCCTATCCCCAGCAATAAAGAGGCTTTAACTGACCTTTTTGTCAATGATTCTGGTTACGATTATTAAAGGAGGTAAAAATGAGGGAAATAACTTTTGCTGAAGCTTTAGGAGAGGCAATTTCTGAAGAAATGGGAAAAAACCCCACTATCTTTACTTATGGTGAAGATGTAGCTAAACAAGGAGGAATATTCGGTGCTTATAAATCTTTTTCAGGAAAATTTTCTGGTAGAATTTTTGATACTCCCATATCAGAAGAAGTTATCTATGGTTCTGCATTGGGAGCTGCACTGGTAGGAATGAGACCTATTGCCGAATTTCATTTTGCAGATTTCCTATTTACCGGTATCCAATCCATCACCCTTCAGATAGAAAAGATTAGGTATATGACTGGTGGCCAAGGAAAACTTCACCTGCTTTTAAGGGGTCCTGACGGTATATCTAATTCTGCTGCAGCGCAACATTCGGAATCTATAGAAACTATATTTATGCACACCCCCGGCATAAAGGTCATCATCCCTTCCACGCCGTATGATATAAAAGGACTGATAAAAACTGCTTTAAGAGAAGATGACCCGGTTATCTGTTTTGAACATAAAATGCTCTATAAAACCAAGGGCTTTGTTCCGGAAAAAGAGTACCTTATCCCCTTTGGCGTTGCCGATATAAAAAAAGAAGGAAATGATGTTACGGTAGTAACTATGTCCAGAATGGTTCATGAATCTTTAAAGGCAGCGGAAGAACTTGAGCATGAGGGTATAAGCGTAGAAGTCATTGACCTGAGGACTTTAGTCCCCTGGGACAAAAATCAAGTTATTGAATCAGTAAAAAAGACTGGACGCTTGGTTGTGGCTCACGAAACCTGGAAGAGGGCTGGATGGGGAGCAGAAATTGCCAGTGTAGTTCAAGAAGAAGCTTTCGATTATTTAGATGCACCGGTGATAAGAGTTGGTGCAAAAAATGTTCCTATGCCTTTTGCTTCCACTCTTCAAGATTTCGTAACTCCCAATTATAAAGATGTAATTAATGCAGTAAAGAAAGTGTTAAGGTAAGAAGATAATGTATGAAATTAAAATGCCTAGATTTGGTTTAAATATGGAATGCGGTTTTATTGAAAAATGGTTTAAAAAAGAGGGAGAAAAGATTAAAGAAGGTGAACCACTTTTTGAGGTTTCTTCCGAAAAGATAACTAATGAGGTAGTTTCTCCTGCTTCTGGTGTCCTGCTTAAAATAATTGGTCAGGAAAAAGAAGAAATAAAAGTAGGGACAGTCATTGCTATCATTGGAGAAGAAGGAGAGAAAATTAAAGAGATTAAAGAAAAAGAAGAACCAGGGAAAATAGATGAAATCCCGGAAAGAGAAGAAATTCCTTCTATGAAGGTTGCTCCTTTGGAAAGAGAAGGACGAATAAAAGCCTCCCCTCTGGCCAAAAAAATGGCTCGAGAAAAAAATCTCGACCTCTCTCAAATGACCGGTACAGGACCGGCTGGAAGGATAGAAAAAAAAGATGTTCTTATCTATCTCTCTTCTGTTTCGGAAAACAAGGCGGATTTTAAAATAGAAAAACTTTCAGGTTTAAGAAGGACCATCGCTGAAAGACTATCCAAATCTTTTCATACAGCGGTCACTTTAACCAATACCACAGAAGTTGATTTTACTGAATTTAAAAAACTAATGAAAGAAAACAAGGTCAGTATAACTTCTGGTTTAGTCTTTTTTCTATCTAAAGTTTTAAGAGAGCTAAATCAATTTAATGCTCACTTTAATCATGACAAAAAAGAAGTAATCATATATAATAATATTCATATAGGCATTGCCGTGGACACGGAAAAAGGATTGATGGTTCCGGTTATCAGAAATACTGACAAATTAAACTTAGAAACAATCAATGACCAAATTAAAAAAATAGCTGATGAAGCAAGAAAAGGTGTAATTTCTGAAAATGATATCAAGGGCTCAACTTTTACTTTGACTAATTTAGGAATGATGAGAACAGAAATATTTACTCCAGTTATTAACCCGCCAGAAGTGGCAATTTTAGGAATCGGAAGAATAATCAAAAAACCTGTGATCGTTGACGAAGATAAAATCAGCATACGGGAGTTAGCTTATCTTTCTCTTTCCTATGACCACCAAATAATAGATGGAGCAGATGCCGCAAAATTCTTAGAAAAATTAGCCAGATTAATTGAAAATCCAGCCCTATTAGGAGGTGAAAGAAAAAAGTTTATAGATCTCTAGCTTCGAGAATAAAAAATTAGAAAATTCATATCAAAAATTTAAGGAGAAAAAAATGAAAAAAATTGTAATTTTAAGTTTAGTCGTCTTACTTTTAATGGGAATTAGTTTTTCCGCAGGTAGTGCACAAGAATTTAAACCCAAAACAGAATATACCATGACCTTAAATGTAGGTAATACCATGGGCTGGGGAATGGGTGCACAAAAATGGTGTGATTTGATCAATGAAAGGACCGGCGGAAAGATTAATGTAAAACCATACTGGGGAAGTCAACTTCTTGCCGGTAAACAGATGAACTGGTTCCAGGCAGTTGCCGAAGGAAGTATAGATTTCGCAGTAGAATCCACTATAAATTCTTCTCCCGTAGTAAAATCACATAACCTTTTCTCTCTACCCTTTTTCATCAATACTTTTGAAAATTTAGACAAAATTGAATATGGCGAAACCGGGAAAAAATTGTTTGCCGAGATGGAGAAAATGCAAGTCAAGGCTTTAGCCTGGGGTGAAAATGGATTTAGACAATTAACCAATAATATAAGACCGGTAAGAACACCGGAAGATACGAAAGGATTAAGATTAAGGGTTTGTCCTACTCCCATATATGATGATATCTTCAAACAATTAGGCGCAGATCCCATTCATATGAACTGGGCAGATGCCGTTACTGGATTCCAACAGGGAGCAGTGGATGGACAGGAAAATCCTTACGGTATTCTTCTTCCGGTTAAAATCTGGGAGTATCATAAATATGTCACGAATTGGAATTACTTAGCTGACCCCCTTCTCTTTGTAGTCAATAAAAGAGTATGGGATTCTTTCCCGAAAGATATACAAACTATTATAAAGGAAACTGCAGAAGAAGCAGGAATGTGGGAAAAGGCCTTTGTAAGAAGAGGACTTGATGGAGATATTTCTATCAACCTTCTAAAAGATAAATTTGGAGAAACTCCTGATATTTTAGATCAAATTGCTTATGTTAAAACTATGGGAATGGAAGTAGCTAAACTGACTGAGGCAGAATTGAATGCCTTCAAAGAAGCAACTAAGCCGGTACTGGATAAATGGATTACTGAAGTAGGAACCGATTTTGTTGCTGCTGCCAAGTTAGATATGGCTAAATAATAAAGCAAATAATAAGTAAAAAGAGGGGGATTTTATGCCCCCTCTTTTTAAAAAATGGAGGAATGAATGGAAGGGAATAAATTAAAAATTGAGGAATTAATTTCAGCAATTTTACTTTTTATCATGGCATCGATTACATTTATAAACGTCTTAAGCAGAAAAATTTTTCATCTTTCTTTTGCCTTTACCGAAGAAGTTACGGTTCATTTTTTTGTATGGGTTACCGTTTTAGGTATTGCTATCGCTTTTGAAAAAGGTGCTCACCTAGGAGTGGTGACTATCTATGACAAATTACCAAAGACCCTTAAAAAAACTGCGGCTTTAATTTCAGCATCTTTAAGTGCTCTTCTTTTTTTAATTGTCAATTATTATGCCTTTAGAGAAATCTATATGGACATAACCATTTTTCATATGGAAAGCGAGGCCTTAAGAATTCCCGAATGGATGTATATTGCTGGAATTCCCCTATTTTCGGTCTTTATTTTTAAAAATATTTATAAAGGATTAAAAATTGAATTTAAAAAAATTGAAGGAGAAGAGGCGAAATAATGCAAATCTTCACTCTTTTTGGAATTTTCGCTCTTCTTCTTTTAATCGGTGTCCCTATCGGAACATCGGTGGGATTTGCAGCAGTATTTTCTATCTGGAAATATGGCCTGGGTGTTACCATGATTTCCAGAAATTTTGCTTCAGGTATTGCTAAATTCCCCTTAATCGCTATCCCCTTCTTTGTCCTGGCCGGCATTTTAATGCAAAAAGCAAAACTTGCAGAAAAAATTTCTAACTTGGCTACAATTCTTGTAGGAAGGGCAACCGGAGGTTTAGCTATTGCCGGGGTCCTGACCTGCCTTTTTTGGGGAGCTGTTTCCGGCTCTGGTCCGGCAACTACCGCTGCAGTCGGCTTAACCATTATTCCGGTAATGATTTACCAAAATTATGATAAAAATTTTTCAGCTGCCACCATTGCTGCAGCTAGTGGACTGGCCATCATTATTCCACCCAGTATAGCTTTTATCATATATGGCAATGTAACTGGTGTATCCGTGGGAGCACTTTTTTTAGGAGGAATTATACCAGGTATAATTATCGGTTTATTTTTAATGGTAGCTGCTTATTTTATTTCTAAAAAAAGAAATTTTCGGGGAATAGAAAAAGGGGGAACGGTAAAAGAAATTTTAATGACTACTAAAGATGCTTTTTGGGCCTTACTTGCACCGGTTATAGTCCTGGGAGGAATATATGCCGGCATCGCTACTCCCACGGAAGCTGCTGTTTTTACGGTATTTTATAGTATTTTTGTTGGATTTTTTGTTTACAAAACTCTCACTCTTAAAGGACTTTACGAAGCATTGGTGGGTACGGTTATTACTTCTGCAGTAGTTATGTTTGTAGTTACCTTTGCTACTCAATTCTCCATCGCATCTGCTATTTTAGGCGTAATAGATATCATGGCCGAGAGTATTATTTCTATCGCTAAAACTCCTATAGCAGTACTGCTTCTGGCAAATTTAGCTATCATTATTGCCGGAATGTTTCTTGATGCCATTTCTATTATTTATGTCTTTATGCCTATTTTTATTCCCATACTTAATTACTACCATATCGATCTGTTATTCTTCGGAATAATATTCGTGGTTGCCCTGGCTATTGGACAGATTACTCCTCCGGTTGCAGTTAACCTGTATGTAGCAGCAAATTTAATAAACAGTAACCTGGATAAAGTCGCCAAGGAGGTATGGATATACGTATTCGCAGTTATATTAGGCTTAATATTCCTTACTTTCTTCCCCCAAATCAGTCTATATGTTCCCGTTGCTTCAGGACTTTATATTCCATAATAAATAGCTGATTGATTAGTGTATATTCGTTTATATATTATGACTAAAAGAGTATGATTCAAATGAATCTAATATTAATAAAAATATTAATTTCAACTGCAATAGTTGCACTATTAGCTGAAATTTCAACAAGGATTAACCCGGTCTTAGGCGGAATATTTTCAGGACTTCCACTGGGAGTGGGTTTATCTGTTTATTTTATTTCTTATCAGCAAGGAATACCATTTTTAGTTAGGGGAATCCCCTGGGGGATTTCAGCTCTATCCTCTTCTATATTATTCTGTTTTTTTTATCTGGTGACAGGAAGATATTTCCAACCAAAAAATAATTTAATTTCTATTGCTACTTCTTCATTAATGGGATTTATTTCTTTTTTTGTTTCAGGTTACTTGATTTACAAATTAGGCTTTAATCTTCTTTTGGCTACTATGATATTTTTCATCATATTTTTTATGAATATTTTTATTTTAAAAAAAATAAAAATAAATCAAATAATTAAGAAAAAAAATAAAAATTCTATTACAAAGCTTTTAATTCGAGGATTAATGGCAGGAACTATCATTTCAATACTTACAGAAATTGCTTCAATTGCTGGAAGCAGGTGGGCGGGAATTTTAAGCTCTTTCCCATCTACATTATTTGCTTTATTAGTCCTTTTGCATTTTGAAGAACAAAAAAATTTATATCCTTCGGTTATTTATGGATTTTCTTTTAGTGTAAGCACTTTGCTGGTTTTTTATATTTCTTGTTGGTATTTACTCCCAAAGCTTGGGTTAAATTTAGGTTTCGTAGCAATTTATTTTATATCGATCTCTTATCTATTTTTACTCAATAAAAACAAAAATATTTTTATTAAAGAAATATATCATTACAACTAGCTAACTCATATCAAATCTACATTTTCTTAAAAACTACTTTCTCATTTGTATCATCCAAATCAACTTCTAATTTATCCCCCTCTTTAAAAACTCCCTCCAGAATCTGCGAAGCCAAGGGGTCTTGAATGTATCTTTGAATAGTTCTCTTCAAGGGTCGAGCACCATAATGGGGATCATACCCTTTTTCAGCTAAAAATTCCTTTGCTTTTGTAGTCACTTTCAAACCAATCTTCTTGCCCTGCAATCTCTCCTTTAGAATATTCAACTGAATATCCACAATTTTAATAATCTGTTCTTTATCCAAATGGTTAAAGATAATTATCTCATCAATTCTATTTAAAAATTCTGGCTTAAAGTGCTCACGAAGAGAATCGTTTACTTTCTGCATGACAGATTCTCTATTCTCCTCGTTCATTTCGTAAATCCACTGGCTTCCAATATTCGAAGTCATAATCAAAATAGAATTTTTAAAATTAACTACCCTGCCCTGTCCGTCAGTTAGGCGGCCGTCATCTAAAATCTGTAACAAAACATTAAAAACATCGGGATGGGCCTTCTCAATTTCATCAAAGAGAATAACTGAATAAGGTTTGCGTCTGACAATTTCAGTGAGTTGACCACCTTCTTCATATCCTACATAGCCGGGCGGGGCACCGATTAACCGGGCCACACTGTGTCTCTCCATATATTCAGACATATCAATACGCACCAAGGTGTTTTCATCATTAAATAAAAAAGCGGCCAAACTTCGAGCAAGCTCGGTTTTCCCTACTCCTGTGGGTCCCATAAAAATAAATGATCCTACCGGTCTATTGGGGTCGGCTATCCCCACTCGAGATCTTCTTATCGCATTGGAAATTAATCTAATCGCCTCATCTTGTCCAACTACTCTTTTGGTAAGCTCTTCTTCCATTCTGACTAATTTATTCGCTTCGCCTTCCATAAGCCGGCCAACAGGGATACCAGTCCATTTAGAGACAACCTCTGCAATATCCTCTTCATCCACTTCTTCTTTAAGCATCTTGGTCTCTTTTTGTAAAGAAGCCAACTTTTTATTTTCTCCCTCTAATTTTTTTTGAAGCTGCGGCAATACGCCATACCTTAACTCGGCTACTCGATTAAGATTCCCTTCTCTCTCTGTTTTTTCGGCTTCTAATTTAGATTTTTCCATATTACTTTTTATCTCATGAATTTTTTGAATATATTCTTTTTCATTATTCCAATGCAATTTCATGCTATCCCTTTTTTCTTTAAGGGAACTTAGTTCCCGCTCTATCTTTTTTAAACGTTCTTGAGAGCCAGTGTCTTTCTCTTTTTTTAAAGCTTGTTTTTCTACCTCTAATTGAATAATTTTTCTCTCCACTTCATCTATTTCGATAGGCATACTATCAATCTCTATTCTTAGGCTAGCAGCTGACTCATCAACTAAATCGATAGCTTTGTCAGGTAAAAATCTATCGGAAATGTAGCGGTCAGATAAGATAGCTGCTGCGATTAAAGCGGAATCTTTAATTTTTACCCCATGGTGCACTTCGTATTTTTCTTTTAAACCTCTTAAAATAGCAATAGTATCTTCTACTGAGGGTTCTTTAATCAGGACAGGCTGAAAACGCCGCTCTAAAGCTGCATCTTTTTCGATATATTTTTTGTATTCTCTTAAAGTAGTCGCCCCAATACAGTGTAATTCTCCCCGGGCTAAGGCTGGTTTTAACATATTGGAAGCATCTATGGCGCCTTCGGCTGCTCCGGCTCCTACTAAAGTATGAATTTCATCGATAAAAACAATGATTCCTCCTTCAGATTCCTGAACCTCCTTTAAAACTGCTTTTAGACGATCTTCAAATTCCCCTCTATATTTTGCACCTGCCACCATAGAACTTATATCCAGGACTATTATTTTCTTATTCTTTAATCCTTCCGGAACATCTCCCCGTACAATTCTTTGAGATAGGCCTTCGGCAATGGCAGTTTTCCCTACTCCAGGTTCACCTATTAGCATAGGGTTGTTCTTGGTACGGCGGGAGAGAATTTGCATCACTTTTCTTATCTCTTCGTCCCGCCCAATCACCGGATCGAGTTTTCCTCTGCTGGCTAACTCTGTTAAATCACGAGAATAACGTTCCAAAGCCTGATATTTCTCTTCCGGATTTTGATCAGTCACTCTTTGGCTCCCTCGAATATTTACCAAGGCTTGATAAATTTTATCCTGGTTAATCCCTTCTTCTTTTAATAAATCACCAACCCTGGTTCCTTCTGCTTCAACCAAAGCAATAAATAAATGTTCCGTACTAACATATTCATCTTTTACTTTTTGAGCTTCCCGTTGAGCCGTATTTAATATATCGTTAAGTTCATTTCCGATATATTGCTGCCCTCCACCACCTCCATAGACTTGAGGAATTTTTTCTAATACTCTTTCTAATTTTACTTTAAGTTCTTCAGAACTAACTTCTAATTTCTGCAATACCGAAGGCACAACTCCGTCTTTTTGATTAATTAATGCTAATAAAAGATGTTCACTTTTTATCTCTTGATGGTTATAGTTGGAAGCAATTTGCTGCGCTTCACCAATTGCTTCCTGAGCTTTGATAGTAAATTTATCAAATTTCATCATCTCTATCACTCCTTTACAATCATGTCAGGGGACGGTTGTCCTTCGCGTGTCAGGGAACGGTTCTTTGACACATTTTCTAAACCTTTAATCAAAATATCATTCTCTTCTTTATTTCCTACAGTTATACGCAAAAAATATCTGGAGGTTGAAAAAGCTGGGTCAGAAACTGTTTGAACTAAAATGCCTTGTTTTAATAAATTATTATAAACTAAGTCTGTATTTTCTTTAGAACCAACTTCAACCAGAACGAAATTAGTCCGCGAAGGGTGAGCTTTGAAAGAGGGAAGTTCATTTATTCTATTTATTAATCTTTCGCGTTCTTTAATAATCTTCTCTATACTATCTTTCAAAATTTCTTTATTTTCAAAAACCGCCTGGGCGGCAAGTTGAGAAAAAGTATTTACATTAAATGGACTTTTAACTTTTCTCACTTCATTTATGATTTCAGGATTAGAAAGTAGATATCCCACCCGTAAACTGGCTAAACTGTAAGCCTTAGAAAATGTTCTAAGAATAACTAAATTATCGTATTGAGAAATAAGAGGGACAAAAGTCTTTTCCCCAAACTCATAGTAAGCTTCATCCACTACTACCAAACAACCTGATTCTTCAATTATTTTTATAATCTTATCCTCAGCAAAATAATTTCCGGTAGGAGCATTAGGATAAGCTATAAAAACTATAGAAGAATCTTCTTTTTTTGCTTCCTCTAATATCTTATCTTTATTTAAACTAAAATTATTCTGCTCTAAAGGAATTTCTACGAAGTTAGCATCATTAATAAGCGAATAAATTTTATACATGGCAAAAGAAGGCACGGAGGTAATAATTCTTCTTCCTTTTTCGGAGAAAGCCTTAATTAAATAATCAATAAGTTCGTCAGAACCATTTCCTATAACTATATTACTCCGGTTCAAACCCCAAAAAGAGGCAACAGTTTCACTTAATTTCACAGAATTAGCATTGGGATAACGGGAATATTCCAAGTTTTTAGCTTTACTAAGTATTTTTTTAATAATATCTTCTGGTAAACCATAAGGATTTTCGTTGGCATTTAGTTTTACTTTATAAGGTACTTCGTGAGGGTCATACGGTTTTAATTCTTTTAAAACATTACGATAAAATTTTTGATCTTTTCTCATATCTTACTTCTCTCTTTCATCTAACATTTTTAATATTTTAATATTTTTGTTTTTTCTCTAAGCTTCTAATCTGGTCCCGCAATTTGGCTGCTTCTTCATAATTTTCTACCTCTACTGCTTTTTGCATTTTTTCTCGTAATTCGGTAAGTTTCATTCCCTTTTCATCTTCTAAACCAATCTTCTCTATGGAAGCTTTATCTAAAACTTCTTCAGTTACATAAATTGGGGCATTTGTTCTTAAAGCTAAAGCAATAGCATCACTTGGTCTGGCATCAATTTCTTTTTCTGTATGATCTAATCTTAATTTGATAATGGCAAAATAGGTGTTTTCTTTAATATTACTAATTACTACTCTGGTAACAATCATAGATAAGGAGTCTAAGATATTTTTTATTAAATCATGGGGTAAAGGTCTTATTGGCTTAATTTTTTCTAAAGCTAAAGAAATCATCTTCGCTTCATAAGGTCCTATCCAAATAGGAAGCCACCTTGTCTCAGTTTCATCTTTTAAAATTACCACAAAACCTTTCGTCACCGGGTCTATGGCTACTCCAGAAATTTTTACCCTAATCATTTTTACCTCTCTTTTTTTATTTAATATTTTACCATATTTTACTTTTTTATTTTAAGAATTTTTTTCTCTATATATTATATTCTACAAAAAATAAAAAATCCCTGCATAAATTTTAATTTTTTTTCAAAATTTTACCAACTATAAATTAATTCTCCAATTCTCCGATTTGCCGATTCTCCGATTAAAACCACAATATGCGAGATACAATAAAAGGATGCAAGATATAAGGTGTAAGCGATTACAATTGACCGATTAAGCAATATAGTAATTTGCCAATTATAATTGTCGTTAGGGAATAGTATATTCGTATTGCGTATTGCGTATTGCGTATTGCCTATTGCCTATTGCGTTAAAGAAATTAGGATTTAGGTGAAGGGGGAGAGGGAATGAAGAATCGGTATATTCTAATTTATTCTATATACTATATTGTATTCTGGCTCCTGGCTCCTGAATTCTTTTTTACGATATACGATTCACGAGATACGAGATACTGATTTTGATATACTGATTTTGATTGATTGCCCTTTAAAGAAGTGTTATAATTTTCTAAAATATATAGATATTTTATTCTTGCATTATAATAAATTTTGTAAAAATAAAATACTTTTAGCTTCAGGAGGAATGTAATAAATTTGCTCAACTTATGGCTCTTATTTTTAATTTGCGCACTAATAATCATTTTTACCGGAACTAAACTGACCCGCTGTGGAGATATAATTGCTGAAAAGACCGGATTAGGAAGGGTCTGGATTGGAGCTGCATTAATGCCCTTAGCTACCTCTCTTCCTGAAATCACTTCAAGTTCCGGTGCTGCCTGGATCAATGCCCCCGATTTAGCTATTGGAAACGTCTTCGGCAGTATTATGTTTAATCTAACAATTATTGCCATAGCAGACTTTGCTCATGGACCTGGTCCGCTTCTTATAGAAGTATCTGCCGGCCAAATCCTAACTGCCATTTTAGGAATATTTCTATGTGCAATTGCTGCCTTGAGTATGTTATTAAAACCATCGTTTCTCTTGGTGGGAGTTGGCATAGACTCCCTAATTTTAATCATTCTGTACTTTTTAGGTATTGTAGTAATATTCAAATATAGTAAAAAAACTAAACCAGATGATGTTCTGGGAGTTCCTGAAAAAAATTATACTGCTTACTCTTTGCCCTTAACCAACATCAAATTTTTAATAGCAGCCATAATAATAATCTTTACTGCCATGAAGTTAGCACAAGTAAGCAATAGTTTAGCTGACCTTACCGGATAGGGAACAACTTTTATGGCACTGTAATGTTAGCCATTATTACTTCTTTACCAGAATTAGTTACCGCCCTTGCAGCTATTAGAATAAAGGCTTATGACCTTGCAGTAGGCATTGTCCTGGGAGCGAATATTCTTGATATGACCATACCCTTCTTCTCAGACATATTTTATGATGGTCCACCAATTTTAAGTGTAGTCTCACCCCAGCATATTATTAGTGCTTTAATGGCTATAATTCTCACCAGCATTGTTATTGGCAGTGTGGTATATAAACCTAAAAGAACGGTATTTAGTTTAGAGATAGCGGCCTGGTTAATTTTTTTAGTATATTTCCTGGGAATTTTCTTAATTTTTAAAGCAGGAATAAAAATCTGAAAAGCTTAATTGTTTTTTGTGCTATTTTATAAAAATAATTAACTACTTCTTTTAAAGATACCGTAAATGCTTTAAACATTTGCGGTATCTTATTTAATCCTTTAAAAACTTTACGAAAAATTACTAATCAATGAAAAACTTATTTTTCTCCACATTTAACCAGTAGCTTCTCCCAATTTTTATCTATCTCTTCTTGAATCTCTTTGATGATATGCTCATTCTCTGATCTAAAGAGATGTCTATACCTACCCTGGGCTTCCATCCACTCTTTGATAGGTTTTCTTTCTTTGGGCCTATAATTTAATTTCCATACTCCATTCTCTACCTCATATAAAGGCCAAAAATTGGTCTGTACTGCAAGTTTGGATATTTTAACAGTATCTTTAGAATCAAATCTCCATCCACGTGGGCAAGGAGATAAGACATTAATGAAAGCTGGTCCATCGGTATAGAAAGCCTTACGGGCTTTTTCTATAAGGTCATTCCATCTCCAAGGGTTAGCTTGAGCTACATAAGGAATATTGTGGGCAGCAACTATTTCAGTAAGATTTTTATGATATTGAGCCTTCCCTGGAATAACTTTTCCTGCAGGAGTAGTAGTGGTCCAAGCCCCTCGAGGTGTAGCACTTGATCTTTGAATTCCGGTATTCATATAGCCTTCGTTATCATAACAGACATAGACAAAATTATGTCCTCTCTCTAATGCGCCAGATAGAGATTGCAGCCCTATATCGTAAGTACCTCCATCTCCTCCAAAAGCAATAAATTTAATCTCTTTATCAATCTTTCCTTGCCTTTTTAATGACTTAAACATGGCTTCTGTTCCACTTATGGTAGCTGCTGCATTTTCAAAAGCATTATGAATAAATGAAGATTTCCAGCTAGTATAAGGGTATATGGTAGTAGCTACTTCTAAACAACCAGTAGCATTAGCCACTACCACCGGATCATCTAAAGCAGAAAGTACCTGTCTTACCACAATAGAAGCCCCACAACCAGCACAAAGCCGATGCCCTCCACTCAATATTTCTTCTTTCTTGGATAATTCTTTAAGATTTGCCATTGATTAACACCTCCCTATTCTCTTACACCAAAGTATTTTACTCGTTCTTCAACTCTGCTGGTTTTTACTATCTTCTCTAAATCAGCATAGATAGAAGCTATATCAGTCTGATTGATATCCCTACCTCCCAGACCATAGATATAATTAACATTGTGAGGGATCTTGTCTGCTTCTAAAAGGGCAGACCTAATTTCGGTAAAGAGTGGCCCTCCAAAGGCACCAAAAGAAGCAGAACGATCTAGTATGGCGATTGCTTTTAAATGAGAAAGAGTTTGGGCAATTTCCTTGTAAGGAAAGGGTCTGAATAGTCTTAATTTTAATAAACCAACTTTTTCTCCTTTAGTTCTTAGTTCATCTACCACTTCTTTTGCCGTCCCGGCTGTGGAAGAAAGCACTACGATAGCCCTCTCCGCATCAGAAAGCCGATATTCTTCAAATAATTTATATTCTCTACCAAAGGCTTTTTTAAATTCTTTACCTATTTCCAAAACCACTTTTTTGGCCTTCCTCATTGCCTCGATTTGTTGTCTTTTATGTTCAAAATAGTAATCATAAAGATCTAAAGGACCATAAGTTACCGGATGATCTATATCTAATAAGGGATAACGGGGAGGATATTTCCCTACAAATTTAGCTACTTTATTATCCTCTAAAAGTTCCACACATTCTATTCCATGACTGGTAATAAACCCATCAAACATTACCATTATAGGTAAACGAACTTCCATATGTTCGGCAATTCTCACTGCCTGTATAGTATTATCATAAGCCTCCTGGACATTTTCGGAATAGATTTGAATCCAACTCGAATCTCGAGCAGCCATACTATCACCATGATCACAATGAATATTAATAGGACCAGATAAAGCTCTATTTACCATTGGCATAATAATTGGCAATCTATTAGAAGAAGCCACATAAAGTATTTCAAACATTAAAGCCAGACCATTGGCTGAAGTAGCAGTCATTACTCTACCTCCGGCAGCAGCTGCTCCTACACAGGCACTCATAGCGCTATGTTCACTCTCTACGGTAATAAATTCAGTATTTACTAATCCATCAGCTACATATTCAGAATATTTTTCCACTATATCTGTTTGGGGAGTGATGGGATAGGCAGCCATTACATCAGGATTTATCTGTTTAATAGCATAAGCTACAGCTTCATTCCCGGTTATTGCAGTCATTTTATTATTCATATTTCTCCTCCTTTCTAATCGGTAAATTCTTTTTCATTTATCATTTTGATGGCTTTGACCGGACACTCTGTCGCACATATCCCACAGCCTTTGCAGTGAGAATAATCAATACCTTTTATCTTTCCATCCGAAACTAATATGGAACAATCGGGACAATAGACCCAACAGATCAAACAATTTGTACACTTCTCCTCATCTCTCACCGGTCTAACAGATCTCCAGGAACCAGTTTCGTAAGTAGCTGAATTCCCCGCTTTGGCAATTAATCCTCCCTCAGGAATCTCTTTCCATCCTAATTTCTTGATATCACTCATTCACCCTTCACCTCCTGATAGGCTCTTTTGATTGCATTAATATTACCTTCTACTATTTTAGAACTAAATTTCTTTTTAAATTTATCCTCGATATCAGCTAAGACATTATTCAAAGTTAATAATCCAGTGGCCTTTATTAAGGCACCAATTAAGGGAGTATTAGGTAAAGGTTTTCCTATAGTCTCTTGGGCAATCTTACTGGCATCTACGGTATATACCTTTCTACCTTTTAGATTTAATTTTTTTCTTATCTCAGCAGCTGATTCCTCAGTATTTATGATTAAAACCCCATCTTCGGTTAAACCTTCAGTTACATCTACTGCCCTCAATAAAGTAGAATCTAATACTACTACTATGTTGGGATGGGTAACATGACAGTGGATTTTAATAGGAGTTTTACTTATACGGGTAAAAGATTGGATGGGAGCACCCATCCTCTCTGGTCCATATTCAGGAAAAGCCTGAATATATTTATCTTCGGCAAGAGCAGAAGTAGCCAGTAATTTGGAGGCAGTAACTGCGCCCTGTCCACCTCTTCCATGCCAACGCACTTCGATTAATTTTTCCATACGATCTCCTCCTTCTATTTTTATTTTTAATCAACTCTTCATTTCTAATTAAGATTAAATTCTTTTCTTATAATATCAAATAGAATATTACCTCCTTCTCTAACAATGTCAATAACTGGAATACTAACAATAGATTTAACTTTATTATAAAGCTCCTCTCTATTTACCCAACTTTTCTCATATCTACTATTTTCATATCTATATAAAGGATAAAAAGGATTAACAGTAATTGCTAAAATAGGTATGGTTTTTATTGTCTTTAAATTTATTCTAAGTTTTTTTATTTTAAGTAGAGTATCCATTAAAAAAATTGTATTGCTACCTACAAGAAGATGTGTGGGATTTGGAATAATAATATTTTTTTCTTTCAATAATTTTACTTCTTTTTTTATCAGTTCATTTAAAGCAAATTCAGTTAAAACCCCTGGAATAAAAATCAGCTGAGTTTCCTCATTTAATCTATTAATAAGCTCTTGAATATCAGATAAGCTAATTAATGAATTTGTTTTTAAATACTTTTTAGAACAATCCTTTTGAATTAAAGTAATAACTTTTTGCTCTATATTCTTTAAATTCATTAAATCTTTCTTCTCTATTTTAGGTAACTCAAATAGATAAGAAATATATTGAATCTCTTTTATCAAAAAATCTATATTAATATTTCTTGCTGCCCCGGTAGTAAGTATTAAAGCATCTGTCTTCATTAAAGGAACAATTCGATTTATAGCTCCATCAATCAATATCAGGTTATTTCCTAACTTTTCCAATTTATCTATAACCATAGAAAGCTCTTCACCTTTATTGGGGCCAGCAATTATCACTAAGCCATCCTCCATCACTTCTCCTATTATTATTTTGTAATAGTTTAGTTTTTCCAAAATCTTAATTTATAGTATATCACCCCCCCCAAGCTGTCAAATTTTTTTTGAGGTTTTGAGGTTGAGATTTACATTTGAGATTTTTGTCAGAATTGAGAAAAAAGTTAATAAATTTGTGATATTCCACTGGACTCCATCTTGTTTTTATGATAGCATAAAATTATGGATAAGACAATGACTCGGGAAGGGCGGAAAATAATCAAGGATGATATCGAATTAGTTCGGCGGCTGATCGAAGCCAACCCATCCCGAAATCGCACCTGGCTTTCCAAAGAGTTGTGCCTTCTGTGGAATTGGCGTGCTGCCAATGGCCAGATTAAAGATATGGCCTGCCGCACTCTCCTTTCCAAATTAGAACTGCAGGGTTATATCACTTTGCCCAGGCGTCAAACTCCCGGTCGGGGCTGTCGCAGGCTCTCTATTCCCTACGTTCCCCATAATACTACTCCTATTGTCTGTTCTCTTAAAGACCCTTGAACCGGTACAGGTCGACTTGGTTAAAGACACCGGCCTTCTTTAGTCTCTTCCAGTGTCTGCTTTCCCGGTACCATTATCTTTCGTTTCCGCAGTACTGTGGGAGAGAACCTGAAATATATGGTTTTTGACCGGGGGCATAATCCACTGGCCTGCCTTTTGTTTGGCTCGGCAGCCTGGAAGTGTGCTCCCCGGGATGACTTTATCGGCTGGCATGCTAACACAAGAAAGGCCAATCTCCAATTCCTGACCAATAACATGCGGTTTTTGATCTTGCCCTGGGTCAGAGTGCCACACCTGGCCAGTCATATCCTTTAGAAGGGTCGCCAGGCGGATCAGCGGGGACTGGATGGAGAAATACGGCCATCCCCTTTATCTCTTGGAAACCTTTGTGGAACGGCAACGCTTTCAAGGCATTTGTTACTTCTGCTGCCAATTGGGTCTGTGTCGGTCAAACCAAAGGGCTAAAGCCTTAAATGACCGCTATGCCACCCTTAAAGTGCCGGTCAAAGATATTTACCTTTACCCGCTGACCAAAAGATTTCGGGAGGCTCTGAAGCCAGCGGGTAGGCAAGCAGAAAGGACGACAGGTGGAAAATGATAAATAGAGTGGAGTGTCATCACGGTACTCGTTGTCCCTATCTAAATGGCGGAGATGTTTCGCGCCTACTTGTGGAGCGGGATTATTTAAGCCAGCGCATCGATGAAATGGAAAAGGTGATGGCGTTGGCTCAGGCGGAGATTGCAGACTTGCGCCGGGAAAATCAAAACCTTAAAGAGGAAAAGGAGAAACTGGGTTATCAATTGAAGCAAATGCTGGGCAAGATTTTCAAGGCCGGAGTAAAGCCAGATCCTGATGTCAGCCGTCCGAAACGCGGTGCGCCCTGTGGTCATCTCAGGAAATAGTCGAAGACGGCCAGAAGAGGTCACGGAATTTGTGGAGATTTATCCTGATAGATGTGATAGATGTGGTGGTGAGGTTAAGGGGTATGAAAGAAGCTTTGATGAGCACGTGGTAGAAGATATTTAAGATCAAGAAGAGGGTGACTTGCTATCGGCTGCATTATGGTTACTGTCCACGGTGTAAAAAGGTGGTTTATTCTAAGGTAAAAGAAGCTGTAATTGCAAATGACCGAATCGGAATTCGGGCTCGAGCGGTAGGTGGATATCTGCGCTATCTCGGTCTGCCCTACCGCAAGGTAGCCAGGATATTCAAGGATGTTTTTGATTTAAATCTTACTCACCCATCATTCCTGGCTTTTAACACCGAACAGGCACAAAACGGGGCTTCAATTTACGAAGGTATAAAACAGTCAATCCGTCATTCACCTTGTGTGAACGCTGATGAAACGGGCTGGCGGGTTAATGGCCAGAATCACTGGTTGTGGGTCTTTGCCAATAAAGATGCCGCCTTGTATCAGATTGATAAGAGCCGTGGAAGTAAGGTGGTCGATAATATTTTAGGTAAAGAATATCACGGGGTTTTGATTAGCGATTTTTACTCGGCTTATAACGAACTTCAGGCCCTGGCTTGCAAGCGTTGTCTGGGTCATCTCCTGACTGAGATTAAGAAAATCCAGGAGAAGAATAAATTTACTCCCGATAGTGCTGATGTCATATTTTGCCAGGAACTGAAGACGGTATTGAAAGGGACCATTGAGCTCTGGAATGGGTATCACGACGGGACAATGGTTTTTGAAGATTTGGGCAGGGGAAAAGAGCGGGCGATCTCAAGGGTGATTGAATTACTATCATTACCGATTGAGCATAAAGATACGCAGCGTATCCGTAAGCGGATAATAAAATTCAATCAGGAGTTGTTCACCTTCCTGGATAATCCCCTGGTTGAGCCGACCAATAATCGGGCTGAGCGACAATTGAGGCCCAATGTTATCATGAGAAAGATAACTTTTGGCAACCGTTCAGCTTTGGGGGCTTCCAACCATGCGGTAATGATGAGTATTATTCAGACCGGCATCTTGAATGGTATCGAACCATCAAATATTTCACTGGCTTTATCAGTAAAGCCTTTAACTTCATTTACGGAATTGCCAAAGATAAGGCCGCCATGAATTTAAAAAGCCGAGGTTTAGCCTCGGCACCGTAATAATCCTGTAATATCGATTGTAAATTTTTTGGAAAAACTTACCTATTACCAGCTTTTTTCATAATTTATCTCAACTTCTCCAGAATTATAAGATTTTGAAATTAAGAATTCGTTTTTTATTTTTGGATTAATTTGCGAAAATTCTTTTTTAACTATTTGATATAAATCATCTACTGGTTTTTTAACTCTTTCTGGTTTTATCCCTTAAAACCTTAAGAGCAGCAATCACCCCAACTAAAGCTTCTTTCCCAGGATCGATAGTAACATAGGCAGCTTTTCCATGAGAGGTGCCTGTTCCCCATCTATCACCATGTACTCCTAAAGCCCTACGAAGAGGCACCATTACTTCTTCCTTCCCAATAATTAGACCTGCTGTTGGTGCACCAACAGCTTTATCCATGCTATATAACATCACATCAGCATTGGTTTTTCTAAGATCAGTTCCTATAAAGGGAAGACCCCAGGCATTATCCACGATATTAGGTGTTTTCTAGTTACCATTTTTTATTGCAATAGCATCAATTTCTAGTTTCGCATTCTTGGGAAGATTTGATACTTCAACACAAGAACGAGCTGGTAAACTCTTTTCAAAATATTTACTATATATCTTATTTACTAAAGCAAAATCCTTTATATCTTGTAGATATATGGTAACTTTTACTACATCTTCTAACGAACTACTACCGGCTTCTAAGATCGCTTCTATATTCTTTAATGCCTGCTCGGTTTGTATTTCAATATCGCCATCAATAAATTCATTAGTTTCTGGATTTATAGAAATCTGACCAGAAAGAAACAATAAAATTTCTGCTCTTATTGCTTGGGAATATGGGCCGATAGCTAAAGGCGCTTTTTGCGTTTTAATAATCTCCTTTTTAATTTTTTTCACTTCCCCTCTTTTTTTATTTAATATTTTACCATATTTTACTTTTTTATTTTAAGAATTTTTTTCTATATATATTATATTCTACAAAAAATAAAAAAACCCTGCATAAATTTAAAAAATTAAAACTTCGAAAATCAATAGACAAAATAAATAATAAATAAGTTAGTGTAAAATTTAGTGGGGTAGTAAATAGAGGGTAAAGAAGGTGGAAAAAAATATAAGTTAGTGTAAACTTTAGTGGGGTAGTTAGAAAAAAAATATTTATATTTAATAATCCTTCTTTTGTTAGTAATAAGACAAATAACCAGGGGAGGGTTGTAAAAATATAATAAAAAGGTGTAGACTTACCTAAGAAATAAATAACCCTTTTTTAAAAAGGAGGTAAGCTACACCCATGGATACTATAGCAATAACTTTCCCGAAGGTCAAGGTAAATATAGAGATAAAAGATTTAACCTTTGATAGCATAGAAGATATGATCTTTGAAATATCCCAGCATATAGCCGGTAAGGTATTTGAAAAAGCCCTTACCGATCTAGATGATTACTTGCGTAATAAGAGAGAAAGAGGGAAACTTAAAAACACTGGCAAAAGGGGAAAATACTTTCTTACCCGTTTTGGTGATATCCTCTATTTCCGTACCCGTTACCAAGACAAGAAGACTGGTAAAAGTTGTTACCTTTTAGATGAGGCCTTAAGTATAGTTAAAAACCAACGCCTCAGTCTATCTCGAGCCAGGATAGAAAATTTTCTTTCCAGTCTTTCCTCTTACCGAGAGGTAGTAATCCAGGCCAGACTCTTACTGGGTA
>Ga0210015_1000881_pt1 | contig 30508 bp, 34 predicted proteins | sample CryGeymeta201522_FD_185471 | JGI IMG/M metagenome (GOLD analysis project Ga0210015, IMG submission 185471) | Groundwater microbial communities from Crystal Geyser aquifers in Utah, USA - Crystal Geyser metaG 2015-22 (SPAdes) (version 2) | ecosystem: Environmental > Aquatic > Deep subsurface >... | reverse complement strand
GGGGGCGTATTCCGGGTCGGGGGCGGGTTTGGGGCCACGACGCACCGGACCTATTCCGCGCGCCGGGCGTCGATCACGGCAATGGCATGGGAAACAGCCTCGGCGATGTCCATCTGCGACGTGTCGATCCTAATCGCATCATCCGCGGGTTTCAGCGGCGCTGTGGCGCGGGCACGGTCACGCGCATCGCGTTGCCGCAGATCGGCCAGAACCGCATCCAATGTGGTCGCGCCCCCCAAGGCGGCCAGTTCGGCATGGCGGCGGGCGGCGCGCACGGCATCGCTGGCGGTGATGTACAGCTTCACCTCGGCGTCGGGGCAAATGACGGTGCCGATGTCGCGCCCGTCCAGAACGGCGCCCCCGTCACGCCGGGCAAAGGCCCGCTGAAAGGCCAGCAGCGCCCGGCGCACTTCGGGGATCACGGCGATGCGGCTGGCGGCCTGGGCCGCCTCGGCGCCACGCAGATCAGGATGGCTCAGATCGGCGGGGGTCAGGCTTTCGGCGGCCGCCGCAGGCTCGGCCCCGTCAAGCGCCCGCAATCCCACGGCGCGGTACAACAGCCCGGTGTCCAGATGCGAAAACCCGTAATGCGCGGCAATTTCGCGCGACAGGGTGCCTTTGCCACTGGCCGCCGGGCCGTCGATTGCCACCGTGAATGCCATGGGAAACCTTGCTTTGCCACCGCGTGTCGCTCAGTGCTAGGCCATGCGGCCGCAAGGATCAACCATCATCGGCCCGTGGACGCCACCGCGCGATCATGACCGCCTCTGAAATCGCCTATCAGGGTTCAAGCTGTGCGCCCAGCGCGCCCATCAACCCCTGGAAGATCGGAAAAGAGGTGGTGATCGCCCCGGCATCGTCGACCGTCACCGGATTTTGCGCCGCCATCCCGAGGATCAGGAACGACATGGCAATCCGGTGATCCATCCGCGCCGCCACTGTCGCGCCGCCGACAACCCCGCCGGGGCCGCGCCCGCTGACCACCCACCAATCCGCGCCCTCATCCACAACCAGCCCACAGGCGCGCAGCCCCTTCGCCATGGCGTCGATCCGGTCGGATTCCTTGACACGCAGCTCTTTCACCCCGCGCATCTCGGTGCGCCCTTCGGCAAAGGCTGCAACCACCGACAGGATCGGATATTCGTCGATCATGCTGGCTGCACGCTGGGGCGGCACCTCGATGCCTTTCATGTCGGGCGAAAACCGGGCGTGCAGGTCGGCCACAGGCTCTCCCCCCTCTTCGCGGGGGTTTTCATAGACCAGATCGGCGCCCATCTCGCGCAGGGTGGTAAACAGGCCCGCGCGGGTGGAATTCAGCCCGATCCCCGGCACCATCACATCAGACCCCGGCACGATCAGCGCGGCGCAGACAGGAAAGGCTGCGGAACTCGGGTCGCGCGGCACGGCGATGGTTTGCGGGCGCAACTCGGGCTGGCCTTGCAGGGTGATGACCCGACCCTCGGGCGTCAGGACAACATCGATGGCCGCACCGAAACCGGCCAGCATCCGCTCGGTATGATCGCGGGTCGCCTCGCGCTCGGTCACGCGGGTTTCACCGCGTGCGTTGAGCGCGGCCAGCAATACGGCGGATTTCACCTGCGCACTGGGCATCGGCACCGTATATTCCACCCCGTAAGCCTCTGGCGCCCCGACAATGGTCATCGGCAACCGCCCGCCACTGCGGCCACAGGCCCGCGCCCCGAACAGCGCCAGCGGGTCGGTCACCCGCCCCATCGGCCGACCGTTCAACGACGCATCGCCGGTGAAGGTGGCGGTGATCGGTGTCGTCGCCATGGCCCCCATGATCAGCCGGACCCCCGTACCTGAATTGCCACAGTCGATCACACCCGCAGGTTCGGCAAAACCGCCCACCCCGACGCCATGCACCGACCAGGCACCCGGCCCATGGCGCACCACCTCGGCTCCGAAGGCCTGCATCGCGCGGCCGGTGTCCAGGACATCCTGCCCTTCGAGCAGCCCGGTCACCCGGGTTTCGCCCACCGCCAGCGCCCCGAGGATCAACGCGCGGTGCGAGATCGACTTGTCCCCCGGCACCTCGGCGACCCCGTTCAGGGGGCCGCTGGGCCGTGATGTCATTGGTTGTGCTGCGCTGTGGTCTGACATGCCGATCCCTTGCAAAATCGCGCGGATACTACGCGGCGACCGGTCGGGCGCAAGACGCAATCGGCAGGTTCAGAAGAACGCCGCCAGAGGCAGCCGTGGGAAAACGCGCCGGGATCAGCCTGCGCCGTCCTCCACCGGGTCGGCAGCTTTTCGCCGGAAGGTCAGGTAATGGGGGCTGCGCCCCTCGCGCAGGGCCTTGTGCTCATAGCGGGTTGAAATCCAGTCGTCCCACGGGTTGTGCCACGCCGGCGCGGCGCCCACCACGGTGTCAAACCCCGCGCGTGGCACTTCGTGCAGCGCCTGCACGACATAGCCGGGAATATCGGTAGCCACCCGCAGGATCGCCCCCGGTGCCATGACACGGGCCAGCGGCAACAGATGTTCGGGCGTGACAAAGCGGCGCCGGTGGTGGCGCGTCTTCGGCCAGGGATCGGGGTACAGCAGGAACGCCCGTTCAATCACCCCATCGGGCAGCACATCGAACAGATCGCGCACATCGCCGGGGTGGATCGCCACATTGCACACCCCGCTGGCGCGGATCTTGGCCAGGGTCATCGCCACGGCGTTCTCGAACGGCTCGCATCCGATCAGCCCGATGTCAGGGTGCGCCTCGGCCATATGTACCAGATGTTCGCCCCCGCCAAAGCCGATTTCCAGCCACAGCGGCCGCCCCCCCAGCACCGAGGCCGGGTCCAGCGGTACACGGTCCGGGTTCACGTCCCAGCCCACCGGGCCGGGCGAAAGCGGTGCCAGATCCTCGGCCAGATAGACATGCTGGCGCGGGCGCAGGGTCTTGCCCTTGAACCGGCCATAGAAATTGCGCCAAGGGGCGCCCGATGGGTGATTGGTGTCGTCCATGGGCCGGGGTCATAGGGGCAGGCCGAACCGGATGCAATCACTGCAAAGCCCGCAAACCGGCAAACCGCCCCCCCCGACCGCACTTACCCGAACAGCAGCATGGCTGGTTCGGGTTCGCCCGCTGCGGGACATGTCTTTCCCCCACCCGACCGCGCCACAGCTCTTTCTTGCCGGAAATACCTTCGGGGGTCCGGGGGCAGACAGCCCCCGGTGCGTCAGTTGTGACCGAAGCCGCGCTTCAGACGGCGCGCTTCAGCGCCTCCACAAGATCCGTCCGCTCCCACGAAAAACCGCCATCGGCCTCGGGGGCACGGCCGAAATGGCCATAGGCTGCGGTGCGCGAATAGATCGGTCGGTTCAGGCCCAGATGGTTACGGATGCCGCGCGGCGTCAGGTCCATCACCTGGCCAATGGCGTTCTCGATCGCCTGCGCCTCAACCTCGCCAGTGCCGAATGTGTCAGCATAGATCGACAGTGGCCGCGCGACGCCAATGGCGTAGGACAGCTGGATCGTGCATTTGTCCGCCAGCCCCGCCGCGACGACGTTCTTTGCCAGATAGCGGGCGGCATAGGCTGCCGATCGGTCAACCTTGGTTGGATCCTTGCCGGAAAACGCGCCGCCGCCGTGGGGCGCGGCGCCGCCGTAGGTATCAACGATGATCTTGCGCCCGGTCAGGCCCGCATCGCCATCGGGGCCGCCGATCACGAAGGTGCCGGTGGGGTTGACGTGCCACACGGTGTCTTCGTCGATCCAGCCTTCGGGCAGGACTTCGCGGATATACGGCTCGACGATGGCGCGTATGTCGGCGCTGGTCTGCGATTCGTGGGCGTGCTGGGTGGACAGCACGATGGAAGACACGCCCACCGGCTTGCCATTCTCATAGCGCACCGACAGTTGCGACTTGGCGTCGGGGCGCAGGGTGGGTTCGGTGCCGTCCTTGCGCACTTCGGCCAGTCGGCGCAGGATCGCATGGGCGTACAGGATCGGCGCGGGCATCAGCGCCTCGGTTTCGTTGGTCGCAAAGCCGAACATGATGCCCTGATCGCCCGCTCCCTCATCCTTGTCGCCGGTGGCATCGACACCTTGGGCAATATGTGCCGACTGTTGGTGCAACAGATTGGTGATCTCGCAGGTGGCGTGGTGAAACTTGTCCTGCTCATAGCCGATGTCGCGGATGCAGGCGCGGGTGATGTCCTCGATCCGGCCCATATACTCGGTCAACTTGGCCTTGTCGCTCAGCCCCACCTCGCCGCCGATGACGACACGGTTGGTGGTGGCGAAGGTTTCGCAGGCAACCCGCGCTTCGGGTTCTTCAGTCAGGAAGGCATCGAGGATGGCATCCGAGATGCGGTCGCATACTTTGTCGGGATGCCCCTCGGACACGGATTCCGAGGTGAATACATAGCTTTGGCGGGTCATTGGGACGTGCTCCATTCAATTCAGCCCGCGCGCGCCAGGAAGCCGTTGCGCCGGGAATGACGGTTGCGGTTACACCGCCGGGGCCTCGGGTTCAATTGCGATTGCGTCGGGCTTGCAAGAAAAGCCCGCCCAAGGCCAGCAAAAGCAACAGGGCCAGAGGCCAATCGCCCATCCGTGCATAGGGAGTGGCCGCGCGGGCGGGGGGCAATGTCGCATCCAGAAACCCCGCCTGCCCCAGAGGTATGCTGGCCCGCAACCGACCCTGGGCGTCGATCACGCCGGAAATGCCGGTATTGGCAACGCGAATCATCGGCAGGCCCTGTTCGATGCTGCGCAGGCGGGCCTGGGCCAGATGCTGTTGCGGGCCAGCGAAGGTGCCGAACCAGGCGTCGTTGGTGATTTGCAACAGCCAGCCGGGGCGCGGCGTTCCGCGCAAATCCTGGGGGAACACCGCCTCGTAACAGATCAGCGGCAACGCCCGGCCCAGCGGCCCCAAATCCAACAGCGCCGGACCCGGCCCGGACGTAAAGCCGAATCCGTCCTGCGCCGCGAAACTGCGCAACCCGACCGCGCGCGCCAGTTCGCCAAAGGGAATGTATTCGCCCAGAGGCACCAGGTGATGCTTGTCATACACCGCCTCGATTCTGCCCCCCTGCCCCAGAACCAGCAGGCTGTTGAAAGCCAGATAGCCTTCGTTTCGCTGGGCGCCGATCACCACCGGACGGCCCTGCGCCGCCTCTGAAATCCGGATCAGCGCCGGATGCCCCGGTTCGGCCAACCAGGGGATGGCGGTTTCGGACCAGATCGTCAGATCGGGCGCGCCGGGGGCAGCGGTATAGCCGATCTGCCGGTCATAAAAGGCAAGGGCGAATTCGGGATCCCACTTCTGGTGCTGCGGCGCGTTGGGCTGAACCAGGCGGATCACCGGGGCACCCGGTGCAGCATAGGCCGGCGGGTCCAGCAGCAGCGCCCCGCCGCCCAGAACCGCGCCCCACAGCGCCAACAGCACCATCGCCCCCGCCGCACGCGCCCGCCCCCAGGCCAGCGCCGCCGCCGCGCAGCCCAGCAGCGTGACCAGGGTCAGCCCATAGGGCCCGAGCGGCGCGACCAGCTGCGCGCCCGGCCCCTCGCTCCAGACATAGCCCAGCATCGCCCAGGGAAATCCGGTCAGGATATAGCCGCGCAGCATTTCGCCCGCCGTCATCGCCACCGCCCAAGCCACGGCGCGCGGCCATCCGGGGCGCGCAATGGCATGGGCCAGGCCAAAGCCCAGCGCCCAGAACAGCGAAAATCCGAAGGCCGACGCCAAAAGCGCAAACGGTGCCATCCAGCCATGGCGTGGGATGTCGATGAGAAACGGTTCGACGATCCAGTGCAGCGTTATGGCGAAATAGCCCGCCCCCGCCCACCAGCCAACCAGCGCCGCAAGGCGCCAGGTGGCTGCCCACAAAAACAGCAGGCAAGCGGCAGACAGCGCCAAAAGGGCAACCGGCACGACCGAAAACGGCACCTGCCCCAAGGCGGCCACGGCCCCTGTCACGGCGGCGATACCATACAGCCGCCAGCCGGAAAGTTCAGGCATCGGCGGGCCGGTCGTCCGGGCCACGCTCGGCGGTCTTGTCGGGCGCGGGTTTTTCCAACGCCCGCTCGGCCCCGGCAAGGCGGACGCGAATCCGCTTGATCCGGCGGGGATCGGCCTCGACGATTTCCAGCTGTGCGCCGGACGGATGCACGATCACCTCGCCGCGCGCCGGTATCCGGCCCGACAACACATAGGCAACACCGCCCAGGGTGTCGATTTCCTCGTCGTCCTCGGGATCGGTCAGGCGCAGGCCGATCTCGGTCTCGAATTCCTCAAGGGGGGTCTTTGCCAGCGCCAGATAGACACCGGGTTTTTCCTTGCTCCAATATTGACCTTCGTCGATGTCGTGTTCATCTTCGATTTCACCGATCACCTGTTCGATCAGATCCTCGATCGTGACCAGCCCATCGACGCCGCCATATTCGTCGATCACCAGAGCCATGTGCATCCGGTCGTTCTGCATCTTTTGCAGAAGGATGCCGATCGGCATCGAGGGCGGCGCATAGATCAGCGGGCGCAGCATCGCCGCCAGATCGAAAGGCGCGCCTGTGCCGTTGAATCCGTGCAGCAACGCGAAATCCTTGAGGTGGATCATCCCCAGCGGTTGATCCAGCGTATCGCGGTACACAGGCAGCCGGGTCATCCCGCTTTCGCGGAACACCGCCACCAGACGGTCCATCGTGATGTCCTGCGGCACAGCGACGATTTCAACCGTGGGTATCGCCACGTCTTCCACCCGCATCCGGCGCAGGTTCGACAATCCCGGCGGCTGATGGCCACCGTTGCCGTGGGGCGTCGGATCGTCATCGTCGGATTTGTCGCCGGGGCTGAAGGCTTCGATCAGGCGGCCGAAAAAGCCGCGACCGGCGGTGCTACTGTCGTCTTCTTCATCCTGCGCGCCACGTACGGTGTCGCTGTGGCCTTCGTCTGAATCGCCCATCTTGCCTTTCCGGTTGCTCGTCGCCGTTCGACGCGCCCGCCGTATATCGCGGTCTGACGCGCCATGTCAGCCCCTATCGTGCCGCACCCGCCGACACCGCGCCATATGGGTCGGCAATGCCGAGGCCGACCAGAAGGCGCGTTTCAACCGCCTCCATCAGGTCGCCATCAGCCTCGTCTTCATGATCATACCCCAACAGGTGCAGCGTTCCATGGATCAGCAGATGCGTCACATGGTCGCCCAGCGGCACACCGGCCGCCACCGCCTCGGCCAGGCAGGTTTCGAATGCGATGGCCAGATCACCCAGTTCGGCATCATCCCTCGGGTCGGGCGGCTCGGGGGTGGTGCCGGGCGCATCGCTGGCCCGCTCGGCACTGGGCCAGGACAGGACATTGGTTGCAACGGCCTTGCCACGGAAATCGGCGTTCAGCGCCGCAATGCGCGCGTCATCACAGGCCAGAAGGCTGACCTCCCAAGAGGCGGCGGGAAGATGCGCCAAGGCAGCGGCAACAGCACGCTGCGCCAAGGCGTCAAGCCCGATGTCAGCCCATCGCGGATCTTCGATCAGAACGTCACAGGTGATCTCAGCCATCAGCCTCGTACGCCTCGATGATCGCGGCCACCAAGGGGTGGCGCACCACGTCCTTGGCGGTGAAATAATTGAACGCGATCCGGTCGATCCCCTTCAGCAGCCGTTCAGCATCGGCCAGCCCGCTGGGCACACCGCGCGGCAGGTCGATCTGGGTGCGGTCGCCGGTGATCACCATCCGGCTGCCCTGCCCAAGCCGGGTCAGAAACATCTTCATCTGCATCGACGTGGCATTCTGCGCCTCATCCAGCACGACAAAGGCATTGGACAACGTGCGCCCGCGCATGAAGGCCAGCGGCGCAATCTCGATCCGCTTTTCCTCGATCAGCTTGGCGGTCTGCTTGCCCGGAAAGAAATCGTTCAGGGCATCATACAGCGGCTGCATGTACGGATCGATCTTGTCCTTCATGTCACCGGGCAAAAAGCCCAGCCTTTCGCCCGCCTCAACCGCCGGGCGCGACAGAATGATCCTGTCAACGTGCCCTTCGATGAACATGTTCACCCCGACCGCCACGGCGAGATAGGTTTTGCCCGTGCCCGCCGGGCCGATGCCAAAGGCCAGTTCATTGGCAAACAGCGAGCGAACGTATGATTTCTGTGCCTCGGTGCGGGGTTCAACGGTGCGCTTGCGTGTCTTTACCTCGACACGGCCGCCCTGAAACAGCTCCATTTGCTGGCCGCCCTCGACCTTGTCGTCAAAGGGGCCCATGCGGATTTCGGCGTCGATGTCGCCGGGTTCCAGCGCGCGCCCGGCCTCAAGCCGGGCATAAAGCGCACCCAGAACCTGAATCGCCCGTGCCCGCAACTGCGGTTCGCCCATCACCACCAGAATGTTGCCGCGCCGCACAATCTGCACGTCGAGGGCCTGTTCGATGCGGGCAAGGTTGCGGTCAAACTCGCCGCAAAGGTCGATCAACAGACGGTTATCCTGAAATTCGATCAGGGCCTCGGGGGCGGCGGCGGCGGCGGGGGTTGGCGGGATAAGGCCCAAATACGGCTCCAGTTGCTGAGGTCTGCAACTGATGGTGCCAAGTCGCCCCGGCGCACGCAAGACAAAGCTGGTGCTGTCATGGAAATATCACGGCATGGGCGGTAAAACGCCTGTCTGCACAGCCCGAAGGCAGGCTGCGGCCGATGACCGCAGCCCAGTGTCATTCCTGCAAAAACGGTCAGATCGGGTCAGGGATCGAGGTGCCCTTGTTGAACGGGCCGACGGCGGTATTCGGGGCGCCGGCCCCTGAACACACCGGCTTGCCATATTGGTCGATGCGCATCGACAGATAGCCTTCGATGCCGTCGTCGATGATCCAGTGATCGCACCCGTTCGGGTCGATCCAGATCCCCGCCTTCAACTGCGACAGATCCTTGGCATCAACAAACCGGTCCACCGATTTGTCCTGTTTGTCCAGCAGTTCGTCGCAGCCGACCACCCCGAGGGACAGCACGGCCAGCAAAGCGATCTTGGTGAGGGTCATGGCCGCTCTCCTCAGCGAATACAGACGATTTCGACGCGGCGGTTTACCGCCATGCCGGCGTAGGTGCTGTTAGATGCCTTGGGCATCCGTTCGCCATAGCCGCGCACGTCTGCAATGCGCACGCCAACACCCTGGGCCACCCGCGCGACCGAATTGGCGCGGTTGATCGACAGGCGCATGTTGTATTCGTCACTGGCCCGGCTGTCGGTATGCCCGACAATGATATAGCTGGTGGCGCCGGCTTTGCGGAAAAAATCGGCCAGCATCGCCTGACCTTGGGGGTGAATCCGGTAACTGTCGGTGGCAAACAGCTGATCACTGTTCATCACGGCGCAGGTGTTGCCGCGGCGGCACACCGGAATGCCCTGGCGGTTGACATGCGGCGACATGTAGCCTTCCCAACCGTCATCCATCACCCAGTGTTCGCATCCGTCCGGATCAACCCAGATGCCCGGCACATACGACGCCTGCGCCGAGGCCTGTCCGGCCGCCAGAAAGGTGGCCGCCGCCACCAGCGCGGCACGGGCTGCGTTGGAAATGTTCAACACACCTTGTCTCCTTCGAAATTCAAGGGCGTCAGGGCGTTGGCAGCACCCAAGCATCCCCTGATTGCATTATCTGGACCGACATTAGCAGTATTCACACGGTTGTGAAGAACCATTCTGCCGGGCCGCCCGGCCCCGACCGGAGACCGACAATCGGGGCCGTCCCCGGCACTGCGGCCAAGGGCGCCGCGCGATCATCAGCGACGGTGCGCGGGCGATGCCTGCAATACGCGAATCGCCTCGCTGCGCAGCCGGTCCAGATTACCGACAAGCGCGCTGTCGCGGCAGATCCGCTGGCCAATCGCAAAGGCGGTGGGATGGTCGTAGCCGGCATTGATCAGGCTGTCGATGAACACGGCATTGGGGCGATCCCAGATAACCTCTCTCCAGGGACCACGAAAGCAGCTGACGGTGATCGTCACGGTGCCCATGGTATATTTGTAGTTGTGGCCGTGGCTGTGGATCTTGCTGTGGGCAGAGGCCCCGGTGGCACAGGCAATGGCCGCCGCAGCGATCGTGGCGATGAGAAATTTATGTTTCATATTGATTTACCCCAAGTGATTGAAAACGATCATTGGACAACATCCGCCCGCAACAAACCCAGCATCCGTTCTGCATTCACGACAGAGGTTACGTCTCACCCATCGTCCATTGCATCCGCGCCGATCATTCAGATTCGGCGTCCATCATCCCCGATCCTGAGAAAACTATCGTATTTTTCAAATTTGTGAAGAAGTTTAAGGGCTTGATTGTCGCGTCACCGACAACAGTAAGCCGACTTTACCACCACAGTCCCTGAACGCCGCGGCAATCGGCCAAATACTTTTCAGACCAGAACGCCGCCCAGCGAATTGCGCGCACTTTCCACGATGCGCACCCGCGCCACGGTGCCCGCCGCCAGATCCGGCGCATGGGCATGAACGGCGTGCAGATACTGTGACTTGCCCCCCATCTGCCCCGGCAGACGACCTGGCTTTTCAAACAGAACGCTAACCTCACGCCCGACCATTGCATTCTGAATCGCCACCTGTTGCGATGTCAGCAGCGCCTGCAACACCTGCAACCGCTCTGACGCCACGACATCATCAACCTGCGCGCGCTCTGCCGCCGGGGTGCCCGGACGGCTGGAATATTTGAAGCTGTAACACTGCCCATAACCCACGGCGCGCACCAGATCGAGGGTCTGCTGGAAATCGGCATCGGTTTCCCCCGGAAAGCCGACGATGAAATCTCCAGACAGCATAATATCGGGCCGCGCGGCCCGGATCCGGTTGATCAGCGCCAGATAGTGTTGCGCCGTATGTTTGCGGTTCATCGCCTTCAGCACCCGGTCGCTGCCCGACTGCACCGGCAGGTGCAGATACGGCATCAGCTTGTCACAGTCACCATGGGCAGCGATCAGGGCATCGTCCATGTCATTCGGGTGGCTGGTGGTATAGCGGATGCGCGCCAGACCGTCGATCAGCGCCAGATCGCGGATCAGCCCGGCCAGCCCGCCCGGATGGCCATGATAGGCATTCACGTTCTGGCCCAGCAGGGTCAGTTCGCGCACGCCACGTTCAACCAGATCGCGCGCCTCGTCCAGAACCCGCGCCGCCGGGCGCGACACTTCGGCGCCGCGGGTATAGGGCACGACGCAGAAGGCGCAAAACTTGTCACACCCCTCCTGCACCGTCAGGAAAGCCGAAGGCGCGCGTGCCGCCTTGGGCCGGGCGATCAGATGATCGAACTTGTCTTCCTCGGGAAAATCGGTGTCCAGCGCCCGCGCCCCGCCCTGCACCGCAGCCTCCATCGCCGGCAGCCGGTGATAGCTTTGCGGCCCGACCACCAGATCGACCATCGGGGCGCGGCGCATGATCTCGGCGCCTTCGGCCTGGGCGACACAGCCGGTGACGCCGATCTTGACCCCCGGACGCGCCTGTTTGAGCGGCTTCATCCGGCCCAGTTCGGAATACATCTTTTCCGCCGCCTTTTCACGGATATGGCAGGTGTTCAGCAGGATCATGTCGGCATCTTCGGCACAATCGGTGGTGACATACCCCTGCCCGCCCATCGCCTCGGCCATGCGTTCGCTGTCATAGACGTTCATCTGACAGCCATATGTCTTGATAAACAGCTTCTTCGCCTTGCCCATGGCCGTCACTCCGCGCAAAAATCCAAGACCGGGGTCTATCGCATCGCCGCCCCGCTTGCAATCGCCCCCCGTTTTGGCCGATCAAGAACCGATGACAGACAGGGGCCCCATGCGTTTCACCTCGCTGACCGATTTTGCCGCACGCGGCGCCGTGTTCCTGGCAAAGGGGCCGGTGGCGATAATCATCCTCGAAGACGCGGTCGAGGTGGAAAGCACCCTGCGGCATCATCTCGATCGGGGGTTTCGCACGCTGATCGTCGTGGCCCTGCCCGAAATCGCGCTGCCCCAAGAGCTGCCTGCATCTGTGCTGCGGGTGGATCACAACACCAAAGCCACCGACGCTTTCGTGACGATCGTGAACGCGATAATCCCGCTGTGTCCCGGGCTGTGGCTGTATTACGGCTTCAACGCCGAATATCTGTTCCACCCGTTCGGCGAAACCCGCAGCGTGGGCGAAATGCTGGCCTTTCATGCCGAAGAGCGGCGCGACGCGATGCTGACCTATGTGGTTGATGTGTATGCCGGCGACCTTGACGCACACCCCAACGCGGTGTCACTGGACGATGCCTGGCTCGACAAGTCGGGGTATTACGCCCAAGCCCGGGGCGACGCGGAAAACGGCTGGAAACCGCTTGAGCGGCAGTTGGATTTCTTCGGTGGCCTGCGTTGGCGCTACGAGGAACACATCCCCTGGAAAAAGCGCAAGATCGACCGCATTTCCCTGTTTCGCGCCAAGCCGGGGCTGATCCTGCGCGCCGATCACACCTTCAATGATCCCGAATACAACACCTATGCCTGCCCGTGGCACCATAACTTGACCGCCGCCGTCTGTTCCTTCCGCACCGCCAAGGCGTTGAAGGCCAATCCGGGCAGCCGATGCGAAGTGGGCGATTTCAAATGGCGCAATTCGACAGCGTTTACATGGCAGCCGCAACAGTTGCTGGATCTCGGGCTGATGGAAACGGGGCAGTGGTTTTGAGGTGCCGCCGCAGAATGGCCGGCAGATTGACGATCCCTTCCGCTCACAAAAGTCAGGTTTGCGGAAAAACCGACAGATTGCAACATACCGAGGTCAAACATTTCGGGTTAACCGCACGGCGCGATTGTGTGGCTGGGTCAACTTATTTTGAAGGGGTTACGGCTCAGACCAGAGCAACACCCTTGCGCCCGGCCAGATCAGTGAAATACTGCCATGCAACCCGGCCCGAGCGCCCGCCCCGCGTTGCCTGCCACTCGATCGCCTCGGCGCGCAGGGTGTTGGCGTCGGTCTCGACCCCATGGGCGGTACAATACCCCTCGATCATCGCCAGATATTCATCCTGCGTGCAGGGGTGAAATCCCAGCCACAAGCCAAACCTGTCGGACAAAGACACCTTTTCCTCGACCGCCTCGGAGGGGGAAATCGCGCTGGAACGTTCGTTCTCGATCATGTCCCGCGGCATCAGGTGGCGGCGGTTCGACGTGGCATAGAACACCACATTTTCCGGCCGCCCTTCGATTCCGCCATCCAGAACCGCCTTGAGCGATTTGTAATGCTGATCGTCGTGGGAAAACGACAGATCGTCGCAGAACAGAACGAACCGGTGGGCGCTGGCGCGCAACAGGTTCAGCAGGCGGGCGATGCTGGGCAGATCCTCGCGCTGAACCTCGACAATTTTCAGGATCAGGCCACGCGCCACAACTTCGGCATGGATCGCCTTGACAAGGCTGGATTTTCCCATCCCGCGCGCACCCCACAACAGGGCGTTGTTGGCAGGCAGGCCGCGGGCGAACTGCATCGTGTTGTCAAGCAGCGTATCGCGTGCCCGGTTCACCCCGATCAGCAGATCCAGATCCACCCGGTTGACACGGGCCACGGGCGACAGGCGGTCTGGCGTCACATGCCAGACAAAGGCATCGGCGGCCTCGAAATCAACCGCAGACAACGGCGGCGGCGACAGGCGCTCCAGCGCGGCGGCGATCCGCTCAAGCGGGTCAGTCACTTGCCATCCTCCAGATCGTCAAACTCTTCGTCGTCCATCAGCCCCTCTTCGCGCAACCGCGCGTCACGGGTTTTTTCAACCCGCTTGACCAGTTGGATCGACACTTCGTACAGACCATAGACCACGACAAACAAGATAAGTTGGGTCACAACATCGGGGGGCGTCACCAGCGCGGCCAACAGCAGGATCGCCACGACGGCGTATTTGCGAACATCGCCCAACCCCTGTGACGACACAAGACCCGCCTTGCCCATCAGGGTCAGCAAGACCGGGAGTTGAAAGCACAGACCGAAGGCAATGATGAACTTCAGCGTGATGTCGAGGGATTCATTGACCTTGCCGAAGAATGTGATCGTCACCCCCGAACTGGTTTCGGGCACGACAACAGTGTCGGTCGGCACACCGCCCACAACCTTGTTCATCAAACCGGCAAAAACCGACGTGATGTCGGCAAAACCAAGGAAGAACTGCATCGCCAAAGGTGTCACCACAAACTGGGCAAAGGACGCGCCCAGCAGGAACATCACCGGCGAGGCGATGAGAAACGGCAGGAAGGCACCCTTTTCCGATCGGTACAGGCCCGGCGCCACAAACCGCCACAGCTGATGCGCGATCACCGGAAAGGCCAGACCAAAGCCGAACACCATCGAGATGCGGAACAGCGTGAACAGATATTCCTGCGGCGAGGTATATTGCAGAGTCGGCGCCGGATCCCCGAGCGATCGCAGGGTTTCCTCGATCGGTTTGACGAGGAATTGCAGAATGGGCTCGGCCATCGTAAAGGCGATGACAATACCGATGATAAAGGCGATGACGGCGCGGATCAGCCGCGTGCGCAACTCGGCCAGATGTTCGATCAGGGGGGCGCCGCTGTCTTCGATTTCGTCGTCAGGGTGGCTCATGCGTCACCCTTTGGCGCTGTTGGGGTCGGGGGCACCGGTGCGGCGGGTTTCGGCGTTGTCTTGGCGGCGGCCGATGCCCTGGCGGCGGCATCGCCTGTTTTCGGGGCAGCACCCGGTTGCCATTTGTCGAACTTGTCGGCGGCGCTGTTCAGCGCATCCAGTCCCAGATTTTTCGATGAGGTGGCGTTTTTCAGATCCTTGGCCACATCGCGCACGCCGGCCTGATCTGCGGCATCGTCCATCGCGCGCTGAAATTCGCGCGCCATTCCTTTCATGCGCCCGGTGAACCGGCCGAGCGTGCGAAACATCCCCGGCAGATCCTTCGGACCGACCACGATCAGCGCGACGATTCCCACCACCAAAAGCTCGGTCCAGCCGATATCAAACATGTCGCGCGCCCTCTGCTTCGGTTCAGACCTTGTCTTTTTCCTGCTCGGGCGTCTTGGTTTCGACCACGTCCGCGTCTTCGATTTCCTTCGTGCTGTCGCTCACGCCCCGTTTGAAGGCGGTGATGCCTTTGCCTACCTCGCCCATCAGCGATGAAATCTTGCCGCGTCCAAACAGAACCAGAACGACGACGGCGATCAGCAAAAGGCCGGGAAGGCCGATATTGTTCAACATGGGGTCTCTCCCTTGGTGCGCGCCGTGGCGCTGCAACTGACATAACGTTCTTTAGTTAGGGCAGCGACAGGCGGAATTAAAGCGGGAACCGGGCCATATTGCCCCATGGCAAGGGCATGACAGCCGAATTTCCGACAGCAGGTTGTCAACTGACAGGTGAATGTCAGTTGTGCAGAGCCCTTTCGCGACCATCGCCTGAGAATCAAGCTGTCATGGCTGATCCACCCGTCGTGGAACGCGCCCCGTCATTCGCCCCTTGACCGCCGCCCCCCCGCACCCGACCCTGCCCGCATGCGCCGCACCGACCGCCTGTTTGAACTGATCCAGATCCTGCGCGACGGGCGGCTGCACCGTGCGCAGGGCATGGCCGATCGGCTGTCGGTATCGGTGCGTACGGTCTATCGCGACATGGAAACGCTGATGGCCTCGGGGGTGCCGGTGCAGGGCGAACGCGGGCTCGGCTATCAGATGACGGCGCCCATCACCCTGCCGCCCCTGAACCTGTCCCTGACCGAACTCGAGGCGCTGCATCTCGGCCTGGCGGTGGTGGGCGAAGCGGCCGACCCCGAGCTGCAAAAAGCTGCCGCCAGCCTGTCGGCCAAGATCGACGCCGTTCTGCCCGAAGACCGCAACGCGCCGCCGCGCGGCTGGGGCTTTGCCGTGCATCCCTTTGCCGATGCGGCCCACGGCTTTGCCCACATGCCGCGCATCCGCGCCGCGATCCGCGCGCACCAGAAACTGGGCATCACCTATACTGACCTTGGCGGCACCGAAACCCGCCGCACCATCCGCCCGCTGAAGCTGGAATACTGGGGGCGGCTCTGGACTGTTACGGTCTGGTGTGAATTACGGCGTGATTTCAGGGTATTCAGGGTTGACCGGATCACAGAACTGTCAGTGCGCCCCGAATTGTTCGTCGAAGAACAGGGCAAGACCCTGATCGATTTCATGAACCGCACAACTCCGCAGCCCCCCCAGGATTGAGCCGCCGACGTCTGATCCAAGAGGTGGTTTGGGTTTTCCGACCCGTTTTGTATCAATCAGAGCGCAGCCTTGTTTTTCGTGTTTGCGGCGTTCAGCCTGACGGCACGATCCATGGGTAGGTGTGGACAGGCCAGGCCTCGTTCTGGTTGATCTGCAACCGTGCGAACGCCATCGCCCCGATGACAAAGCCTCCGACGTATCGCTCCTGCCGTACAGGCCGGATTTGATCCGATCACAGAACTATTGCGCGCCCACTGAAATCAGAGACATCGCCTGAAATCGGCAGAGAATTTGTTTGACAACCGCCCATCGGCAAGCGGCACATTTCTTGCCCCCGCTGGAAACAGTGTGTTGCCTCGTAATCCTTTCACACTCGGTTAAGGTTCAGATGAAACGCTTGGGGGCGATGAAAATGACAACCGATTACATACGCTCTGCGGTACGGCGCATCCAGATGCCTTTGCCGCTCCTGGAAACCGCGCTGTTCATGGCGTTGATGGTGATGCTGGCCTATTCGGGATAACCCGCAACTGCCTGCGCCATGGCAGGGCGAATCGTCTCGCGCAGCACACGTTCGGTGATCGGGCCGGGAAAGCGCAGCACGATCTTGCCCGCACCGTCGATGACATAGGTTTCGGGCACACCGTACACGCCCCAATCCAGTGCTGTGCGGCCTTTGTCGTCAGCCCCCAGTGTGACGTAAGGATTGCCCAGTTCTTGCAGGAAAGCCAAGGCTTTGACTGGATCGTCCTTATAGTTGATCCCGTGTATCACCACGCCCTCGCGCGCCAAAGCGGCAAGATTGGGATGCTCGACCCGGCAAGGCGCACACCAACTTGCCCAGAAATTCACCAGTTTCACCCCCGGTTCGCGCAGCACCGCATCACTGATCGGCGGCCCGTCCAGCGGCACGACCGTCAAGGCTGGTGCGACTTGACCAACCCGCGCCGAGGGCAGGCTGTCGGGGTCGCTGCGCATCATTCCAAAAAAGAACATCGCTGCCAAACCGGCAAAGATCAGCGGTGGCGCAATCATCAACGGCGACAGCTTAGCCATGTTTCGATTCCCGTTCCGCTTCGGCCAATTGCCGTTTGATCCGTGCGCCCCGCACCCAGCTCAGCGCGACCAAGGCAAGCAACAGAACCACTGAGGCCCCATAGGCCGTCAGCACATAAGCCGCATATTTTCCAAGCTCAGGCATCATCCCATCCGTGCCCGCAACCGCAGGGCGTGCAACCGCCGCGCCCGGATTTCGGTCCGCGTGCGCACCAGAACCAGGACAACAAAAAACAGGCCGAAACCGGCAATGCAGACAAGCAGCGGAAACCAGAACACGTCAGATACGTTTTCTTTCTTGTCCAGGCTCAGCGAGGCCGCCTGATGCAAACCCTGGTTCCAGAAATTCACCGCATAGCGGCTGAGAATGGCGAAAACCGATCCGACAAGGCACAGAACACTGGTCAGATCTGCCGCCGTATCGGGGTCATCTATCGCTTCCCACAGGGCGATGTACCCCAGATAAAACAGAAACAGGATCAGAAACGAGGTCAGTCGCGGATCCCACGCCCACCAGGTGCCCCACATCGGCTGCCCCCAGATCGCCCCGGTGGCCAGCGCGATCAGGGTCATCACCAACCCCACAGGCGCAGCCGCGCGCGCCGCCAGAGCACTGACATGATGCCGGCGGATCAGCCATATCAAGCTGGCCACCAACATCATCGCCCATGCGTTGATCGCCATCATCGCGCTTGGCACGTGCAGATAAATGATCTTTACAGTCGAACCTTGCCGAAAATCCTCAGGCGTGAAAAAGAAACCCCAGACCAGCCCGACCACCAGACACACGGCCGATAAAACTGCCAGCACAGGCAGAACCCGCGCAGTCAGGGCCATAAAACGGGCCGGATTGGCATATTCCCATAGCGACATGATTTCTCCTATCCCGGTGCCGGGGGGCACTCAACCCTGCTCTTGCTTGCTCGAAATACCTCCGCCGGAGGCATTGAAAGTTCTTTTTGCCAAGCCCGCAAACAACTTACCACAGATGGGTCGGTCATCTTGTCACCGCAAGTTGATGCGCAGGGCTGCGGCTGCGGCAAAGGGCAGCAGTGCGGTGGCGCCCAGACTGATCCCGGCCAACAGCAACAGCGGCGCCTCGACATCCATACCGACCGCGCCGCGCCGCGCCACTTCGGCCCCAAAGATCAACGTCGGCACATAAAGCGGCAGCACCAGAAGCGATAACAGCAACCCGCCGCGTCGCAACCCCACGGTCAGCGCCGCACCAAAAGCGCCAATCAGGCTCAACGCCGGTGTGCCCAGCACCAGCGACACCACAAGCCAGAAAAAACCCGGCCCCGGCAGGTTCAGCAGGACCCCCAACAGCGGCGCCGCCAGAACCAGGGGCAACCCGGTGGTGATCCAGTGCGCCGCCGCCTTGGCCGCCACCACACCCTCCAGAGGTACCGGGGCACAGGCCAACAGGTCCAGCGTGCCATCCTCGAAATCCAGCGCAAATATCCGGTCCAGCGACAACAGGCACGCCAACAACGCCCCCAGCCACAACACGCCCGGCGCGACCTGCGACAATAGTCCGGTTTCCGGACCCAGTGCAAAAGGCACCAGAACGACAACGATCAGGAAAAACGCCAGCCCCAGACCAAATCCGCCCCCCGCCCGCACCGCCAGGGCCAGATCCCGCAGCACCAGCCGGATCATGCCCAGCCCTCGGGCAATGCCCCCGCCCGGGCGCGAAATGCCGAAACGTCAACCACCCGCGCCTCGAATCCAAGGTCGATATGGGTGGCGATCACCGCCGCACCGCCCCGCACCAGATGCCGCCGCACCACACCGGCGAACAAGGCGACACTCGCCGCGTCCAGCGACACCGTGGGTTCATCCAGCAGCCACACCCGCCGCCCGGTCACTGCCATGCGCGCCAGGCCGAGGCGGCGCTTTTGCCCCGCGGACAGATGCGCAGCCGCCCGATCGCGCAAGGCCCACAGATCAAAGCTGCGCACCGCGCCCTCAACCGGGCCTGTGCCAAAGACATCAGCCCAGAACCGCAGATTCTCTGCCACACTCAGCGCGCTCTTGATCCCGTCGGCATGGCCGGCATAGGCCACGTCCACCCCGGCCACATGCCCGGCAAGCGCTGGCTGCAACCCGGCCATGGTGCGCAACAGCGTCGTCTTGCCTGATCCGTTCGGCCCGCGCAGCACCACAGCTTCGCCCGCGCCCACCGCGAATGACACGCCCGACAAGACCGGCACGCCACCCCGCGCGCAGGTCAGTCCCGAAACGGTCAGCAAAACCTCAGACGGCAAGCAGGGCAACGCCCACCCGGCGCCCCTCGCTCAACAATACGTTATAGGTTCGACAGGCGGCGGGGCTGGCCATCGTCTCCACCGCGATCCCCGCCTCTTCCAATGCCGCCCGAAATGCCGCGGGCACATGCGCCACCTCAGCGCCGGTGCCGATGAACAGCACATCCACCGCCGCGCCCGCCCGGATCAGCGTGGCCGTATCCGCGAATCCGGCCCAGGGCTGCACCCCCGATGGCAAGACCAGAACATCACCCTGCACCACCTGCCCGGCCACCCGAAAGAAACCCGGCCCATAACCGTCTATGGGCCGCGCGTCTGTAAACGTGATCTCGTTCAACTGCATCCGACTCTCCCGTCGCACGGGGTGCCCACCCCTGGCTTCTTCTTGCAGAAAATACTCAAATCCGCCGCTCGCAAAAGGGCTCAGGCGTCGATCCCGGCAAACTGATTGCCCTTGTCGGTGGGCTTGTCCTCACGGTTGACGCCAAGGAACAACACAATGTTCTTGGCCACGAACACAGAACTGTAAGTGCCCACGATGATGCCCCAGGTGATCGCAAAGACAAAACCACGGATCACGTCACCGCCCAACACCAGCAGCGCGATCAGCGCCAACAGCGTCGTGCCGCTGGTCATCACTGTGCGGCTGAGGGTTTCGTTCACAGAGAGGTTCATCACGTCACGCAGATCGCGCTTGCGGAACTTTATCAGATTTTCGCGCAGCCGGTCAAAGATCACCACGGTATCGTTGATCGAATACCCGATGATCGTCAGCAAGGCGGCGATGGTGGCCAGATCAAACCGGATCTGCAACACGGAAAACAACCCGATGGTCAGGATCACGTCATGAAACAGCGCCACCACCGCGCCCACCGAAAACTGCCACTCGAACCGCAGCCAGATATAGAACAGGATCGCCACCAGCGAGGCCCCGACCGCCATCAGCGCGGTAAAAATCAATTCACCCGACACTTTGGGGCCGACACTTTCGACGCTGGGAAAGGTGATCGACGGTGCAATCGCCTGCAACGCCTGTTCCACCATGGCAACGGTGTCTGCGGCCACGCTTTCCTGCCCGTCCTGGGCCTGGATGCGGATCATCGCCACGTTCCGCTCGGCGCCAAAGCTGGGGTCGAACACCTCGGTGATGGTCACATCGCCAAGTCCCAGCGGGCCAAGCGCCGCGCGATAGGCGCTCACGTCCACGGCCTGCACGCTTTCGGTGCGGATGGTCGTGCCGCCGCGAAAGTCGATGCCGAAGTTCAGGCCGATCACCACCCAGGCGAGGATCGCCAGGATCATCGCCAACACCGAGGCCCCGAAGGTCAGCTTGGCATGTTTGAAAAAGTCAAAGGTTGTGACTTCGGGAACCAGTCGCAGGCGCATGTCAGACCTCGATCGTTTTGGGGCGGCGGTGTTCGAACCAGATCACGACGAACAGCCGGGTGACGTAAATTGCCGTGAACACCGAGGTGAGTATCCCCAGACCAAGGGTGATGGAAAACCCCCGCACCGGCCCAGACCCAAGAGTGAACAGGATCACCGAAACGATGAAGGTGGTGATATTGGCGTCGACAATCGCGCTCAGCGCCTTTTCATAGCCCAACTCGATCGCCCGTGCCGGGCCTTTGGCGGTTTTCAGCTCTTCGCGAATCCGCTCGAAGATCAGCACGTTGGCATCCACGGCCATGCCGATGGTCAGCACGATTCCGGCGATCCCCGGCAAGGTCAGCGTCGCGCCGATCACCGACAGCAGCCCGAACAGCAAGCCGACATTCAACAGCAGCGCGATATTGGCGAACAGCCCGAACAGGCCATAGCTGGCCCACATGAACACCAGAACGGCACCAAAGGCGACCAGACAGGCGATGCGACCGGCGTCAATACTGTCTTGGCCCAGTTCCGGCCCGATGGTGCGTTCTTCCAGAAATGTCATGCCCGCCGGCAAAGCCCCGGCGCGCAGCAGAACCGCAAGGTTGGTTGAATCTTCGACGTTGAAACTGCCGGTGATGATGCCGCTGCCACCCGCGATGTGGCTTTGGATCACCGGCGCGCTGATCACCTCATTGTCCAGCACGATGGCAAAGGGGCTGCCGATATTCTCGGCGGTGTAATCGCCGAATTTGCGTGCGCCGCTGGGGTTGAAGCGGAACGAGACGGCGGGTCGTCCGTTCTGATCAAAGCTGGGCTGCGCATCGACCAGCTCTTCTCCGGTCACGACGGGGGTCTGTTCAACGATGTAAAACACGCCGGACTCATCCAGAGAGGGCAACACCATCTGCCGCGCCCCCGGCGATTGGGCGGCATCGGTGGTGCGCCCCACGACCGGGTGGAATGTCAGCTGCGCCGTGGTGCCGATCAACGCCTTCAATTCGCCCGCACTGCCGATTCCGGGCACCTGAATCAGGATGCGATCGGCGCCCTGGCGTTGGATCGTGGGTTCGCGGGTGCCCACCTCATCAACCCGACGGCGGATGATTTCCACCGATTGTTGCATGGTGCGGTCGTCGGTGGCGGCTTGTTCTTCCGGCGTCAGGCGCACGGTGATCGTGTCGCCCTGCCCGGCGACGGCGATGTCATTGGTGCCGATCCCGGTCAAAGACACAACCGGGCGCGCCAAAGCGCGCACGATCTGCAACGCGCGTGCCATGCCCTCGGGGCGCGAAATGCGCAGCGCCAGTTCATCGGGCGTGGTGTCGATGCGGCGGATGGTGCCAACCTCGGCGCGTGCCTCCCGCAGGGCGTCGCGCACTTCGGGCCACATGCCATCCAGACGGTCGGCATAGACTTCGCTCACCTGCACCTCGGCCAACAGATGCGCCCCGCCCCGCAGATCCAGCCCCAGGTTCACCAGGGTCGAAGGCATCCAGTCGGGCCAACCCGCGGCCCGGCTCAGCCGGTCCGGCGTGGCGCCCAAAGCCTCGATCTCGACGAGGGCGTCGTTGTGCCCCTCGACCTTGGCGTAAAACAGATTGGGCAACGCAAACGCCAACCCCAGGGCAATCACCCCGAGGATCAGAACGCGTTTCCAAAGTGGAATATCCAGCATAGCGCCGCCCCTGACCTGAATGACTTACGACGCGGCAGGCTCGGTCTTGCTCAGGACCTGAGCGATGGTCGATCGCACCACGCGCACCTTGACGCCTTCGGACAGTTCGATTTCAACCTCGCTGTCGTCCTTGACCTTGGACACCTTGCCGATCAGCCCGCCTGCGGTGACCACCTGATCGCCGCGACGCAGGGCCGCCACCATCTTCTGGTGCTCCTTGGCCTTTTTCTGTTGCGGGCGGATCAGCAGGAAATACATGATCGCAAAGATCAGGATCAACGGAACAAAGCTGGTGAACGCACTGGCGGCGCCCCCGGCCGCTTGCGCATAGGCAGGCGTGACAAACATGATGTGGTCCCTCGGTATGGCGGACGGGGCGGATGGCCCCTGTTCGGATCGTCGCACGCCCTATCTGTGCCCCGAAGGATGGCAAGCAAGGGGGCCGTCGAATTAGGGCGCGTTCCGGACAGTTTGAACCGCCTGTTGATCCGACAGGGATGTCCCGGCACTGCCCGATTCCCCCGGCGGATCACGGCAATCGGACACAACGCGCCAAGGCGGGCCGATTTGGGCCCGCCTTGCAATTTTCCTGCGGCAGCCCGGATCGAACCGCCACCGCCCGGCAGGTATCAGGGGCGGCTGGCCCTGCGCGCCCGCGCGAAAAGCGATTTGATGCCCGGTGCGAGAGACCAGAGCACAAACATCAGGGACAAGGCCAGGATCGTCGCACTGATCGGGCGGGTAAAGAAAACTGTCCAGTCCTGCTTGGAATTGGCCATCGAGGTCAGGAAATACCGCTCGGCCAAAGGTCCGAGAATTACGCCCAGCACCAGCGGCGCCGACGGAAAGCCGACCCGCTTCATCCCCCAGCCGACCACCCCGAAGGCAAGGCAGACATAGACGTCGAAGATGTTGTTGCGCACACCATAGGCGCCAACCACGCTGAGCACGATGATGAACGCCGCCAGAATCGCCGGGGGTGTGCGCATCAGCGTTGAAAACATCTGCGCCACCCCGATTCCGGCACCGATCATCATCACATTGGCCAGGATCATCGCCGCGAATATCGTGTACACCATCGTCGGGTCCATGATGAACAGCAATGGTCCGGGATTGACCCCATGCAGCATCATCGCCGCCAGCATGATCGCCGTGGCGGCACTGCCCGGAATCCCCAGGGTCAGCAGCGGGATCATCGCCGCGCCGGTGGTGGCGTTCTTGGCAGCCTCGGGGGCGGCAAGCCCTTCTTCTACCCCGGTGCCAAATTCATCGCCCCGTTTGGACACCTGTTTTTCGATGCCATAAGCAATCACCGCACCCGGTGTCGCGCCCGCCCCTGGAATCATCCCGATCAGACAGCCGATGCCGGTGCCGCGCAGGATCGCGCCCTTGACGTTCAGGAAATCACGAAACGTCGCGCCCACAGGTTTGCCATCGGTCTTTTTCGGGCGCAGATCCCGGTTGGTTGCCAACAGATCAACCACTTCGCCGATGGCGAACAACCCGATCATCACCACGACAAAGCGGATGCCGCTTTCCATCTCGGGAACGCCAAAGCTGAACCGCGCCTGACCATACAGCGGATCAACCCCCACCGTGCCAATCGCAATGCCCAGCACCAGAGACACCAGCGTGATGATCGGCTGATCCTTGGCGATTGCAATCACGCTGACCAGCCCAAGCAGCGTCGCAGCAAAGAATTCAGGCTGCGAGAACTTCAGCGCGAAACTGGCAAAGGGCGCCGACAGAAACGCCAGCATCAGCGCGCTGACAAGTCCGCCGGTCGCCGAGGCCGTAACGGCGATCGCCAGCGCGCGCTTGACCTCACCGCGCTTGGTCATCGGATAGCCATCCCATGTCGCAGGCAGCGAGGCAGGGGTGCCCGGCACGTTGATCATGATCGCCGAGATCGACCCGCCAAACACCCCGCCAACATAGATCCCGCCGAGAAACAGCATGGATTGCGTCGGCTGCATCACATAGGTGAACGGCAGCGCCATCGCCATCGCGTTGACAAACGAAATGCCCGGCAGCGCCCCCGCGACCACGCCGACCAACAGGCCGGTCAGGATTGTCATGAAAGCCCAGAATTCGAATGCGGCCAGAAATCCGCCGCCCAACAGTTCCAACGCAGCCATCTTTCCGCCTTCCGATCAGTAAATTCCGGTGATCCGCAGCAGCCAGATGCTGAACCCGTCGAACACACCACTGCCCCGGGGCAGTGGCATCAGCGCCAGCCCCATGAACAGCCACAACAGCGCGATCGTGCCGATCAACGTGACCGGCAACACGACAAGCGGCTTGCGCAGCCCGCCGAACCAGCACCACAGCGCGATGAACAGGCTGGTCGCAATGGCAAATCCGAGGATCGGCAAAAGCCAGCCATAGCCGATGATCCCACACAGCCCGATCAGCGCCTTGCCCATGTCATAGGGGCCATCCTCGCGCGGGGCCGTCATCAAGGATCGCCGCCCAGCACGCCGCAGCGCCCAGATCTCATAGCCGATCCAGACCGCCGAAAGCACACTCAGCGCGGCCAACATCGTACCGGGCCAGAACGCGGGGCCAAGGCCGATCCGGCTCGCGGTCTGGTCGCCCTGAAACATGAACGACGGCAGCACCAGCCCCAGCACCAGCAGACCGCCCGGCACCAGCAGCGGCACCAGCGCCGCCAGCCCGGAGGGAGCGACCCCTCCGGACAGTTCCCGGCGCGCCGTCACGCGTTTTTTCTGCGCGGACGTCATGTCGTTCAGTTGGCCAGCTGTTCGGCGATCAGATCACGGAAATCGGTGATCATGGCCTGTGCCGCCTCGCCCGTGACCGGCTCGATGCAGGTATAGGTCTTGGCGCAGAACGCCTGCCATTCGGCAGAGCCGGTGGCGGTTGCCACGGCCTGTTCCAGCTTGGCAATCGCGTCATCCGGTGTGCCCGAGGCCACGGCGATGCTGCGGTAATTGTCGAGCCCGGAAATGTCGATCCCCAATTCGGCCGACGTGGGCACATCGGGGAAGGACGGATGACGCTCGGCCGCAAACACCACAACCGGTTTCAACTGACCCGCCGCAATGAACTGGGCGACATCGCCCGGCTCTTCATAGATCGCGCTGGTGTGGCCACCGATGGGCGAGGCATAGCGCTCGGCTGGGGCCTGGAACGGCACGTTTTCCATCGCCACGCCTGCATTGCCCAAAAGCTTGATCGTCACGTCATCCTGGGTGCCATAACCCGAGGTGGCGACAGTGATTTCGCCCGGGTTTTCACGGGCGAAATCGTACAGCGCCTGCGCCGTCTGGTGCGGGCTGCTGGCCGGCACGAACAGGAACGAGGGCGAGCTTTGGACGACTGCGATCACCCGGAAATCATCGGGCTTGTTGTCGCCCAGGCCCGACGCCCAAGAGGCCACGGTCAGCGAAATCAGCGTGCCGATGGTATAGCCGTCGGCGGGATTGGTGCGCAGCTGGGTCAGCCCGGCATTGCCAGATGCGCCCCCCACGTTCGACACCGGCACGGATACGCCCAGCGGTCCTTCGATCAGCTGTGCCATGGTGCGGCCCATCAGATCGGCACCGCCGCCCGGCCCGAACGTGACGATCATGCTGATCGGGCGATCAGGATAGCTCTGGGTGATGCCTGCCGTGGCGATGGCAACCCCCCCGAAAAATGCGGCCGCGCCCAGCGTGGTCTTGATGATGCGAGTGTTCATGGTTTCCTCCCTTGCGATTTCTGACCCGGGCGCCTGTCGCGATCCCGGTGTCTTTTGGTCGTCGTCTGCGTCGTGGTTTTTGCGCCCCCTCCCGAAGGCTAGCCGATCAGTTGGGCCAGTTTCAGCCGCTGGATCTTGCCTGATGGCCCCTTTGGCAGGTCGTCCAGGATATGGACCACCTCGGGGCTCTTGAATTTTCCCAGTTTCGACTGGCACAGCAGGATCAACTCTTCGCCGCTGACCGTCGCGCCGTCGCGCAGTTTCACCGCCGCTTCAACCCTTTCGCCATAGGTGGCGCAGGGCCGGGCAAAGGCCGCCGCCTCGACCACCTCGGGGTGGGCATACAGCGCCTCGTCCACTTCGCGCGGGGCGATGTTTTCGCCACCCTTGATGATAAGTTCTTTCAGCCGACCGGTGACAAAGACATATCCGTCATCATCCATCCGCCCCAGATCGCCGGTGCGCAACCATCCATCGTCGGTCAGGGTGGCCGCTGTCGCCTCGGGGTTCTTGAAATAGCCCAGCATCACGTTTGGCCCGCGCACGGCGATCTCGCCCTCGACCCCTGCCGCGACGGGGTGCAGCGTTGGCGACAGGATCGTCACCTCGTTGCCGAAGGGCAATCCGGGCGATCCGATCTTGCGCACCCCCGGCGGCAGAGGGTTCGACAGGATCTGCGCCGCAGTCTCGGTCAGGCCCATGGTTTCCACGATGGGAATGTTGAACCGGGTTTCAAACGCCGATTGCGTTTCCACCGCCAGCGCAGACGACGCCGAGCGACCGAAGCGGATGCGCGCCCTGGTTTCGGCGTCGGGGTCTGCCTGCCCGTGCAGAAGGTGCGAGATGATCGTCGGCACCACCGAAAACCAGGTGATCCGGTGGGTGGAACAGGTCTGCCAGAACCGGCTGGCCGAGAACCGGTCGCAGACCACAACGGTGCCCCCCGACACAAGTGCGCCGATGATAGATACGCACATCCCGTTGATGTGATAGATCGGCAACACGCACAGACCCCGGTCGTCGGGCATCAGGTCATGGGCCAGCATCACGGTCCAGCCGCCGGCCAGAAGGCTGGCATGGGAATGCAGCACGCCCTTGGGCCGCCCGGTGGTGCCCGAGGTATACATCAACAGCGCATGATCCGTCGGTACCAGCGCGGCCAGCGGCGCAATCCCTGCGCCTTCGGGCCAATCAATCGTATCGCCCAGGATGATCGGGCGCGCCTTGACGTCATGGGCGGCGGCGGCCTCGGTGAACAGATCGCGCTGCGCCGCCCCCAGCAGCAAAACCGACGCCTCGCAATGGGCCAGAGCATAGCCCATCGCCTCGGCCCCGGCGACCAGATTGATCACGGCGGCGCGATAGCCGCCATAGAACAGCCCAAACAAGCACAGGATCGCCTGTCGCCCGTTGGGCAGCATCATCGCAACGCTGTCGCCCTTGGCCACGCCGATGCCGGAAAGATGCCCGGCAATCTCCGCCGCGCCCTCGCGCAGCTCGGCCCAGGTCAGCGGGGCGTCATCGGGAAACACATGACTGACCCGCGCGCCATCCTGTTCGGCGCGCTGGTCCAGCAGGGCGCGGATGGTCGTGTTGGGGGGGCTGATAATGCGGCTCATTGACCGACCTCGGCCCAGTACCCGGCGAAAATATCGTCCAGCGACGGTTCGCGCGGCGCAATCGGACGGATGACCCGGGTGTGCTGCATGAAATGCCGCCAGTGCAGATTGTTGTCGATCGAATTGCCACCCCAGCTGCCACAGCCCATGGACAGCGAAAACGGCATACCATTCTCGAATGATCCGCCGGTGGCAAAGGTATGCGCCTGGTTCACGATTACCCGGCAGGTCGGCAAAACGCGGCCGAGGTTCACCGCGCGATCATCCCGCGCGGTGTGGATGCCCACGGAATGCCCCGCCCCCTGATAGGCCAGAATGCGCGCCGTGATCGCCACCGCATCGTCATAATCGCTGGCGCGGTACAGGGCCGCCACGCGGCTCAGCTTTTCGCCCGACAACGGGTGGTCGGGGCCGATACCACGGGTTTCGACGGCGATGAACCGGGTGCCTTCGGGCACGGTGCCCGTCAGGCCCAACTTTTGCACCATCACATCGGCGTCCTGGGCGATCACCTCGCGGTTCAGGTGCCCATCGGGCCACAGCCGCGCGACCAGCGCCGCGGCGCTGTCCTCGGGCAGTCGCGCGCCGCCTTCGGCCGCCAGCGCCGCGATAAACGCATCATATACCGCATCGACAACCACGATCGAGTTTTCAGACGAACAGGACGTGGCATTGTCAAACGTCTTGGATGCCGTGATCTTGCGCGCTGCCGCCACCAGATCGGCGGTTTCATCGACGATCACCGCCACATTGCCCGCCCCAACACCCACCGCCGGCGTGCCGCTGGAATAGGCGCGGCGCACGTTGTCCTGGCTGCCGGTGACGACGGCCAGATCGGCCAGCTCCAACAGGGCCTGGGTGTCGGCCTTGGTGCCCGGCGGCGGAATCATCTGCACCAGACGCCTGTCCTCGCCGATCTTGTCGAACTCGGCGTGGATGAATTGCAGCAGCAGCGCACAACAGGCCACCCCCTTGGGTGACGGCGAAACGATAATCGCATTGCCGCACTTCAACGCGTTTATGATGTTGTTCGCCGGGGTCGCGGCGGGGTTGGTCGACGGAACAACCGCACCGATCACCCCCAAGGGCCGGGCGATTTCGGTAATGCCGGTGGCCGGATCGTCGGACAGGATGCCAAAGGTCTGCACATCGGCAATGTCACGCATCAGGCCCAGCGTCTTGCGGTGGTTCTTTGTGATCTTGTCGGGCACGTTGCCCAGACCGGTCGTGCGCACGGCCAGTTCGGCCAGTTCGCGGTTGCGTACCGGTTCCATGATGGCCCAGGCGGCGGCCTGCGCCGCACGGTCATAGCGCGCCTGACTGCCCTCGGCCTCATACACCGCCTGCGCGGCGCGGGCGTTCGAAATCAGCGCATCAACCGCAGTTGCCGTGGCATTGCCAGCCATCCCTCGTGTCCTCCCAACAATTCTGTAACTTGAACGTAACCAATGAAAATAGTATTGCAAATGCTTTCATAAATATGCCACAAGTGGTTCAATAAAATGAAAAAACAGTCATATTCCATCGATATCACCGCAGTGGCCAAGGTGGCCGGCGTATCGGCCGCGACGGTGTCTCGGGTGCTCAATCATCCCGACCTGGTGAAGGATTCGACCCGCAAACGGGTAGACGCCGCAATCCGCAAAACCGGCTATATCCGCAACCGCGCGGCGCAGTCGATGCACGGGCGACGCAGCGCGACGCTGGGTCTTGTTTTGCCCACGGTGAATTATTCGATCTTTGCCGAACTGGTCCAAAGCTTCAACGACGCGGTCAGCGACCTGGGCTTTACCCTGCTGCTGGCAACCCATGGCTATGATCTGAAGGTCGAATACCAGGTGCTGCGCAAATTGTTGGAACACCGGGTGGACGGGATCGCGCTGATCGGGTTCGATCACAGCCGCGACACGTTCCGCCTGCTCGCCTCGCAAAAGGTGCCGGTTGTCGCGGCCTGGAATTACGCACCGGATTCGCCGGTGTCCTGCATCGGCGCCGACAACGCCGAGGCGGGCGCGGTCGCGGCACGCCATCTGTTGTCATTGGGCCACCGGCGGATCGGGTTCATCTTTCCCCCCACCGCCGAAAACGACCGTGCCCGCGACCGGATGCAGGCGGCCATTGCCACCCTGCGCTCTGCCGGGCAAGACGTGAGCGAGAACAGCATCGCGCGGGCCCAGTACAGCATCGCGGATTCAAAAGCGGTGTGCCTTGAATTGCTGCACCCCCGCCCGCCGTTCACCGCGCTGTTGTGTGGCAATGACATCATCGCCCAAGGCGTGCTGTCCGCCGCCCAGCAATTGGGCCTGCGCGTGCCCGAGGATCTGTCGGTCATCGGGATCGGCGATTTTCCGGGATCGGCCGACATGTTTCCCGCCCTGACCACCGTTGCCATCCCCGCCCGGGAAATCGGTGCGCGCGCCGGGCGACATCTGGTTGACATCATCGGTCATTTCGACGCGACACAGATCACCCGCACCAAAGTCGCCGTCACGCTGAAACATCGCGCAACGACGCGGTCCCCTTCGAGCGACCCGGCTCTGACATGACGGATTGCTTGAGGGGGTTTGGCGCATGCCGGATGCCGAGCGCAGATCGCGCGCCGGGCGACGCCCTAGTGATGTTCCAGACGCTGGTGCTGAGCGCGCTCTACAACCT
>Ga0210015_1000872_pt1 | contig 30656 bp, 31 predicted proteins | sample CryGeymeta201522_FD_185471 | JGI IMG/M metagenome (GOLD analysis project Ga0210015, IMG submission 185471) | Groundwater microbial communities from Crystal Geyser aquifers in Utah, USA - Crystal Geyser metaG 2015-22 (SPAdes) (version 2) | ecosystem: Environmental > Aquatic > Deep subsurface >... | reverse complement strand
GGAACATGATTACAATACATTGAAATTGGCAAAGTTGGCCCTAGAACGGGCCTCAAAACCGACAAGACAAGTCCGCAAGCACCTACACAGCCATCTACGGGAGAAACAATGACCACCTTCACGGAAGTCACACCAGCCAGCATTCAGCCAGCCTCATTCACTTTCCCGTTCACCCGCTCGGACGCCGGACGATCTCTCAGTAAGCGCCCAAAGCAAAAAAACGATTGCACCGTTCGTGCCTTGGCCACCGCTCGCGCCATGGACTATGACTTGGCCTATGACATCCTGGCTGAAGCTGGTCGCAAGTGTGCCAAAGGTTTTCACATCGGTCAATGGCTTGAGAAACAACCCGGCGTGAAAAAAATCGCTTTTCCCGCAAAAAAGGGCCAATCAAGGATGAATCCGCTCACTTTTGCAAAACAGTTTCCAACTGGACGCTACATCTGTCGAACAGCCAAGCACGTTTACTGTGTGATCGACGGCGCAGTCTTCGACACGGTAAAGCCTCGACACAACCGCTGCATCTACACCGCCTGGGAGATTAAGGCATGAGTCAATTTGAAGACATCTTGGCAGCATCGAGCATGACCGAATCTGAGAAGGCTCGGGTATCGGCTGCTTTTAACGGCGTGCCAATGCAAGGTGATGCGGCTTTTTCGCCCGAAGTCAATGAACGGCTCGCTACTGCCGAACAGAATGCACGGCAAGTCTTTCAAACCATCGAGTCACCATGGCCTGCGGTTCATCGACTGATCACCACCGCTCACTCAGCGCAAAACAATAGAAAACGTGTTTTTTGGCTCAACAAGGCTGCTGATGCCCTGCTCAACACCTATGGGCCACTGTCTGCATGCAAAACAGGTTGTGCCCATTGTTGCCACATCCCTGTAGAGATCAACAAGGCCGAAGCTGACGCGATTGGTAAAGCCATTGGTCGCAAACCCACACCAAAAGCCGATCACCTTGAAAAGACTGGCCCTGAATTTGAGCCATGCACCTTTCTTGAAGACAACCAGTGCGCGATCTACAAAGATCGACCTTCGGTTTGTCGCTCACACATCAACATGGACAAAGACGATTTGCTCTGCCGCCTTGTCCCTGGTGCCGCAATACCTGTGCCCTACCTTGACACCCGGCCTTTGATCATGGCTCGGGCAATCATTGGTGGACATACTGAGTTAGCAGACATTCGGCAGTGGTTTCCAAAGTAAGGATTGAAATTGAGTTACATCACCACCATTCTCCAAACCCGCCAGGCCGGACCGGATCATCAAGTGGTCACGGTTCAAGGTGGTCATGGCAGCTATCGACGTGAACCATGCGCCGATTGCCCGTGGAAAGTCTCATCAAACGGCATCTTCCCACCCGAAGCCTTCCGTCACTCAGCCTCAACCGCTTATGACATGGCCACTCACGAGTTCGGGTGTCATCAGTCCGGCAACACCCGTCCGGCAACCTGCGCCGGGTTCCTTCTAAACGGAGCGATGCACAGCATGGCCGTGCGCATTGGCTTTCTCAAAGGCCGCTATCAAGATGATGTGACTGACGGTGGCCACGAGCTGCACCAAAGCTACCGCGACATGGCAATAGCCAATGGTGTTGACCAGGACGATCCGGTTCTCAAGCCTTGCCGCTAAATCTCTGATCATGTCAACAATTATTCTTCAGTCACCATCATCATTCGAGACTCGTGCCATCCGAGCTGCCAGCATGGTCTTGGACCACATCAAAGTCACCGACTCAACTCTGACTTCATTGACACAACACACCCAGCAACTTCAAAACGGCGCATTGCCAGTGGGAAGCGTTGAATTTGTTCGTGAAGCCATGCGGATCGCATCAATACCTGAGCCGGAAAATCTCAGCTATCCAAACAGCGCGAAAGCCTACCTTTATCGCAACATTCGGCAAAGAAAGGCCGGCGAAGTCATTGGGTGTGTTTTCGTCAAACCTGTGACCACCAAATTGTTCACCGGATTTGTCTTTGACACCATGCAAGATCGGCATCAGTACAGCGAACACGACCAGGCGCAGTTTGACGCATTCATGGCGCTCGATGCCAATGAAAAGGTTTTTATCAGTGATCCTGTTCAATGGCTAAGTGAATGGCGTTACTACGTTGTCGATGATCAGATCATTGGGCATGCAAGGTACGACCAAAACGAAACTGAAAATGCGCCGGAACCCGACATCAACACTGTCAAGTCTTGCATTAAAGACATCAACCTCAAGCACCCTTACGCACTTGATTTTGGAGTTATTTCGTCTGGAGAATCTGCGCTGGTCGAGGTCAATGACGCATTCGCCATTGGCTTGTATGGTCGTGCTCTACAACCCAAAAACTACCTGGCATTCTTGCAGGCTCGTTGGACATCACTTCTGGACACCAAGCCATGACCAAACACTACCAAGTCACAGTCTTTGATGTTGATGATGATCAGGACAAGGAAAAAGCCATTGCGCCAGTGCTGGTTGTTCCTGCCAAACCAAAGCGAAATCAGAAAACACCAACCGATTTACGTCGCGTGCGCCGACCAAGGCCGGAACTGATAGGTCCACCAAAGCCAAAGGCAAAACGAAAACCAAAAACCCCAACCGGCAATCGTCGTGGACGGCCAGCAGGCGCCCTTGGCAAAACCACCAACACCAAACCGCTACTCTCATCGGATTTTTGTTTTTTCCGCGCCTGCATTGAAAAAATCCCCATGGTGGATGCCGCTGAACGCTACCTCGCCCACATGGGCATCACTGATGGGCGAACCGTTGCCGCCTATGAGCGTGACCTTCGCCGCCGCATCCAAAAAGCCATCAATGCCATTGATGAAAAAGACAAGGCACAAGAACAATTCAATTCTGTCTTGGCAAGCGATGCATCTGTCACTTTTGGCCCAACGCTCGATGAATTTGCAAAACGCTTTGACGATGACATGTACACAGAAAAAGAGCTGGTGGAGATGTACATCGACGAGTATGGTAATGTACCCAAGCCCGACCCTCTGCCCGGTGGCACCACCATTCTTCAAAAAAGGAATGCCCTAAATTGGCTGCAACTTCGACTTGCCATCTCCCCATCGTCTGATCAACCTGTTGGGCTTTGGATTGATCAAAGCATTGCCAAGGAAGTCCGCAAGTTTGGCGTGCTCACCCTGGGCAACTTCATTGACTGGATCAACCTCACCGGAAAACTCTGGTTCAACAAGATCCCCAATCTAGGAAAACGTCGCGCCACCAGACTGATGGTGTTCTTCTTGCAAAACGAAAAACACTTTCAACAAACCCTTTCCAGCCGCGTTCGTTTCGCGCTGGATCAAAGGTATGCCCTTGACGAACCAACAAGCAATGAGCTTGTCATCTACGGCTCCACCTTGCAGGAAAGGAAATCGCAAGCCCTGGCTACCCTTCCCGAATCCCGCGCTCATGGCGCTCAGGTCTATGGCATTGTTCCGATTGAATCACTGGCTTGGCCTGTTCCCTTGCTGGGTCACGATGGCATATTTCGCAGCAATGTGCCCAACACCCTCGGGGCCGTCGATGACCGTGACGCGGTTCAAAAGTGGTTTCTCACACTGAAAGAAGGCTCACCGGCCACGATTGACAGCTACAAACGCGCCGTCGAGCGTCTGGTACTTTGGTCCGTGATTGAACGGCGTTGCAGCCTATCCTCATTGACCACAATTGATCTTGCCGCCTTTCGTGACTTCATTCGCAACCCACCAGCTCACTGGTGTTCAAAATTCCCGGCAATGAAATACTCTGCCGATTGGCGGCCGTTTCGCGGCAAATTGAGTGATGTCAGCGTGCAAGCCAACATGAGCGCCATAGGAGCCATGTTTGCCGCCCTCTTTGCTTCTGGCTACCTGATCGCCAACGCTGCCGCAACCGTTCGCTCTGGCAAAAAAACCATGATTACGATGGATGTCAATCGCCGTTTTGCCGACGAGGATCTGCTTGTTCTTCAGGATACCTTTGCCACCATGCCTGACAGCATGCAAAAACGACGGCTTTTAGCCATTGTGCTTTTGCTCCAAACCTCTGGCCTTCGTCGAAGCGAGGTCGCACATTTGACGTGGGGAAAAATTAAACCAACCAAAGAGGACAACAAGATCACAAACACATGGGCTGCGACATTCATTGGAAAAGGCAATAAAGAGAGAATTGTCCCGATCCAACAATCAACCATTGAGGTTTTACAGGCCCACTATGCCGACCGAATGGCTCTCATCGAGGCAGATGCTCTCTCGTGTCGTGACTTATCAAAAGATGACACACCTGTTTTGAGCATTCTTGATGAACAACTCACAAATCGATTGATTGAGCGCCAGGATGACCCCCACACCTTAAAAACCGACAACCCATGTGATGCACAACGATCTCGCAACATCACCGGCGCATTGTCCGGCGCAACGATTTATGCCATCCTGAAGACATTTTTCAGGGCCGCTTCAAACCACCTTGACATCGTAGGGCGAGTCGATGGACAAGCTAACTTCTTAAAAGCCTCAACCCACTGGCTTCGTCACACCTTTGCTCACCAGGCGCTTTCGGGTGAAAGTCCAGACTTGAACTCGGTACAGCAGATTTTGGGACACGCAAGTATTGCCACTACGGGTATTTACACCAAAGCCGACATCAAAGAGCGTGTGAAAACAGTCAACAAGGTCGTTGCGTTCAACGTGATGAAGAAAATTCCGCGGAGTTGAGCTAACTCACACTTATCTGCGTCTGGAAATAAAACAACAGTTACAAATAATCAGATTGAAAAAACACCATAAAAATATAAATATGTTCCTTTGGAAAGATATGAATCTATCTTTTATAAGTATTTAACAAAGGAATTTTATGGTAATTAAAAAGAAACAATCCAAGCAGGACTACGACAAGGTTAAGGCTGAAGAATTTGCAGAAGAAATTGGCCATTTATGTATATTCACCTAGGATTCAATTGCTGTCTGTTTTGTCATCTACAATGCTCAAACCATTTAATTAGTGTTGCTATATTCATACCAATTGAATAGTATTTTAACAAAATAATTGATTTTTAATTTGCGCCAATTCCAGATTCTTGCCTATCTGTGGTAGCAAACTTACAATCTTTGCATCAGATACTCAAAAAGAGCGATTTCTATGCAAAAAACAGTTTTCAAGTCAATCTCCAGGGCAGCATGCGTCACTCTCATCTCGTTCTCGCTCGCGCTGGGTTTGGCCTCCTGTGGTGGCGGCGGCATGGATATGAAGTGTGTTGAAGCCCCGGCTCGCGTGTTCACTACGGCGCAGATCCAGGCACTCACTCCCACGGACATCAAGACTATCAGAGATGACGAGCTGATCAGCTTCGGCACTGACATCCAGTATTTGTCCAACAGTGCCCTCGCAGCCCTCACAAACACAGTGGTCAACACAAACATCTGGTGCATGCCTCATCAGGCGCAGATCATCAGCATCACACCTGAACAGATACAAGTTCTATCTCCAGCGCAGATTCGCTATCTTGGCGCGAATGCAAATGGTGGTGTGGCACAGATTGCCGGACTAAACACCGCCACATTCACTCAGCTTGTCAGCAGCACGGCCCAAGTCGCGGCCCTCATCGTTCCCGAAGTCGCAACACTTCCAAGCGAAAAGTTCGTCTTGATTGGTGACAACTTCCAGGTGCTCACCGACACAGTGCTGGCATCCCTGAAAGAAACCTATGACGCCACACCCAACAACCTGATGTCCCACATTCGGGCCATCACACCCAACCAAATCGCAACCCTGACACCGGCCCGAGTGCAGATCCTTGGATCAGCCGAAACCGGCGTACCAAAAATCTCGTTCTTGGCAGATAGCACGTTTGCCAGGCTGGTAAGCGACCCGGCGCAGGTTGCAGCATTGACCACGCAGGAAATTGCAGCCCTGAATTCCAGTCAATTTGCCATGATCGGAGGCAACTTTGGTCAGCTAAGTGATGCCATCTTGACTTCGTTGAATTACACCTACAACGCCACGCCCAGCCACATCATGTCTCAGATCGCGGCAATCTCACCAAGCCAGATCGCCACCCTCGCCCCTGCCAAGGTGCGTATCCTGGGCTCCTACGACAACGGCATCAGCAAGATCAACTATCTTTCGCAAAATACGTTCATTGCACTGGCCAGCGATCCAGCACAAGTCGCCGCAATCACTCCGGCAGAGATTGGGACGTTCTTCACATCGAACATCAAAAACCTGGGGCTCAACATCCATTACCTGAGCAATGCCGCCTTGGGAAACTTCAACTACCAATGTGCAATCAGTTTGAGCAACCCTCAGTGCCAGGTTGCATCTATCGATTACGCGCAAACACCAACCTTTAGCCAGTCTCAAATCATGATCATCGCTGCAATGAACGGCGGCAAGGGAATCGCCTTTATGAGCGATTTGGGATTTGGTGGACTCACTGCAACTCAAGTCACTGGACTTTTGCCTGCTCATGTGGTCGGTGTCCGTGCCAGTCAGCTTGCGGCCTTGAGCAACGAGACATTGGCTGCATTCCTGCAAGCCACACGGGATTCATTCACTCCAACTCAAAAGGCACTGCTTTCAGCAAGCCAACACACTGCCTGTGGGTGCTGAACCCGTTTGACAGCGCCGGGTTTGTGCTTTGAGCCAACTGGCCCGAATTTAAATCACTACTTTTTTGAACTGCTCAAAGACCTCTTTTTTTCCGCATCACATTTCTTGCATCTAGCAATTCTGTGCCCTTTTTCGTCTGTGTGAACAGTGTACTCGTGTCCTTTTGGGCAATGCGTTTTGGGCGTTGGAATCAGTTGTTTGTGGTCAGGAATCAGCTTCTTGAGCCTGGTGTTGATTGAAACCCGATCCACACCAACAACCTCGCTGATCTCATCAATGGTTTTCCCCAACTTACGCAGCCGGACAATCTCATCATCGTACCTTTTGCCAAGCATATTCATCCGAGCTTGCTTGACAAACGACAGACCATCAATCGCTTGTTCAAACGCAAGCTGCCGCGATGCCTCTTGCGCCTTCCACTTGCGAAATCTTGAGTAGCTTGGTAACTCCGCATTGGCATCCAAAACCTCAGTCGCAGTCATCCCATTTTCTTTGATCAATGCGATGATCTTAAAAAAATCAGCATCAGAAAACTTGGTGTTGCGTTTTGATGTTGCCTTGTTTTTGTACTGAGTTTCACTGGCCTTTGACCTACCCTTGCGTGCAAGTTTTGCCTGCTCTGGTGTACCCATCATTTGCCATTTGCCAGAGTTAACGGTTTCAGACAAAGCCTCACGATGCAACTGCTTGGTTTCTTCGCAGGCAAGGCCAAAAGTTCGAGGCAACCCGTAGTTATCCAAGTATTCCACAGGATCAACACCGTGCAACTTGGCAAGGTGAATGCCAACAGCCCTGTACGTGTTGCCACAAATCAGACAAGTGTGCCCATCAGAAGACCCTTTCATGTACCGCTCAACCTGATCTATCGACTCGAACGGCGTGATCTTTGGATAGCCTTCACGCACAATTCTTCGGTTCATTCTCTTTTTGAGATTTTTGGCCTCTTGCGCGGACGATGCGCCAGAAATCAAGTTTTCAAACTCGCCTTGACGCGATCTGAGTTCATTGCCAAGTCGTATCACCAGGTTCCAAAACGGGTGAGCATCCGAAGCTTCTCTTTGGTCAGCAGGCTTGATCTGCTTACTCCAAGCCGTAATTGATTTTTGGTTCCTGCTCATGGTGCTTTCCGTGCATTCCACTCAGCCAAGGCTCGCTCACGAGAATCAGCGGAAGTCCACTCAGGGTTGAGGGTTTCAACCCGCACATCGCCACACTGAGCGCCACATTGACAGCATTGGGCAACAACCCATCGAAAAGTTGAGCCCTCGTGAACATCGACGCCGATGTGCCCGCAAAATGGACAAGGCAACGGGCGTGTAGCGTTTGTTGTTTCTTGCCTCATAAGGCTTCAGTCCCCTCTTGGTTTTTTGAAAACGGCTCTGCGGCCTAACATGTGGAAACAGTGAAGTGGAAGCCACTCATCTAGTACGGTCACAGCGTAAGCACCTCGACCCTCTTTGGACTTCACACGCACGGTATCGCACACCCCGTTTGCCTTTGTCTCTGCATCAGCCTGCACAGTTCTCCAGTGCTTATGGCTGACAGGCTTGCCAGCCAAAGACACTTGACGCTCATCCCACTTTGTAAGGGCATCCTCGCAAGCAGGGAGAAACACCTCAGCAGGATGCGTACCCTTGGCCCAGAGTTGAATCTGGCAGCTATCGTCTGATGCGTAATCGATATTTACTTTAATCATTTTGGTTCTTTCTACACGTTTTTCCGTTTTTTAAACTTTTATCTGCCCGGTGTTTTCAACACGTTATTCCTTAGAGCCTTGAAAACAGTTTCGACATCAATCGCTTTGCTGTCTCTTCGCCAACCAATTCCGCTTCGTTTGGTATCACTGGATCAGCCAATTCAACCCCGTTCCAATCCTTCTTAATCCACTCTCCTTGTGGCACGGACAAGATTATTCTTCCGTTGTCAATTCTTGTTGCGATAACAAAGTGAGCCTCACCGCCTTCTTTGACCAATCCAAAAACACCAAGGCATTTTTCCAAACACCAGGTCATCACGTCTAGCAAGTCAGCGCAGTCATCGAGTTTGTTTTGGGCTAGCCGCCCCGCATCAGTGCTGCAATCAGGCCGCATAAACCAACGACCGTCATGAAGTCTTTTTTGGTTCTTGAATCCATTGATCAACCTGGGGGCTTGAAAGACCAAACCAATTCCTTTGGTTCCAACGCGAACCATGCCTTCGCATCCGAATTCAGTTTGCAAATCGCGGTGTGCCGACATTGCATCTTCATTTGCAATTTCATAGCCGTAGAGCGCCTGGGCGCACACCTCGGCAGGAAGGATGTAGTGGAGCTTTTCCATTTCAACACCTGAAACCTTTCGATTTGTAGTTTTTGTGATCCATACTTCCAGGTCGCACGGGGCCGGACGGCTCTGGCGTGTAATGGCCTTTGGACCCCTCGCGCTTCGGGACAGCTTTCGAGAAATCTCCAAACTCAGACGCTATAGCACCAGTACCACCCACAGGTTCTTCCTGGCCATCAATCTCTGTTGTTTTATCTTCGGTCATTTTTACTTCCTCTTTTTTTGGCATGGCGTAAGGCGAATCATCAACCGCAACACCACAGAGTTCAATCTTGGTGGGGCGGCCACCGTTTACAGCGGCCTTCCCCGTTTAACAATCAGGCTTTCAAGATCGACGGGAGCCACCCGGTTCCTGCGAGCTTGGCCGCAGCGTAAGTCACCGCTTCACCCTTTTTCATCTTTGCCATTGGCTCGGCATCCTTCTCGCTTGTCGCTTGCACAACCGCCTCGATGATCTTGGTCTTTGGCAAGGGATTCAGGTATGTCTCAGGCGTTGCTTCCCACCATTGCGACATATCCAGAGCCACCGCCTTTTTCAGCACTTCGGCCTTGGGTGCGTAGTTGGTTGTGTTGCCATGAACCGCCGTGGTTGACAAGGCCGTTCCAAGCACAATCATTTCGATTGAGGCACCTTGGGGCTGGTCAATGAACCACTGCAACCATGTTTCCTGGTCAGCAGGGAGCATCGACTTCCACCGCGCAATCGCAGCCTCGGTCTTCTGGAACCCTTTGCTTGCTGCAACCGAATCCGAGTTCTTCGTCAATTCGTGTTTTGCAAGCACCAGACTGATCTTCACCGGGTTGCGAAAGTGGTCGTGGTCAAACAATGCCACCGCAAACCGTGTCGCTGCGGCAGCGAGTGCCACATTGGGATTTGCCAACATCGACGCCTGCAATGCCGCCGTGGTGTGGCTGGTCAAATTCTGAACCATCTTTTCAGAGAATTCATTGGTTTCCTTGGCGCTTGCCACACCCGACACAGAGCCGCCGCCTGCACTATCCGCACCACCCAAACCGTTTTTAGCTTGAAGTCCGAAGTGACACTTAATGCCGTCACTGTCAGCAAAAACAATCACCCCGGAATTGCCACGGTCAGGGTAGCTGGTGTCAAAGAAGGTGCTTTTCAGTTCTTGAATTTCTTGTTCAAGCGACTCCTGTTCCTCTGAAAGTTTGCGGTACGCATCAGAGTCAAAGTCCTCATCATCAGAATCCATGTCATCCATGTCGGTGATCTTGTCTTCCACACCCTTGAGCCGCGATTCCAAGTCATCCAACTTCTTTTGTTCGGCCTCAGTGGGGTCACGAGGGTCAGGCTTGAACATCACGTATTTTTCACGCAGGTTGTAGCTGTAAACGGGAGTCGGACTCACTTCAACCCAACCCCAACCTTCTGCCAACAGATCGGCCTTCTTCTGCTCAAGCGCCTTTGCGACAAGTTCATCAAGCAGCGTCGGGTCGGTGATCAATTCGTCGCCGTCTTCACTGAACAAGTCAACCCGAACTTCACCGCCAGCGGCCTTGTAGTCATCCAAAGAAACAATTTTGAGGCGCTTGTCCTTGGTGTTCACTTCATCCTGAAACAGTTGCTTTTTCAGGTAGTAGGCACTGCGCTGGTAATTAGGCAGCGTATTCCACACACGCACTTGAAGTGCTTTGTCGTCCGTCGAGGCAAGAGCCATCAATTGATCCATTGTCATTTCATTGTTGCGGTACAAGGCAAACAATTCAGGGGCAACGGCAGACATCTTCAATCTGCGCTGAACGTGGACCTCTGTGACCCCGAACTTTTTTGAAATGGCAGCAATAGGCATCCCACTTTGGGCCAATGCCTGATAAGCCTCAAACTCGTCAGCGGGGTGCATCCCTTCTTGGGCAATGTTTTCAGCCAAACTTACTTCAAGAGCAGAATCACTATCGATCAGCTTGCACTCAATGGGCCAATCCTGTGAAATCATGCCTTCTTGAGCCAACATTTGAAGTGCGCGAAGTCTGCGTCCGCCCGCCTCAACCGCGTACAAAGTCACGCCATCCTGTGTTGAATTGACGGTCACAATAAGCGGGTTTAAAAGCCCTTGACTGGCAATCATTTGAGCCAACTCATTGATACCAGTGGGCTCGACCTTCCGCACATTTTGTGGCGACAGAATCAGTCGATTCAAGGACGTGAAAAAAGTGCCTCGTTCTTGCCTCGACACATTGGCTGTAGCGACTTCAGAAACTTCAAAACATTCGGTTGTTGTCATTGGAAACTCCAAAAAAAAATGAAAAGGGCAAAATTGCCCAATCAGGCGCACTCGGGTTCTTGCACATAGACTGATTTGATTTTTAAAAGCAGTTCTTTGTGGCACGCGATGCGCTTATTTGCCTTTGCAGTAGCTATCACCTTCTTGTCGCTCACTCCAACGGCTCGCAAGGCCTCATCCACCTTGTTGCATTCCTCCTTTACCTTGGTTGAAAAAACTGAATTGACGGCAATCTCTTTGCCGTCGGCATCCTTGATACTGGCTGCATGATTGATAAAGGTTCGACCATCACGCTCCACTGGTGAAGGCCATGCCGAGATACGAATCCACGCACCAGGTAAACAGTTGTCAAGTTTGACAATGAGGCGTTGCGCCACATCTGTTTTTAGATCGAGCGAGATGGTGTATTGGTCATCGTTATCCGCTCGAAGCCCAATTCGCAGCTTGGGGTAATGGTTGCCGGCCCCATCGATGTTTTCACGATAGCTGACATAGTTCAGAAAACCCTCCATCGCCATTGGCAAAATACCACCTTGCTCCAGGTGATGACGCATGATGGCGGTCGCACCACCACGGGCGCTCCCCGAGAAGCCGCGTTTCCATGTGTCTTCGCCTGCTTCTTCACGCGCCCTGGAAACCGCCGCATCAAGAGCTTCTGATTGAGAGAAAAACCCGCCAACAATTGTTGAATAAAGAATCAAGTGTTTCATGTGGTTCCTTTGTGTCGTGTTGCAAACATTATACCACAACCAAAAGAAATAAAGGGAATAAGTTTCACCCCCCCCTTAAATTATTTTTCTGACGAAAAATAATTTAGTCACATTGATCTTTGTACATGACTTTCCGAATGTCAAGTGTTGCAATAAGTTGAGCTTTCGCATAATTCAGTTTTGCAATTCGTTCGCTCACCCCTTTGGCGTTCGACAGTTGCTTGATTTCGGACTCAATCCAAATTAAACGATCTTCCAGCTCCTTTTTTTCAAGTAACAAGGGGTGAGGAATCATACGGGCAGTGCAATCAGACTGCATTTCAAACCAATTCTTCAATTTGTACCCTATAGCCCGATTTCATTAAAATATTCAATGCATCTACATATTCTTGCTCGCAACAAAACTGATCACGAATCAATTCAACACTTCCAATTGGTTTCTTTTCTGCATGGGTGTTATCAACCCACGCAACATCATCAGGATAAATGAGATCGTGATCGTTGTTGACGATGACCACCTTATTTTCGCCTAAATAATTTTCGCTTACCAAAGAATATAGCGACGGATTTCGACTTGCCAAAAACAACGAATTGGCAATCTCGTAAGGCGCATCATCAGGAAAAGTCACAAAAAATGACTGAGTTTGATCAGGATTGGTGAGGTGTTCATCCCAGGGCCGCGCGTGATTGAACACCGGGTTCTGTTTGGGCTCCATGACACAGCTAAAGCCGTCCTTCTCAAGCACCTTCAAAATTGACGACCACTCTGCTCTTGGGTTCATCCTTACTGCGCTTCGCATCGACCTCTCCAAAGCCAAAATTGTTTGGACATTCAGTTCCGATGTTTGGATGTAAACCATGTCAACTTCGCTCGGGCGAACACTTGTTAAACCAATGATGTAACTCATAAATATCCTATTGCAAATATGATAATTGAACAAAAAAATCAGAAGTTGTTAGCAACTTCTTTTGATGCTTCTTCAACGGCTTGATCAATAAAATCTATTGCAAACCTTGATCTTGGCATTTTGTTTGACCGATACCATCGATAATAAGTCGATTGATTTATCTGGTTTTCTTGGCTGACGCTGTACAAATTATTTGAGCAAATAATTTCTTTAGTGTATTGAACAACATCACCCATGCTTACATGAGAACCATCGACGATCAAAACATCATCCGTCTTTCGATAAACGTACTTCTTTATTTTGTCATCATCACTTACGATGGCATACCAACCGTATTCTGAGTCAAGATCGCCTCCTAACTGAAACTTGCCATCAATCTCGCAGACAACTGCTCGCTTGCATAGATGCGAAATACGCCTCGCAAGCTCTCGATGTGGGGAAACAACTTCATCGTTGACATCGATGCCAAGCTTTTTGAACCACCCATCCATAATAGGTCGAATGTTCTTGTGAACGACATTCTTTTTCAATGACATGGCGTGTTTCCAATATGCCTCCAATCGGCCATGGAAAGACTCAATGAAATTATCCTGCATCACCCATCCTTGTAGATACGACGATAGCAAAATTGATTTCATCGGAATGAATGCGCTTGAAACAGTATGATTTTCATCAACCTGTGGTTTGCCAAACTCCTTTTCAAAGCGATTAACCGCCCGAGCCAATTCCTTTGTGGTCATTCCCAGGCTTTCTTTCATCTGCCTCATGCTGATCGTCAAGGGATGATTAGCCCTCTCTCCAAGTCTTGCAAACCGAACCGGGCGACTTACAGGCGGTCGCAACTTTTGGTGTCCAAACTTGCTGGAAAGCTGAATTTCCATGTTATTTGATTCCATACACTTTTAATATATTAAATGTTTTCGCTGTCTGATCTTTTGGTTATCATATTTTTTCAATCATGTGATAAATTTGAGTTATTTGTTGTAAATATCACCTTGAAGGTTAAAAACGAAATCACTTGGTTTTGTTTTTGATCTTTTGACCGACAAGATGCCTACAGCCTTCAAAAAGTCGTCACCGTCATTTTCTTCGAGGTTGATGCCCAACTTTACGAAAAAATCATTGTATCCAACAACATGAAGTACGTTGCCAGAGTCATTTTGTACTTTAACAGGCCTGATGTTTCCGCATTGTAGTCCGGTCTTAATCTTTTGGATCACCCAAAGTCGATGTTGCTCAGACTTCTCTTGAGATACCGATTGAGTTTTGGCCACCTTCTTTGAGAGTGATGTGACGCTCACAGCCTCTTTCTGCCCGGTGATTTTTATACCGAGTGCTTTTTTGGCTTCATCTTCCAGGATAGACGATGAAGAAGAATCAGCAAATTTTTTATTTCCATAAACAGAATTACTAAAACTAGGAATCGAGCGACAGTTAGCTATCTTGTCAAGCATTTTGAACCGCTCCAGGTCATCCAGTGAGATGACAAATGCAGAAGACAAAACGATCGAATTCGACGCCTCGTTCGATTCAGGCGCTTTAAAAACCATCTTATAGAGGCAATCTCTTGCTGGTCTTAATCCAACTTCTTTTGGATTTCTTACAAGTATTTGATTTTCATCGAGTTGATCAAGCACCAATCCAGTTACAACACTTCGCTTGCCATCACGTGCTTTTAAATCTGTTTTATCTAAATACTTGCTGAAATCATCTGAAAACTTCTTTTCGTCAATGATTACTACATTCATAAAGGTTTCATCGATCATCCCTTTATATCTGAATCCAACGCTTTTTATGCCATTCATGGCATTTATATCTGCATTGACAGTAATAAAATTCAAAAACTCTTCATAAATATTTATGGCCTCTATTTCTTGGGGCATTTGAATTGATTCAAATTCAGCATTTGCTTCAAAGTCATAAGGAGCGCCCTTTTCAATGGAAGAAGCCAACGTATCGCACGAACTGAGTAAATCAATTAATGCATACAGACGATCAGAACTCGGGTTTGGGTGTGAGAGGTGTGATTTTTTGACCGGCAGAGAATTTATTGAACAACTATAGGAAAGGGCATCTTGCAATAACAGTCTATTTTCCGAAGATATTTGGCAGTTCCAATATTCATTAAAATCTGAGGCAATCCTGGCTGATTCTAAATTATGATTTGGAAAAATCGACACTTTTCCACCATTCGAATCAACAACAAGTTTGTTGAGTTTTCCAATGTCATGCAAAAAGCCAATCGGCGCTATTAGCGGATCTTTTGGATCAAGATTGAAGCTCGCGTCGTTTGGAGTGTGAAGTTTGGGTGCGTATTTATAGGCGCTCGCTTTATGCAACATCAACGCCGTCACCAGTAACGAATGCGTCATCAAACTCCTGCCTCCATGACGGTCGATACCAGCCGGATGGTTAATAAAGTCTGGATGACAAAGCGTTCGAACAGCACGACTTGTCAGTTCTTTGAATGGCGTTGTTGATTGACTTGTCGGCAGCACGTCAGAAAAAAGTTTCATGAACTGCTCTCTGTTTAGCTCCTTGGGCAATGTGCTTACAACCAGGTCTATGTCAAGAGATGGATTGCAAGGTAGCGCATATCGATATAAAGGCACGCCGCCTAAATTTGATCTGATGCCACGAATTTCCTCTGTAAACGCTTTCTTGTCATCAAACGGCAATTTTGCGGACTTGTTGTATCTCAGACGCTTGAGAATGCTTTCCCTGAATTCATCGCTTGATGATTTAGCCATAAGCACACCAACAAGCAATGCTCCGGCCCACATGGGTAAAAAATGCAAGTTGAAAGAACCGGTCCAGAAAAACGCCTCGACGATTCCCAGCCAGAACAATGTCAGGCCGATAACAACATTCGGAATGCGTTTTTCTGATAGATGCATAAATGTTCAAAGTTCGTCAACAGACGCTACAACACGAGGCTCCATAGCGGAAGTGGCGGCAGCCTTTGCGGTTGTCCGCTTCAATGCTGCAGCTTCACGCGAAACGCGTTCACTCTCACGGTTAGCCGCCATCTCGTTTGCGAGCTGAACAACCCATTTAGGAGGTGTGGCCCCAAAGTCCATATCGAACTCTGATGGGTCACGCGGAACACCACACCGAATATAAGTGCTGATTCGCATCTTGGGAGCACCCTTTTCGTCAAGAACGGGGATTGGACGACGTTCAGCATCAAGTTTGACTCGACCATCTTCATCGATTTCGTACACCGGTACAGAACGGTAGTAATACTCACCATCGACCTTCGTGATTTGGCCATACTTGATGTGTGACACCAAAGCCGAAGCGTTACGAGCCTCGTACACCAAGGGAATCACGTTGTTGATGTCAGCATCTTGACGCATGAGCATGTGAAAGCGAGGGTTGTCCCCATCTTCAAATCGCGCACCAACAATCACACCGCAAAGCATCACTTGGTTGTGAATTCGAGCGTTAGCTCCTTTACCAAGTCGGTTTTCAGACTCAGCCTTTTTTTCCTTTTGATCCATCTTGATCAAATCTTCAACCGTTCGCAACGGCGAATTGAATGAACTCAGACGTTCGTTGCCCCTGATGACCAACACTGCGTCGTAGCCCCCGAAGTTGTTCTTCATACCAATCACTGAAGCGATGGTGTTTGACGGTCCCTTGTTGGGAGTGATCGTCTTGGGAAGCAGTGCGGGAAAATGGATCCTCCCGTCCTTCACGATCCTGACTTTGGAGTAGTTGGCTGTCGTATCGTTGTTGTTCGCCAATGGCGCACTCGATGTTTCAACAACACCAATTTGGAACGAGACATTTTTGAAGCCACCATGGAAGGTTCTGGTAGCCGGTTGGCGACGTTCGTTCAAGGTAAGTGGTCGAATTGCAGTTGTCATAAAAAAACCTTTGTTGCAAATATCATAATGGAAAATAAAAAACAAATCAGTCAGTTTTTAGCTTATATTTCACACACCTCCGAAAATTTCGATGTATACGGGCGGATCGCGTCCAAAGTAGCATCGGACCCGAGTGAAAAAAACAGCGCCGCAAAACGCTATCCATACAATTTCTAACAGAACAAAGCCATGAACAACGACGATGACGACCAAATAGGCAATCAATCCGGGGACTTCTTTCAAAGTCAACAAGACTTGATAACGCTGATAGATGACTTCAGGGCAACTCATCTGCTAAATAATAAAAAAATGTCACTAAAAGAATTTGCAGAATACTCAAACATATCAGTTCCAATCATCACCGCAATCACCAACGGGAATAGATGGGCAGCAAAAACAAGTAGGGAAACCATTGAAAAACTTGCCAAAGCGCTTGAAATTCCAGTGATGCAGGTTTATATACTCTGTGGATTTATAAAACAAGAGGATGTGATTTACACAGCAAATATTGATAATACTCTTGAACTGGTATATCGTCAAATGGCTAAAGATCAATTGATGACGCACAAACTTCCTAAAAAAGAAGTTTGGGATACCTGGCCTCAAAGCGCAAAAATAACTGTTGCAATGATGTTTGAAGATCTGAAAAACAAAATCTTCATGCGTTATAGCAATTTTCCACAAAAATAAAAAGATCGTCATTTTCTTGGCCTGCCGATTCTTTTGTGCAATTTTGGAATATCTTCTGGCCATCCAAGCGTGGCCAATTTCTTTGAAAATTGCAACTTTGCGTTGTGAAGATCAACAGTGTGAATGACATCTTCCGAAAAATCAGCCATTGTGACTTCGTAAGACAAAATATCATGCCGTGTTGAATCTGACTCATTGTCATCAAAAGTTGCGTCTAAGCTCACATCTTTACTATTGATCAGGTTGTAATGTTTTTTGCGGTAGCTTGATACTACCAATTCAGAAACCCTGTATGCGACTGAATAAAAGGAACTCGCATTATCAAGTACCTTCAACATTTTCATTTGCAATATTGCATAGACCTCAGCACTAATATCGTTTATGCACTGAACATCAACACCTGACTTCAAAATGTGGTTTCGGATAATTCCGTTCAACCGACGACATTCAACCATCTCTTTGTAGATAACTGGATGTGTTGTCCATTGCTCTCTTGGTATCTTGTTGAGGGCATCTAAAATACCATGGACCCACAATTTTGTTTCGCTCATACTGAAGCCCTCTGGCGTTGAGGCCTGGATGCGGTGCTTGTTTTGCGTCTGACGCTGCTTTTTTTCTTGGTTGGCTGAGGTAATTCGCTTGGGTTTGGCATATTGTTGTAAGCATTACCGCTAAAAGCACTTTCCAAAGCGTGAGCAACAAGTTTTGTCATCACGATCCTATAACGATCGTATTCAAGAGAACCATCCTTTAGAGATTCTAGCTTGCCTTCAAACCAGGCTGTTAAATCTGGTTTTGTTAGTACATCTGGCAGTGACATGATATATCCAAAAGATTTCGGTGTTGGACGATAACCGATAACTTTATTTGACTTGTCTTCTGAAATCAAGTTTGTTGATACAGCTTTACTAATAATTCCAGCACGTGTTGCAGCAGTGCCAATTCCTTCAACATCCTTTAACTTGGCCTTTACTTTCGGATCTGTCACAAAAAGATGGGCTTTTTCCATCGCCTCCAGTAAAGTAATCGCTGTAAATCGTTTTGGTGGTTCGGTTTTAGAACATTTCAAGTCAACATTAACGACATCACCAATGTCATCGACAGAAACATTGGGTAAAACCGACTGACCCACCCCCCGCCCCGCAGCATCAACATTTTTTGGCGATCCACCAAAAAGCACGCGCCACCCTAATGAAATTGGTGTCCTGCCAGTTGCGCGAAAACGATGGCTTTCAATATTAACCTCGACTGCCGATTGCAGATATTTGTAGGAGTCAAAGAACTGAGCCAAATACTGCCTACAAACCAATCTATAAACGTCTAATTCGCATTTACTTAAACTTCCCACCTGGCAGGAAGAGTCAAGGGGAATAATGGCGAAGTGATCCCCGAGTTTCTTATCGTTCCAGGCGCCAGAATGTTTTTTTGTGTCGCATCCGGGTGGAATCACAAACTGACCTGAAAAATTGTTTTTTATGGCCTTTATCACTGCGTCAACATGCGCCAATTCTGACTCCGGCGCATACTGGCATTCTGTTCTCGGATAGCTTGTGAGTTTGTGCTTTTCGTACAAGGCCTGGGCTGCAGAGAGCACTTCATCTGGAGAGTAACCCATCTTGGCCGCAGCTTTTTGCAACTCAACCAGCGAAAAAAGCAAAGGGGGGCCATCAGAAGACGGTTTCTTTTCTGCCAGAATCACCCTGCCCTGTTTGCCGTTGCATTTATGCTGAACTCGTTCAGCGATGGCTCGATTCAGCAGCAATTTTCCATTTGAGTCAAACCTCGGATCGCCTTCATGCGTACCCAATTGCCACTCTCCGATAAATGGGTCTTGATTGCCAAACTGCACAGTTGCGATCAGTGAGTAGTGTTCGATCGGGACAAACGATTCAATGTCTTTTTCGCGCTGGACCACCATGCCGACAACGGGGGTTACAACACGCCCGACTTGCAACAACCCCTTGTGTCCACGTTTCCACCACACCGCCGAATATGCGCGAGTTGCGTTGATACCTATAGCCCAATCAGATTCACGCCTGGCAATGGCCGCCACCCCTAATTTGGCGTATTCACTGTTGTCCTTCATGGAACGCACGGCTTTTTTGATTTCTTCGTTTGTTTGTGCGTGCAGCCAAAGTCGCTTGACCGGTCCTTTGAATTTAAATTCACGCAAAATGTCGTCAACAATCAATTGGCCTTCGCGGTCGGGGTCCCCGGCATGCCAAACCTCATCTGCTTGACCAATAAGATCCTTGATAGCGGCCAAGCGTTTCTTGATTGATTGAGTCAGAGAACTATTGACAACCTTGCCGTTGAGTTTTTCAAAGTTTGGCTCTAGCAGAAATTGATCGGGCAGCACAGGCAGCGTATTCAGACGCCAAGGGAACACAAATTCGGCTCCATAGTGCTCTGCATCAACCAGCCTAAACAAATGCCCCTGAGCCCCAACAATGGCGTATTCGCCAACCCATTGACACAAGCGAGCCGAATCAGCACGGATGTTTTCTCCAAGCATCTCTGAAAGTGCTTTGGCAATATCGCGGCCCATGGCTGGCTTTTCGGCAATGACAAGATTCATGTATGTAGAATAGCTACTGTTGCAAAGATTGTAACCATCATTACACTTGATGCGGGCAAAGCTGCTGAAGCGACTTTATTTTTTTCGCACATATCCAGCTTAGTTCGTAGCAATTTCGCTGCAACTAGCGGTTTCGACCGTTTTTTTAACGAAGACATGGGCCGCTCGCCTGTGTACCGTACTTTAAGGAAACTTATCATGAGCAAGCAAAATCTTCTGCGCCTCGCCAACTTCAATGTTTTTCAAAACACCAATGAAAAGATTGAGTTCTCTTTGTCCAAAGACAACCGTGTCCAGGCGCAATACAGCGGCTACGACAAGGAAAAGGGATACGATGTCCGCGGCGTTCGTCAAAAATCGTCCGCTGGTAAAGGCTACATTCGTTTGAGTGTTGCTTTGATCGACGGAGAGCGCCGTTCGTATTTCAACGGGGCTCTTTTCAAGAATGAGAAGAAAACCACTGACAAGCAACCTGATTTCCGTGGCGCTTTGAACCTTAACAATCAACAGGATGGTCCAAAATTGTCGTTGGCTGCCTGGATCAAGAAAGGTGAAAAAGCTGGCGATTACTTGTCGATTTCCATCAGTGAATTTCAGGATCAAGGTAATGCTCCGGCACCTGCTCCCAAGTCTCACGGCAATTCTTTTGACATGGATGACGATGCCCCTGCTGCTCCGCGTACTGCACCTGCTCAACGCAGTGCAGCACCCGCAGCACGTTCCGCTGCCGCTCCAGCTCGTCAAGCCGCCCCTGCTCGCCAGCCTGTGGCAGCCGGATTTGATGACTTTGAGGACGTGCCTTTCTGAGTCATACCTTCTGAGAATGATTTGAAATAAAGCCTTTGGCCTGCTTTCAAAATTTAATCATGACGATTCGTCTACAAAACGTTTCGATCTGAACACCCCTAAAAGCCAACTCTTTTGAGTTGGCTTTTTTTTGGTGGTGTCTTTTTTCATTTGCAGGCATCTCTAGTGCAGTTCTCGCAATTCCGCGAAACGTAACTAGGAGATTTTCAAATGAAAGAAATTCATCTTGATCAGGGCGACCCTGATTGGCTGGCATGGAGATTGGGACAAGCATTCACTGATACTTTCGGGGTGTCTCACCCAGCTCTTGATGGCCCACGCATCACTGCTACTGCTGCAAGTGTTTGTGGTGGTAAATCACCCTTCAACACCATGCACAAGTTGTGGCAGGAAATGACGGGTAGGCGTCAACGCGATGTAGCAACATTTGCCATGAATCGCGGCAATGCACTGGAGCCTAAAGCGCGTCAAGAGTACATGGCCCTGGTTGGTTCTGAGTACGAGGCGTTATGCGTTGAATCGACAACGACACCTTGGATTGCAGCCTCACTCGATGGCGTTGATATTCTTCGTTCTCGTGGCGTTGAAATCAAATGTCCTATCAGTGAGCGTATTCATGACATGGCCATGCTTGGACAAGTTCCTGAGTATTACTACGATCAGATTCAGTGGCAAATGCTTGCTACTGACAATCAGATCCAGGAAATTGATTTTTTCTCATACGCACCTCAAATCGGTAAAGCAGCTCCCATTACCGTCAAAGTTGATTTGGTTCGCCAACAAGAATTGATGGTTGAGTCTGCTCGTTTACGCATGGCAATCATCACCGATGTTGAACTCTGCGGATCTGATTTTGAACAAGCTGCCAAAAGCTACCTTGTTCTGAATCGTCGTCTTAAAACGATTCAAGGTGACGTTGAAGCCGCCAAGGAACGCTTGAAAAAGCTTGCAGCCGGCAAATCAACGCAAGGCTCTGGTGTCATGGTGATTGTTTCGACCAACGATGGCCGAACAAATTGGGAAAAAGTTGCAACCGACATCGCGTCAAAATGCAACATGACTCAATCCGACATTGATGCACTGGCTACTTTGTACAAAAGCAAATCTTCGACCGTGACAACGGTAAAAGAAGCTTCTGACGCTGATGCTGTTTACGAAGAAATTCGCTCAAGGCAAAAATCTGAGGGTCTTTCAATTATGTCTGAAGCTGAAAAGACTGATCAGCCCGCACCAATCTGGTGATCTGTGTACCCCTAAAACCCACTGCATTTTGCGGTGGGTTTTTTATCAGCGCCGATTCACAATTTTGCCATCGTCGTTCAGCGCCAAAGGCACACCATCGAGCGTCGTGCAATCTTTCAAGAAGTTGGCAATGACTTCCCAATCCGAGGGAGCCCGAGCGTTTTGCTTTGCCAATGTCGCCCGATCTGCTTCGCGTTCTTCTTCTGTTTCGGTTTAGCTGATGTGGTGTCGTTCGGCAGCACCCAATTGGTTGCTGATTCACGGTGCCAATGATGACCTGGTGCCAGTTGATCAGTCGCGGGCACTTGCCTCCGAATTGAAGCGCAAAGGCATTCATGCAGAATATCTTGAAATCCCTGGTGAGGGTCACGGCCTGAGATCACCGGTGGCGCAGAAAACCGGAATGCAAGCGATTCTCAAATTTTTTCAAAAAGTGTTGTAGCGCACAAGTTTTCACAACTTTTCACTTTCAGCACATCTCCACACAGGTACTCAGCAATTCCGCTGGCCTTAACTGGAGATTTAAATGTCAAATCCAAGCAATCGTTTTCCAACCATCATCATTGAAATGGATGGTGGACTCATTCAATCCATCAAATCATCACACCCTGTTCGGGTTGTTGTTCTTGACGGTGATGTAGAAGGCTCTGGCGAAGATGAAATCGTTGAAATCGATGGCTGCGATGTCATCGTTTCAGATCACGAATCCATCCAACGCGATCCTGTATATGTCTTATCTGTTGTAAATCAAATTGATGCATTGGTGAGGAATGATGTTGATTTACGTCAACCTAGACAGCCATGAGCACCAGCATGCAAACCGAATTGATTGCCAATATCAAACTTGCCAACAATGGCTATCTCCTGACTCGTTACATGACTCCAGGGATGCTAAAAGTTGCAACTGAAATGGCAAAGGAGCACAAAGTTGTTTTTACAAACGGCCTTGTGCATTTACCTGAGACTGTGCCGGAGTTTTTCAAGACCGAGCGCCCTACCCGAGCGTTTGCCTTGCAGCATGACGGCCCCGACTACGAAGCGATGATTCTTGATCGTCAAGCCTCTGATGGCATCTACGATTGACCAGACTCACATCTGAATCAATTTTTGGTCAACCCTAAAACCCAGCGCATTTTTGCCTGGGTTTTTTATATTACAACTTATTCACACCTTTTCTATCCGTTTTTTGGAGAAATCCTGCAAAATCTGCAACATTTCTCCAAGTCAGTTTTCCCTCTCTTCAAGCTCCCCAATGAAACCCTAAAGAACGCCCTATTTTTTGACATGGTTGGGAAAAGCAACATTTTTTGCAGTCGATGTTGCAAATACTTGCGTAATCTTGCACTTCACGGTTGTTCAATGGCCCACTCATCAGCAAATCGTTCGGCTTGTTCAATGACCTTTTCGATGGCCTTTGGTTGCTTGTCCGGTGGATACCGATACTTGCCCAGCAGTACCTTCACTAACACCCGCATTTTTTCGCGGGCGCTTTGGCGCTTGGACCAATCCACGGTTGCAGACTTCCGCAGCTTGTCGGTGAGTTCATGGGCCAGGGCAAAAAGCACAGGATCACCCATTAGCTCTTTGGCTGATTCGTTGGATGCCAGAGCTTCATAAAACGCAAACTCATCGGTACTCATGCCCTCTGGCGGTTTGGCAGCATTGAGTTCCTTGGCGATCTTTACCAGCTCTTCTATGACCTGTTGCGTGGTCAACCCGCGAGCCCGGTATTTGTTGATGGCCTCTTGCAACTTGGAAGAAAACACCGCCTTCTGCGTGGTGTTCTTTCTGCCCCTGGACTGAATCTCGTCATCGATCAGGCGTTGAAGCAATTCAGCCGCCAGGTTCTTTTGCGGCAGCTTGGCAACTTCGGTCAAAAAGCCTTCATCCAGAATCGAAATATCTGGCCGGTCCAGCCCAAGCGTCTTGTACAAATCCGTGACCGCACCGACCAGTACACCCTTGGACACCAGTTGCCGAAGTGCAGCCTCTTTTTCAACGGCATTCATTCCTGCGTTGGTTTTGGTGTGCTTCACCAGCGCCGAGCGCACGGCTTGAATGAAGGCGATTTCCTCACGGATGGCAATCGCATCAGGGTGTGTCCCAGCCAACGCCTGCGCCTGAGTCAGTTTGGCGACTTGATCGAGAAAACGCTTCACGCCACGGTTGCGGCCATGTCCGTCATCCACATTGTCAAAGCTGACGATGTGCTCCATTGCCAGCGGCAGAAGCCTCAATGCGTCGTGTGCGGAGGCTGCAAAGGCGCTGTAATCAAAACCATGAAAGATTTCACGAATGATCTGCAATGTCTCTTTGAGAATGCCAACCGACGTTTCAATGAAATCGACCGGTGCCGCACTTTTCTTGGTCAGATTGGTGTACTGAGCAATAGCTGATTTCAGCTCTGGTCCGATGCCGATGTAGTCAACAATCAGACCACCTGGCTTGTCTTTCCACACGCGATTGACCCGTGCAATGGTTTGCATCAAACCATGACCTTGCATGGGCTTGTCAACGTACAGGGTGTGCAGGCACGGCGCATCGAAACCCGTGAGCCACATATCGCGCACGATCACCAATTTCAATTCATCATCAGGATCTTTCAGCCGCTTTTCGAGCAACTTTTTCTCTTTCGCAGTGGTGGCATGGACGCGTAAGCTGGCCACATCAGAAGATGGGCTGGTCATCACAATTTTGATCACGCCTTTGTGAATGTCATCACTGTGCCAGGTGGGTCGCAGCTTGATGATTTCGTCATACATCGCCACCGCTGCCCTTCTGGAAATGGCAATGATCATTCCTTTGCCATCCAGTGCCTCCAAACGACGGTCCCAATGGTTTACCAGATCGACGGCAAGTTTTCCGAGGCGGTTATCAGCCATCGCCACTGACTCAAGACGAGCCAATCGGCTGATCGCCTTGGCCCTCATTTCGTCATTGTCATCCTCAGTCAAGCTCTCAAGCTCGGAATCAAGTTCCGGCTGCAATTTTTCGTTGTAGGCCAGCTCGATCACGCGGCTTTCATAGTGGATCGGCACAGTCGTTTTGTCATTCTGTGAGGCAATCACGTCATAGACATCAACGTATGTGCCGAAGACTGCCTGGGTGTCTTTTTCGTCAACGGAAATGGGTGTGCCAGTCAGCCCAAGGAATGTTGCATTGGGGAAGGCGTCCCGCATGTGGGTTGCCAAACCGTAGCGCATGGCACCCGTCTTGCCGTCAACCGTGGCCTTGAATCCGTATTGGGTACGGTGCGCTTCATCGCAAATCACGATGATGTTCCTGCGCGGTGACAACGGCTCAAGCCGGGCACCAGATGCCCGAGGTTTGAATTTCTGAATCGTTGTGAAGAAGATGCCGCCCGCTGTCTGTTGACTCAGTGCTTGGCGCAAATGGTCATGGTTTTCTGCCTGGACAGGCTTGGTTTTGAGCTTGTCATAAGACGCGGCAAATGTCTCGTAGAGCTGTCCATCGAGGTCGTTGCGATCAGTGACAACGACTATCGTTGGGTTTTCCATTTCGGGTACTTCACGAAGCATCCCGACATAGAAGACGGCGATGTAGCTTTTGCCCGACCCTTGCGTGAACCACATGACGCCACCTAAACCATCGCGCTTGACTGTCACGGCTTCGATAGCTCGGTTGACCGCTTTGAGGACACCAAAATACTGGTGATACCCGGCGACCACCTTGAAAGTGATCCCGCCGACCATTTGAAACAGGATGAAGTGCCGCAAATACGTCAGGAACGTGGTTTTCTCAAACACCCCCCGAACCATCACTTCAAGCTCCAGGTGCTTCGTGTGATCGTCGATCCCATCAGCGACACGCCATGGCATGTACCGCTCAGAATCAGCCGTTATAGAGCCTAGACGGGCCACTGTGCCGTCTGAAATGATGTTGATGGCAGTCGGCTCAAAAAGCTGGGAAATCTCAGCTTGGTAGTTTTTGATCTGATTGAAGGCCTTGCTGACATCCGTGTTTTCGTCGGCAGGGTTTTTGAGTTCAATGATGCTGATCGGCAGGCCGTTGATGAAGACCACGAGATCGGGCCGATCCGTTTTCTTGCCTTTGACGGTAAATTGGCTGACCACCAACCAGTTGTTCTGCTCGGTGTCAGTCCAGTCAACTACTTGAACGAATTGCCGTCTTTTATGGCCGTCCATGTCAACGTCAACAGGGATGCCGTTGCGAATCCAGTCATACAGCTCACGATTGGATTCAATAAGGGAAGTGCCGGCATAGTTTGCGACCTGGCGTAACGCGTCCTGAATGGCCGATTCGGGCAGCGAGGTGTTAAGGCGGTGTAGAGCCGAATCCAGCCGACCCCGCAAAATTGTCTCAGCGAACTTTTTGCGCTCAGGTGCTTGGCCACCAGGGGAAATCTGTTCCCCATGCTGGTATTCATAGCCAAGTTCCTGCATCCATTGGATGCACAGCTTTTCAAGATCGTCTTCGGTGATCGCCATGTTTTTACTCCCTACCTCCATTATTTTTGAAAATTACCGTGTTCTTGGACTGCCTCGAAAAATATGATTCAGTTCAGGCTTGATTCAGCGAAGTCAGGAATGCGGAGTTGACCAGAGATCAGGCGGGGTAGAAGGGTGTCGCGCAGTGCTTCCAGTGATTTTGCTTCCAATTCATTGAAATGAATACAGCTAACCATTGAATTCACTGTATCTCGAAAGCAATTTGTTAAGTTACTAATTGGCAAAATCGCTTTTTGAACTGCGAATTCAGGCCAATGTCCTTTGTATTCTGATAGTTTGACTTTATTTCTGGTTGCAAAGTAAGCCCATACAGTGTCTACATCTTTCCCAACAAAAGGCAAGACATTTTGTATTGCTGAAAAATCGTAGGAAATCAACCTCATGTAGCAGGTATGATTTGCAAAAACAACTACTGGATTTTCTAGATTGGCAATAACACTTGGCTTTTCATTATGAAAACCTATAATTCCAGACCTTCCTTGATCTAAAATTGGCACCTTTCCTAGAACAATTGCGGATTTTTGATCGAATTTTTTTCCAACAGAAATCCGACTTATAAATTTTTCAAATTGACAAACTTTCCATCCTCTTGGAATTAACCCCATTTCAGATTCTTCAAAGGAATTAGGAAATAACGAAGCCGTAGTCTCATCCATCCCTTCAGGAATACGTCCTTCCATTTTTGCATGAACGGGGTCGAAATCGATAAACCAAGATTTGAAGATTGCTTGAGCCATTGCTTCAAGGGTGGTACTACTTTCGCGTAAGGCAGTGATACAGTCATCGATTTCAGATAAAGTATCTGCAATACCTCGCTGTATATCAATCGGAGGACAAGGAATCTTGAAGTCTTCAATCATCGCTTTCGTTAGTGCATTCCGCGTAGCACCCGCTGCTGCCATGCCAAGCATTAAGTCTTGTTGATAACTCGAAGCTAAAAAATATCGAACAAACCGGCTATCAAATATAGAATCTATTGGTCTAATAATTGCAACGTGTTGATTTACACGAGCGGGCAGATATTTTGATGGTACTAAACATACCCTAGCTACTGAATCACCTGTAATATTTAATAGTACATCACCAGCCTCAACAGATACGCCTTCAAGTTTTTTTGCTTGCTCAAGGTTTATAAATGCAAGTCCCAATGGCTTGAATCCATCATTGTGAATATTCTGACTTCTTATTAAGCTGTAAGGTCCAGACCCCAAATATGTATCCTTACCTCCAGTTGGTGTCGAACCGCTGCCAATTTTTAAGCAATTATTTCCGAGTCTCTGCCAATCCCATTCAGAAATCATACCCAAGACCTCCCACTTTTAGTCGAATTAACTTGTGCAGGCTTTCCACCTGTGTCATTTGTTGACTGAGGTTTGCCGCAAGTGTTTGCATTTTTGTTTTGAAATCTTCATCATTGTCTGCAATATCCTCAGCACCCACATAACTGCCCGGAGTCAAGATATACCCGCGTTCGGCAACTTCGGACAATGGAACACTGCGACAGAATCCGGGAATATCCTGGAATTCAGATTCAGACCAGCGGGTGCCACGCCATGAGTGGTACGTTTGTGCAATCCGTTTGATTTCGTCATCTGTGAAAGCAATTTGGGTTCTAGCAACCTGCACACTGCCCAGCTTGCGTGCATCAATGAAAAGAACTTTGCCGGATCGGTCGATTTTTCCTAGCTTGCCATTTTTTTTGTTTTTGCTGATGAACCACAAACATGCAGGTATGGTTGTGTTTGTAAATAGCTGTCCGGGTAATGCAACCATGCATTCCACCAAATCGTCATCGAGCATGGCGGCACGAATGTCACCTTCACCGCTTTGACTTGTGCTCATGGAACCATTCGACAAAACGATGCCAGCGCGCCCGTTTTCCGATAGCTTGTAAACCATGTGTTGCAGCCAAGCATAGTTTGCATTTTTGGCGGGCGGCACTCCGTAGCCAAAGCGTTTGTCCTCAGCTAACTTGCCAGCGTCCCACTCTAGATTGAAGGGTGGGTTTGCCAAAATGAAATCAGCCTTCAGGTCTGGATGCTGATCTTTCATGAAGGTGTCGGCGTATTCAGCGCCAAGGTCGTAGTCAATCCCCCGGATAGCCAGGTTCATGCAGCCAAGTTTGCGGGTTGTCGCCGTCGCCTCTTGCCCATAAACGGCAACCTGGCCCTTTTTCCCGCCATGTGCTTCCACGAACCGTTCGGAATAGACGAACATCCCGCCCGATCCGCAGCACGGGTCATATATGCGACCCTCAAATGGGGCTAAGACCTCAACCAAAGCACGCACCACAGAGCGAGGGGTGTAAAACTGGCCGGCCTTCTGGCCTTCTTCCAAGGCGAAATTTCCAAGGAAGTATTCGTAAACTTCCCCAAAAATGTCCCGCGAGCTGTGATTTTTTGGATCAAATTTCATCCGGCCAACAATGGCCAGGAGATCACCAATTTTCCCGGCGTCAATGGGCAAACGTCCGAAGTCGCGGTACAGCACACCGCGCAGTTTTTCATTCTCCGTTTCAATCGCGGCCATCGCGTCATCAAGTTTGACTGCGATCTGTGGGTGTGCCGCCTTAGCCAAAAGTGTTTCAAACCGGGCCTCTTGGGGAATCCAGAAAACATTGTCGGAACCATAGAAGCTGCGATCCTCAACCCACTCCTTCACAAGTTGCACACGGTCTTGCGGATCTTCAATATAGAGGTCGCTGTTCGGATCGGCTGCTCGGGCAATGATCACATCCCTTTGCGCTCCGAAGATGTCGGAAACATACTTCAGGAAGACCAGCCCGAGCACCGGGTACTTGTATTCGGCGGCTGACAATGAACCGCGCAACTTGACAGCTGCATCCCAAAGATGTTTTTTGAATTCAATTTCAGTCATTCTTTTTCTCACCCTTCAACGCAGCGTCTTGCTGCAAATGGTTTTCACGCTTCAAAGCCGCATCCAAAGTCACTCTCGAAACCCCGAAATGCTGGGCCACCTCTGTCTTTGTCATCAGTGGGTCAAGCAGCATTGCCGCCGCCTTTCTCACATCCGACTTGTCCAGCTTGACCTTACGGCCACCTTTTCTACCTCTGGCACGGGCGGCAACCAAGCCCGCCACTGTGCGTTCACGTATCAAATTCCGTTCAAACTCTGCCAATGCAGCGAACAGGTGAAAAACCAGCTTGCCGCCTGCACTAACGGTATCGACGTTCTCGGTCAGCGAAACAAAACCAACTCCACGCTTTTCAAGTGTGGTCACGATCTCCACCAGGTCCTTCAGTGATCGACCCAACCGATCCAGCCGCCACACCACCAGGGAATCCCCGGCCCGGAGCACTTTCAGGCAGGTTTCCAACTCAGGGCGAACCCGATCTTTGCCCGAAGCCTTTTCCTGAAAGAGTTGTTCGCAGCCAGCCGCATTCAGCGCGTCAGTCTGAAGCTCTGAATTCTGGTCCTGCGTTGACACTCTGGCGTAACCGATTCGCATAGTTAACGTACCTAATCTATACAAAGAATACTATACGTGATTTCTTTACACAAATCCAGCTCGATTCGATGTTTTTCAATGAGTCTTTTGACTGTAAAGAAAACGGTGGTTTGTTTACATGTCGTTTTTCACTGAAAAATCGCCATGCATGGGAAGTGTGGCAATTTGCATGCAAATCGATTAATTTTGTTGACGATCACAAATTTCGGGTGCTATCATGCATCGGACAGACATTTGCATACAAAGGAGCTACTAAACCATGCAATCGATAGACATGACCTTCGACGACTTCCTAACTCTCAATGCCCTGAAGCTCAAATCTCAGTTGAGCGGGCAGTCCAATAACGCAATGCTCGTTCACATTCTTAAAGAGAATCCAGATGCATTCGGCATGAAAAATATGTGTTTTCGGATTTCACCTGTGACGCAAGCGAGGATGGAGGCAACACTTGATGCGCTTGACATCTCCAAGCAGGAAGCACTCACAGTGATGCTTGAGGAAATGTTGAACCGCTTCGATCAGAAATTGCGTGAGGTCGGCATTGGCAGCATCTCTTATGACACCCGGTTACGAGAACTTGGGTATGAGCTGGGGGAACCAAACTCAGACGGGCAAAGGTCAATCAACCCTGTAATCAATCAAGCAAAGGAGTAAGCACCATGGCTTTTGAATCATTCAATGACTTGGCAAGAGTCGGCCTAAAGCGGTCAAGCATGGGGCCAGCGAGAGTC
>Ga0210015_1000868_pt1 | contig 30713 bp, 23 predicted proteins | sample CryGeymeta201522_FD_185471 | JGI IMG/M metagenome (GOLD analysis project Ga0210015, IMG submission 185471) | Groundwater microbial communities from Crystal Geyser aquifers in Utah, USA - Crystal Geyser metaG 2015-22 (SPAdes) (version 2) | ecosystem: Environmental > Aquatic > Deep subsurface >... | reverse complement strand
ATTGCTGAGTTTTATCCAGTCCGCGATAGCGGAATTTTCCGGCTGGGTGGCAGAGCTTGAGCGCCAGGGCTGGGTCAGTATCGAGGCCGATCAACTGGTGGCATATGCAGAGCAAATCGAACATGGCGTAGCCCCGGAACTTGCCGCGCTGCTCAATACGACCCCCGTGTTACAACCGATACCAGAGCCAGAGCCAGCTGAAGAATCCGCAGAGCCTGATTCGGTCATCGTCGGAGAATTGGCACTTTCGCCTACGCTGTTTAACATTGCCAGCGAAGAGGCACGCCAGCACATACTGGCGATGCAACATCATCTTGCGGCGATGCATACCACCCACCCACCCGTGGTGGCATACGAATTCATGCGTGCGGCTCATACGCTTGCGGGCGTGTGTCGCAACACGGGTTTTACGGCTGTGGTGCGCTTGGCTGCTGCCCTTGAAGGTTGGTTGCAAACGCATATAGACCGCTTGGCGAGCCCAGGTGTCGAGCAGTTGCAAATGCTGGATGAAGTGGTATCCGCGCTTGATGAAATGGTGGGCAATATCTGTAATAAGCAGATACCGCAGCCGCGCGACGAGCTGGTTCGGCGGGTATTGGAGGACAAAGAAACCGTCATTGGCGAGTCCGAACAGACCTCGCTAGTCGCTGAATCGGCGGCGATGATCGCAGAACCCTCTACGGCATTGCCTGAAGTGCTGGAAGTGCCTGTAGAAAATGCTGTTGCGGCTGAAGCGGTGACCGCAACCGAGCAACCCATACCTGTTGAAGCACAGCCCGTCACGCCAGTCGCGAAAGAGCAAAAAGCGATTTTGCGCGATGACGTGGATATGCAGTTGTTGCCAGTGTTCCTGGAAGAAGTCGACGAATTGGGTCCCAAGACGGGCAGTTGCTTGCGGATTTTGCGCGCAACGCCACTCGACGAGCCGTCCTTGCAATTATTGAAACGACTGCTGCATACCCTCAAGGGGAGTGCGCGGATGACAGGCGCGATGCGTATCGGTGATATTGCACACAGTATGGAAGGCCGCTTGTTGGCGGGCGTGCAAGCAGGAGAGGTGGCAATTTGGGATGCGTTGGAAGTTGATTTTGACCGCATTAACGTGCTGCTGGACGAATTGCGTACGGGTGTCGTTCAAGTGGAAGCGCCCACAGAGGCGGAGCACGATGTCGAGCTTGCCCCGGTGTCGTCGGATAGAAGAACCGCGCCGCGTGTGCTGCATGTCGGGGCGGAACGCGCGCTGCTGGGCAGCGTGTTGCGGGTACGTTCGGAGATAGTTGATCGTCTGGTTAATCAGGCAGGCGAGATTAGCGTGGCACGGTCGCGTATGGAAGCCGAGATGCGTGCCTTCAAGGAAGGTTTGATGGAGTTGTCGGGTAGCGTGTCGCGCTTGCGCAAGCAGTTGCGCGAGGTGGAAATTCAGGCCGAGAGCCAGATACAGGCGCGTATTTCGTTGGCTAACGAGAGTAACGAGCAATTCGATCCGCTGGAATTCGACCGCTTTACGCGCTTGCAGGAATTGACGCGCTTCATGAATGAAAGCGTACACGATGTGCAAACGGTGCAGCATTCACTGTTGAAAAACATTGATGAAACTTCATCGGCAATGTTGGCACAGGCGCGCTTGAACCGTGATTTGCAGGAAAATCTGATGCATGTACGCATGGTGCCGTTTGGCAGCATGAGCGAACGTCTGTACCGTATCGTGCGGCAAACCGCTAGGGATTTGAATAAACGCGCCAATCTGGAGCTAATCGGTACGGGCGTGGAGTTGGATCGTAGTGTGCTGGAAAGAATGGCGGCTCCGTTTGAGCATCTGTTGCGCAATGCGCTCGCGCACGGCCTGGAAGATGAGCAGTTGCGCATCAACAGTGGCAAGGATGCACTCGGCGAAATTCGTCTCAGCTTGCGCCAGGAAAGCAATGAGGTGGTATTCGAGTTCAGCGATGACGGCAGCGGGCTGGATTTCACCGCGCTGCGCGAGAAGGCTATCAGCAAAGGCTTGCTCGATGCATCGGACGATACCGTGAGCGACGACCAGTTGGCGCAGCTTATTTTTACTTCGGGTGTTTCAACGGCGCGTGCCGTAACGGAAGTATCCGGGCGCGGTATCGGCATGGATGTGGTGCGTAGCGAGATTGCTGCGCTGGGCGGGCGTATTGATGTCAGCTCGAGAGCAGGAAAGGGGACGAATTTCACGATTCATTTGCCGCTCACATTGGCTGTCACGCAGGTATTGATGATGCGTTCCGGCGAGACCCTTTATGCCGTCCCTTCCACCATGGTGGAGCAAGTGCGCCAGGTTAAACCAGCCGAGCTCGAAGCCGTCTATGCCGAGCGCAAGGTGGCGTGGCAGGACAAGATTTATCCCTTTCATTATTTGCCGGTTTTACTTGGCGACGAGGAGCGGATACCGGAAAGTCAGCCACATAATCCGTTGGTGCTGCTGCGCAGCGGCGAACAACGCATCGCCTTGCATGTGGATGAATTGCTGGGTAACCAGGAAGCGGTCGTGAAGAACATCGGCCCGCAGTTGGCACACATGCACGGTATTGCCGGTGCGACCGTGCTGGGCGATGGTTCGGTCGTACTGATCCTGAACCCGGTGCAGATGACACAGCGCATAGGCGCGACTGTGCGCAAGGCACAAAAAACCGTACCGGTAGCGTTGCGCGTTCAGCCGTTGGTCATGGTAGTGGATGACTCGCTGACCGTGCGCAAGATCACTACGCGTCTGTTGAGCCGTGCCGGATACCAGGTGGTGACAGCCAAGGATGGCGTAGATGCGCTGGAGCAACTGACTGAGATAATGCCGAGTGTCATGCTGCTGGACATTGAAATGCCGCGCATGGATGGCTTTGAACTGGCCAAACTCCTGCGGCGTGACGAAAAGACCAGGCAGCTGCCTATCATCATGATTACCTCGCGGACCGCCGACAAGCACCGCGACCACGCGTTGCAGCTGGGGGTTAATGCCTATATGGGCAAACCCTATCAGGAAGATGAGCTGCTTGAAAAAATTGCACAACTGCTGGTAAGCCAATCTGACAAGTAATCAGGTTGCCCTATTCTTGCTTTGGACGGGTGATATTTTTCATGTTTTCAAGGAGATGCAGATGGGGTTGTTCGATTGGTTCAAGGCGTTGTCCGGTGGTGATGAAAAATCCGCAGCAAGCGCATCCGCGAGCCTGACAGGCGCTATCAAGGAAGAGGCAGCGATAAAAGGGCTGGATTTTGTTGCCGCGATTGAAGCGCATCGCAAGTGGAAAGACAGGCTGGCCGCATATGTGGATGGCACGTCCGGCGAAAAATTGGATCAAGGTGTCATTTGTCGTGACGACCAATGCACGTTGGGTAAATGGATTTATGGTGAGGGTCTCGCACAGACCGGCAACCTGCCGACGTTCCATCAAGTGAAAGCCAAACATGCCGAATTCCACGTGAATGCGGGGCAGGTGGTGGAGGCCGTCCAGTCAGGGCACCAAGATAACGCGCACAAGATGTTGCATGAAGGGAGTTTTGCGAAAAGTTCCAGAGATGTTCAAACCCTGTTATCCAGGCTGTATCTGGAAATACAGTAACCGTAAATAAATGGCATCACAAAGAGTGGGTTTTGGGTCGTTCAGGAAGCTCAACACAAGAGGGTTTTGTCATGAAATTGCACCATTCAATATTGCTGGTTATGGGATGCCTGTTTTATAACGTCGCCAGTGCCGAGCAACCCGGCAGCGCAAAAAATACGACCTTGTTCACTAAATATAACTGCCTGGTCTGCCACAATCCAACCGGTAAACGTAAAGCCGGACCCAGCTTCAAAATGGTCGCCGATCGTTATGCGGGCAACGCACAAGCTGTTGACATGCTGGTAAAAAAAGTTCGCAGCGGAGGTTCTGGGAGTTGGGGGCCGATGCCCATGCCGGCTATTCCCGCAGAAGCCAGCGATGCCGAAATCAAGCTGCTGGTAACGGCGGTGCTGGCGACCCAGTAGCACGTTTTTTTGGGGTGTTGAAGTCTGTGCTGGGTTTTTGCTAAAAAGTAGCGTGGTTTTGCAGGAGGGTGAATTGTGAAGCGCGCCTTAGCCAGCTACAATGCAAACCATGTCTAAATTCGATCTCACCCACCATTTTCTTATTGCCATGCCTGCCATGCAGGAAGGCTTTTTTGCCGGAACGTTGACTTACATTTGTGAGCACAATGAAAACGGCGCACTCGGCATTGTGGTGAACCGCCCGATCAGCCTCACGCTGGCCGAAATGTTCGAGCAAATCAATATTCCCCTGCACGAAAGCCGGCTCAACAAGATGCCGGTGCATGTCGGCGGACCGGTGCAAACCGAGCGCGGTTTCGTGTTGCACGATACCCGGAAAGACTGGCAGTCCACGTTGCGCATCAATGACAAGCTGGCTTTGACCACCTCCAAAGACATACTCGAAGCACTGGGCGAAGGCAACGGGCCTGACAACATTCTTGTGACGCTCGGTTATGCGGGCTGGGAACAGGGGCAGCTTGAGCACGAGATCAATGAAAATACCTGGCTGACCGTCCCCGCGAACGCACACATCCTGTTTGATATTCCTGCCGAAGAACGCCTGTCCGCCGCGATGGCCTTACTGGGGGTCAACTACGCCTCGCTGGTCGAGGATGCGGGACATGCCTGAGAAGGCAGGATTCAGGGGGCAAGGTTCAGTTCGCAGTGGGGATTCTGGGCAGGCGCTTTCTGTCGCCGATGCTCAAGCGCTGAATGAGGAATCCCGAACCGCACCCCTGAATTTTGAATCCCGAATCCTGCATCCTGTCGTCGGTACGCTGCTCGCTTTCGATTTTGGCACACAGCGCATCGGGGTTGCGGTGGGCAATACCATCGCCGCCAGTTCTCAGCCTTTGACCACGATAGCCGAAGAAAAAAACGACCTGCGTTTTGCGGCGATTGCCGCACTGATCAAGGAATGGCGGCCTTGCGCCTTGCTGGTGGGGATGCCCCGCAACGAAGACGGCACGCCGCACGAGTTGACGGCGTTGTGCGAGCGTTTCGCCAAACGCCTGCAGGGTCGTTTCGGCTTGACCACGCTGTGGGTGGATGAGCGATTTACCTCATTCGCCGCCAGTGAACGCTTGAATAAACAAGGCATCTGGGGTCGCCAGCAGAAAAGCCTGATAGACCAGTATGCCGCGCAACAAATCATGCAGGCTTATTTTGACGAACCTGCGGCTTGCGTCATCGTTAATGCCGACCGAGGTAAACATGAAAAATCCGCAACTGAATAAACACGGCGAACTCCAGCATCTGCTGAGTACCGAAGGCTTGCCGGTACGCATCTTGCGCGACATTCTGGATCGCGCTGCGACCTTTCTGGACGAGGCAGACGGACACGAATTCAAGAAAGTGCCGCTGCTGCACGGCAAGTCGGTATTCAATGTGTTCTTCGAGAACAGCACGCGCACCCGCACTACTTTCGAGATCGCCGCCAAGAAACTGTCCGCCGACGTGGTCAATCTCAATATCGGTTCTTCTTCCACCAGCAAGGGCGAGACGCTGCTGGACACCGTGGACAACCTGTGCGCGATGCACGCCGACATGTTCGTGGTGCGCCATTCCTCCAGCGGCGCGGCGCACCTCATAGCGCAGCATGTCGCGCCGGACATCCACGTTATCAACGCCGGCGACGGTCGCCACGCCCACCCCACGCAAGCCTTGCTGGACATGTACACCATCCGCCATTACAAAAAATCGTTCCACAATCTGCGCGTCGCCATTATCGGTGACATCCTGCATTCGCGCGTGGCGCGCTCGCAGATTCATGCGCTGACCACCCTGGGCGTGCCGGAAGTACGCGTTATCGCGCCCAAGACGCTGCTGCCGACCCATGTGGAAAAACTCGGCGTGCAGGTCTATCACGACATGGCAGAGGGCTTGAAGGATGTGGACGTGGTGATGACGCTGCGCCTGCAAAACGAGCGTATGCAGGGCGCGCTGCTGCCGTCTGCACAGGAGTTTTTCAAATACTACGGGCTGACGCAGGAGCGGCTGGCGCTGGCGAAAAGTGATGCCATTGTGATGCATCCGGGGCCGATGAATCGTGGTGTGGAGATAGATTCCGCCGTAGCCGACGGACCACAAGCGGTGATCCTGCCGCAAGTCACCTTCGGCATCGCGGTGCGCATGGCGGTGATGAGCACCCTGGCCGGTGCTTCAAGCTGATGACTGTAACGGACACAATTTGGATCTGACGGGAAAATGAAGCCAATATCGGTGGATCACGCCGCAAGAATGGTCGGTGTTTCAACGGCCACAATGAGAAATTGGGCAAAAGCCGGGCATATCGTCTCCGCGCGGACAAGACCGCTCGCTTTCTCGGAAATGGCGGTGTTGAGCCTGAAAACTCAACTGGGTTCAGGAACTCTGCAAAAGCTGAGGAAAAGGGCAAATAAAGCCCATTCCGAAGCAAATATCCTGCCGAGTGAATACGCATCAAACAGCGGTCTGATAGAAAATATCAAATCCATCATCGAGTTCGTTCAGCAGAATCAACTCGACGTGGAGGTCGTTTTGTTTGTCGCGGCCTTGCGTCTGCTAGTGGCTGACGGCGAGATGATTCGAGAATCAACAACGGATATTTTTGCCCCGAATGCCTTTACGAGCTGGCGCAGAGACTCAACCCGAGTCGAAATTGAGCAATGGCGTATCCATCTGTCTGAAATTGCAAATAATAATTTATATTCAATATGTTATGATTTAATTTCATCGGCGGAAGGCGATGATTACCTAGGGCTTTTATACCAGAGCCTGTCTGTGGAGGGGCAAAAATCGGAGGGTGGTGCGTACTACACGCCGTCAAAAATAGTTGAAGACTCGTTGCACCACTGCATAAACCCAGCGTACAAATCGTTCCTTGACCCCTGTTGCGGAACAGGTAAGTATTTGATTTGTGCAGCCAAATTGCTCCAGATTAAGCCGGAAAACATTTATGGTTTTGACATTGATGCGTTGGCGGTAAAACTTGCACGCATCAACCTGTTAAGAGCGTTCAAGTACCATGATTTTTCACCTCATATTTATTGCCTGAATACGCTTGAAAATCTGGCAACAGGAGAAATATTCTGTGATACCAATGCGTTAATCGGAAAAATTGATGTAATCGCGACCAACCCACCTTGGGGGGCATGCAAAAATGGAGGCGTTCTACCGCAATTTTCGCCTCAGATAAAATCGGGTGAAACATTTTCCATGTTCCTGGCAAAGTCATTAAATCTTCTCAAAGAGGGGGGAATGCTTTCGTTTGTGTTGCCTGAGTCAATTCTGAAAATCAAAACGCACGCAGATATACGAAAAGTTCTTTTGGAGCAGGGCAGAATCTCAAAAATTGTGAAACTGGGACGACAATTTACCGGTGTTTTTACGCCTGTTATCCGACTGGATTTCATTAAAGGTAAACAAATACCGAACTGGTTAATCAGCATTGAGGATGATCAGACGGCTTTCAGCATTGAGCAGGAAAGGTTCTTTGCCAATGACAATTATGCTTTTGACATCAATGTCGGTAAAAATGAAGCGGATATTTTAAATAAACTTTATTTAATCAATCACATAACGCTTCTGAAAAATGCAGAATGGGCGTTGGGTATCGTTACGGGCGATAACAAAAAATACATTCTAGACAGTCGTGAAAGCAATGCCGAGGCGGTTTTTCGTGGTTCGGAGGTCAATCCCTTCCAGTTAAGCGAGCCAAAATCATTTATCCACTTCACGCCAGAAAATTTCCAACAGGTTGCACCAGAACGCTTTTTCAGATCAAAGGAGAAACTGGTTTACCGCTTTATCTCAAAAAAACTGGTTTTTGCGTATGACGACAAACAAAGTTTGACGCTCAATAGCGCGAATATTTTAATTCCACACCTGCCCGGCATGAACATCAAAGTCGCGCTTGCCTATTTGAATTCAAGTGTTTTTCAGTATGTATTCAAGAAGAAGTTCTCTACGCACAAGGTGCTTAAGGGGGATATGGAGAAGCTGCCTTTCCCCGTCATTTCCAAGCAGGTACATGAACAACTGGAAGGCATGGTTGAGGCTATTTTGCAGGGGCGAGGATCATATGAAGAAATGGATGAGTTGGTTTTTTCAACTTTCAATCTGTCGAGTGAAGATGCTGCATCAATCAGGCATGAAGTGAGGAATTAGATGGAACAGTTGAAATTGAAGTTGATGAGTCTTGTTCAGGAACTTGAGGAAAAGAAGCACGACGATTTGATGCAACGGTTGGATGATCTGCTGTCGGTTTATCCATTCAACGAATATGAGTTCCTTATATCCTCACTGATGGGATATGGGAAAATTTCGGTTGATGAGTATTACGAGCTTCGCGATGACTACATTGCAAGAAATATGTTTATGTATGTCTTTGAAATCAGTGCGCCCAGAGGATTCGGTGAGGCTTGGGCTCAAGGTCACTTAAAAGAAATCTGCCCTGAATTGACCAAACCAACCAGGAAATTAGACCTCGATTACTCCGGGCAATATGATTTTTTTCTGGACGGAAAAATTAAAATCGAAGTCAAAGCTTCCAGAGCGGTAGATTTTGATAGCAGCGAAGCACTTTATGTTAAAGCGCTATCTTCTGATTCAAAGCTGCGCTTTGACATGAATTTTCAACAAGTTAAACCTGGTTGCTGCGATGTGTTTATTTGGGTGGGGGTCTGGCGCGATGTCATCCGATATTGGGTGCTGGCATCCGACGAAGTGGCGGGGAACAAATACTATTCAACAGGTCAGCACAGAGGTAACAAGGGTGAAGGCCAAATACATGTCAAAGACAGTAACCTAGGCGAGTTCGTTCAGTTTGAATCCGCCCCTAGAAATCTCCTCGGTACCATCCGTGCCGCGTATGAACGGCAAAAAGTTAGCGGAGGAATACAGTGAACATTCATATCAAGAACGGTCGCCTGATAGACCCGAAAAATCAGCTGGATGCGCGGCAGGATGTGTTTATTGCCGAGCGCCGTATCGTGGCTATCGGCAAGCGACCGGAGGGATTTGTCGCCGCTTTGGAGATTGATGCCGAAGGGCTGATGGTCATGCCGGGGTTGGTGGACTTGGCGGCGCGGCTGCGCGAGCCGGGTTACGAATACCGGGCGACGCTGGAATCGGAAATGAATGCCGCTGTCGCGGGCGGCGTGACTTCGCTGGCGTGCCCACCGGACACCGACCCCCCCCTGGACGAACCCGCGCTGGTCGAGATGCTCAAGCGCCGCGCGCGCGTGTTGAACCAGTGCCGGGTGTTCCCGATAGGTGCGCTAACCACTGGCCTCAAGGGGGTGGAGCTGACCGAGATGATCGAGCTGACCGAGGCTGGCTGCAAGGCATTTAGTCAGGCCGACGCGCCGCTGACTGATACCCGCGTGTTGATGCGCGCCATGCAATATGCCGCGACCTTCGGTTATCGGGTGTGGCTGCGTCCTCAAGATAGCTTCCTCGCCAAAACTGGCGTAGCGCACGATGGTGAAGTGGCCAGCCGTCTGGGCTTGCCGCCGATCCCCGTGGTGGCCGAGACCATCGCGCTGGCGACCGCCTTGCAACTGGCGAAAGAGACGGGTGTCACGTTGCACATCTGCCGCATTTCCAGCGCGGCTGGCGTGGAAATGCTGCGCGCCGCCAAGCGCGAAGGGCTGGCCGTGACTTGTGACGTGTCCATGAATCACGTCCATTTGACGGAAATGGACATCGGCTATTTCGATGCCAACTGCCGTTTGCTGCCGCCGTTGCGAAGTGGGCGCGACCGCGCCGCCCTGCTCGCCGGATTGCTGGACGGCACGATAGATGCCATCTGCTCCAACCATTCCCCGGTGGACGACGATGCCAAACAATTACCGTTTGATGAAGCCGAAGCGGGCGCGACGGGTCTTGAGTTGCTGCTGCCGCTGGTGTTGAAATGGGCGCAACAGCAACGCGTGCCGTTGCTGGACGCGCTGGCGCGTATCACCCTCAACCCGGCGCAATTGCTGGGACAGAAGATGGGGCATTTGTCGGTGGGCGCACACGCCGATCTCTGCATTTTTGACCCGCAGGCGAGCTGGGTCGTCGCGCCCGCCGCGCTGAAAAGCCAGGGAAAAAACACCCCGTTCAACGGCTACGAGATGCAGGGGCGCGTGCGCTACACCCTGCTTGACGGACAGATTGTTTATCAAGCGTAACCATTTTTCCCGATTCCGGTGCGTTCATCCGGATGGCTCGCTAAAACCTTAATTTTTTACCCTTGTAAATGCCATGAATCCACTTTTAGATTTCTCCGGTCTGCCGCGTTTCGCGGAGATTAAACCTGAACACGTTGCGCCTGCCATTGAAAAGCTACTGGCGGGAAACCGTGCGCTGATTGCGCGGCTGCTGGCCGATACGGCATCCCCTACCTGGCAGAATTTCGTCGTGCCGATGGAGGATGCGCATGAGCGGCTGTCGCGTGCATGGGGGCCGGTAGGTCACCTGAATTCGGTGATGAATTCCCCCGAATTGCGCGAGGCTTACAACACCACCTTGCCCGTGTTGACCCAGTATTACGCCGAACTGGGTCAAAATATTGATTTATTCAATAAATTCAAGAGGTTGCGTAATAGTGACGAATTTGCCTGTTTGAGCGCGACCCGCAAGCAGATTATCGAGAACGAGCTGCGCGATTTTCGTCTCGGCGGGGCGGAGTTGCCTGAAGACCAAAAGGCGCGTTATCTAAAAATTCAGGAACGCTTGTCCGAGTTGTCGTCGCGCTTTTCCGACAATTTGCTTGATGCGACCAACGATTTTTCGCTGGTGATGCAGAACGAAAGTGAGTTGGGCGGCTTGCCGGAAGATGTCTTGCAGACGGCACAGGAGGCGGCTAAGGCTGCCAATAAGACGGGCTGGCTGTTTACGCTGAAAGCGCCGTCTTATATGCCGGTGATGCAGTTTGCCGACAACCGCGATTTACGCGAAAAGCTGTATCGCGCCTATAGCACGCGCGCGTCGGAGTTTGGTGAGGCCAAGTGGGATAACACGCCGCTGATGGACGAGATCGTCGCGCTACGCGGTGAAGAGGCGCGGCTGCTGGGGTTTGCCAATTTTGGCGAGTTGTCGCTGGCGGCCAAGATGGCGGAAACACCGCAGCAGGTGGCGACGTTCATGCGCGAACTGGCGCAGCGTGCGCGGCCTTTCGCGGAAAAAGATCTGGCCGAAGTGCGTGAATTTGCGCGCAAGGAGCTGGGGCTGGAAGCGTTGCATTCGTGGGATTTTGCTTACGCCAGCGAGAAGCTGCGCGAGCAACGCTATGCTTTTTCCGAGCAGGAAGTGAAGCAGTACTTCCCCGAAGATGCCGTGCTGGCGGGTTTTTCCAAACTGGTTGCCACCCTGTATGGCTTGTATATCACCGCTTCCAGCGCACCCGTCTGGCACGATTCGGTGCGTTTTTTCGACATCCGCGACGAGCAGGATGCCCTGATCGGCCAGTTCTATCTGGATTTGTATGCGCGCAACAGCAAGCGCGGCGGGGCGTGGATGGACGACGTGGTGAGCCGCCGCCGTCTGGCAAGCGGTACGATCCAGACTCCGGTTGCGTATATAAATTGCAACTTTTCCGCACCGGTGGGCGGCAAACCTGCGGTGTTTAGCCACGACGAAGTTATCACCCTGTTCCACGAATGCGGCCACGGCCTGCACCATCTGCTCACCGAAGTGGAAGACCTGGGGGTGTCCGGCATCCGTGGCGTGGAATGGGATGCGGTCGAGTTGCCCAGCCAGTTCATGGAAAATTATTGCTGGGAGTGGGACGTGCTGCTGGACATGACGCGACATATAGAGAGCGGGGAGCCGCTGCCGCGCGCGTTGTTCGACAAGATGCTGGCGGCGAAGAACTTCCAGAGCGGGCTGCAATCGCTGCGCCAGATCGAATTTTCCCTGTTCGACATGCTGATGCACAGCGATTTCGAGGCGGGCGGCGGCAAGACGATATTGCAACTGCTGGACGCAGTGCGCGCCGAGGTGGCGGTGCTGGTTCCACCCGAATTCAACCGCTTCCCGAACAGCTTCGCACATATTTTTGCAGGCGGCTATGCGGCGGGCTATTACAGTTACAAGTGGGCGGAAGTGTTGTCCGCCGATGCCTACAGCCTGTTCGAGGAACACGGCGTACTCAATCCCGATGTCGGCGCACGCTTCCGCGCCGAGATACTGGCGGTCGGCGGCTCGCGTCCCGCGATGCAGTCGTTTGCCGCATTCCGTGGCCGGGAACCCAGCATGGAGGCGCTGTTGCGGCACAACGGCCTGACGGAAACGGCCTGATGAAGCTGGCGACCTGGAATGTCAATTCGCTGAAAGTGCGCCTGCCGCAGGTGCTGGACTGGCTGGCGGCGAATCCTATCGAGGTGCTGTGCTTGCAGGAAACCAAGCAACAGGATGCCGACTTTCCTGAAGATGAACTCTCGGCGGTGGGTTATCACAGCGTGTTTGCCGGGCAGAAGACCTACAACGGCGTGGCGATTTTGAGCCGCGAGCCCGGTGAAGACGTGCAAATTGGCATCCCTGGCTTTGCCGATGAACAAAAGCGCGTCATCGCCGCCAGTTATGGCGGGGTGCGGGTCGTCTGTGTCTATATCCCGAACGGGCAAAGCATTGATTCCGACAAGTATCAATATAAGCTGGGCTGGTTGCAGGCCTTACATGACTGGTTGAAACAGGAGTTGCTGCGCTACCCGAAGCTGGTGCTGCTGGGCGACTACAATATCGCGCCGGAAGACCGCGACGTGCATGATCCGGCGGCCTGGGTGGGCAACGTGCTGGTAAGTGAACCGGAACGCGCAGCCTTTCAGGCTTTGTTGGCGCTGGGTCTGCAAGACAGCTTCCGCCTGTTCGAGCAAGCCGAAAAATCCTTCAGTTGGTGGGATTACCGCATGATGGCGTTCCGCCGCAACAGAGGGGTGCGCATAGACCATATTCTCGTCAGCGACCCGCTGGCAGTGCTTTGCAAAAGCTGCATCATAGACAAAACCCCGCGCAAACTGGAAAGACCGTCTGATCACACGCCTGTGGTGGTGGAGCTGTAGTCGCGCGATTCATCGCCCCCCCATAATTGCCTGAGGTAACACAGGCTTTACCCGTGAATGCTTACTTGATGTCGGCAGATTTCGGAGGAGAGGGGGTGATGCGGATTATCCTAAAACCTTTTTCGTCCCTGAAAAATACAAAATAACCAAATAAATCAATAGTTTGCGCGTATTTAGCGATTCTCCCGTCAGTTGATGGCGTTAATCGTGATAGGGATTTGTTCGTTTTTTCGTGGACAAATGCTTTTTTCAGGATTCTTCGTAGGTTTTTACAGATAGTGATTGTCTTTGCTATCTGTTGCGCCACAAAACAGCGCTGCGCAGCATTTGTTGCGGATAACGGCGTGCAAGCGCTTCTTCAGTTAGCGTGGTGCTGGGTTTGGTTTTGTTGCGGGTGGTGTATCGGGTTCGACCATCATGCTGCCCTGCTTCCTTAACACGCGCACTCGGTCGCCGACCTTGAAGGTATCGGCTTTGCCGGGTTGCATGACATAAGTGCTTTGTTCCTTGTTATCCAGTTTTACCCATATTTCCAGCCCGGGGCGGGTGGCGATGCCGGCTTGCTGCCCGAGCGTGCCGCCGACTACCGTGCCGAGAACCGAGCCGACTACGGTGCCGCGTCCCCCACCCGTGTTGATGCCGCCCACTTGACCGAAGATGCTGCCAGCCATTGAACCTGCGCCAGAGCTGTTGTCCAGGTCAATCGGCGTGACGCTTTCGACTACGCCCAGTTCGATGATTTCCTTGGGTTTATTGTTGGCATTGACACCGTGCTGACCGCTGGCGCAACCGGTTAGCAGCAGGGCAAGGAAAAACAATAGTCGGCACATCATTTACAGTGTGATAGAAAAACCGAAGTGTTGCTTGAATTGCGCCATGATTTCGGCACGACTTGGCAGATGGTTTTGTCCGCCGCGACTGGCAATCTTGATCGAACCCATCAGTGATGCGAGGCGTCCTGTCGTCTCCCAATCCCAGCCCGCCTGAATCCCATACAGTAGCCCTGCGCGATAGGCATCGCCGCAGCCTGTCGGGTCAACCAGAGCCGCAGGTTTGGGAGTCGGGATAGCAATTTGTTTGCCGTCAGCGTAAATCATGGAACCATCGCCGCCCAGCGTGACGATCAGAGCGGTCACTGATTGGGCGATTTCGGTCAGCGTTTTGCCGGTTTTGTCTTGTAGCAGCTTGGCTTCGTAATCGTTCACTGTCACATAGGTGGCTTGGTCAATGAAACGCAGCAGATCAGGGCCGGAGAACATCGGCATCCCTTGACCAGGATCGAATACGAAGGGAACCCCTGCCGCGACAAATTGCTCGGCGTGTTCAATCATGCCGTCGCGCCCGTCGGGAGAAACGATGCCCAGTGTAACGCCGCTGGCATCATTGACTTTATTTCGTTCCGAAAAACCCATTGCGCCAGGGTGAAACGCGGTGATCTGGTTATCATCCAGGTCGGTGGTGATGAAGGCTTGACCGGTAAAGCTGTCCGGCACAGGGCGAATGTGCGTCTGGGCGATACCCAGTTTTTCCAGACGCTTGGCGTAGGGCGCGAAGTCATCGCCGACAGTCGCCATGATCAGAGGTTTGCCACCCAGTAATTGCAGGTTATAAGCGATGTTGCCCGCGCAGCCACCGTATTCGCGGCGCATTTCTGGTACCAGAAATGCTACGTTCAAGATGTGTATCTGTTCCGGGAGGATATGGTTTTTGAATTGGTCTTTGAACACCATGATGGTATCGAAAGCCATCGAGCCGCAAATGAGAGTATTCATGATGTCTGGTCGCCTGGAAATAATGGAGTGCAGATTATAACCGCGCTCGTGCTACTTGCGCGATGGCGCAACGGGCGGTCAGCGACTAAAAGTGACGTTTTACAGGTGTTTGCCGGGAATTTTGAGAGGGCGCAGAAAAGCGAATGCGGCGGGTGTTTTTTCCGGCAGGTCACGTCAGTGTCACACAAAAGAAAAAAGACCTAGGATTTTCATCCTAAGTCCTTAAATTCTTTGGTGGCCCGGGGCGGAATCGAACCACCGACACAAGGATTTTCAATCCTCTGCTCTACCGACTGAGCTACCAGGCCATTTTTAACATTGCTCAGGTTCTTTGCGCTGCCAGAAGCCTTGAGAGCGGCGCATTATACCCATTTCTTTTAAAACAGCAAGACAACAAATGACAAAACCCCGCCAAAGCGGGGTTTTGATGTTAAAAACATGACTGTCATTTTGCAAGGGACGACAAATCGCCCCTTCCAAATTACATCATGCCTTCCATGCCGCCCATGCCGCCACCCATACCGCCGGCAGCAGGCTTGTCTTCTGGCAATTCAGCAACCATGCAAGCAGTGGTCAGCATCAAACCGGCAACAGATGCCGCATTTTGCAATGCGGTGCGTGTCACTTTGGTCGGGTCAACTACGCCCATCGCCAGCATATCGCCGTATACGTCGGTTGCCGCGTTGTAACCATAGCTGCCTGAGCCTTCCAGCACTTTATTCACGACAACGGATGCTTCGCCGCCGGCATTTTGCACGATTGCGCGCAACGGGGCTTCCATGGCGCGCAACACAATGGTGATGCCTGCATCCTGGTCATGGTTGTCGCCTTTTAAGCCCGCAACCGCCGCCTTGGCGCGCAGCAATGCTACGCCGCCGCCAGGGACGATGCCTTCTTCAACTGCGGCACGGGTTGCGTGCAAGGCATCTTCAACGCGTGCTTTCTTTTCCTTCATTTCGACTTCGGTGGCAGCACCGACCTTGATGACCGCAACCCCGCCAGCCAGCTTGGCTTTGCGTTCTTGCAGTTTTTCCTTGTCGTAGTCGCTGGTGGATTCTTCGGCTTGCTTGTTGATTTGGGCGATACGACCCTTGATCGCGTCTTCATGGCCTGCGCCATCAATGATGATGGAGTTGTCTTTGCCCACTTCGATGCGCTTGGCTTGGCCCAATTCTTCCAAGGTTACTTTTTCCAGTGTCAGGCCGACTTCTTCGGCAATTACCGTACCGCCTGTCAGAATCGCGATGTCTTCCAGCATGGCCTTGCGACGGTCGCCAAAGCCGGGAGCCTTGACGGCAACAGTCTTCAGGATGCCACGGATGTTGTTCACCACCAGAGTTGCCAGTGCTTCACCATCTACGTCTTCAGCGATGATCAACAAGGGACGACCAGCCTTGGCGACTTGCTCCAGTACCGGTAGCAGGTCACGGATATTGGAAATCTTCTTGTCATGCAACAGGATGAACGGATTTTCCATCAGAGCCAGCTGACGATCCTGGTTGTTGATGAAATAAGGTGACAGGTAGCCGCGATCAAACTGCATCCCTTCGACGATGTCCAGTTCGTCTTCCAGACCGGAACCATCTTCGATCGTGATAACGCCTTCCTTGCCGACTTTATCCATCGCTTCAGCGATTTTGTCGCCGACTGCGCTGTCCGAGTTGGCGGAAATGCTGCCGACTTGAGCGATTTCCTTGCTGGTGGTGCAGGGCTTGGAAAGTTTCTTCAGCTCGGCAACAGCTTCGATCACTGCCTTGTCAATACCGCGTTTCAGATCCATCGGGTTCATGCCGGCGGTTACGAACTTCATGCCTTCCATGACGATGGATTGAGCCAATACGGTCGCGGTCGTGGTGCCGTCACCGGCTACATCGGAAGTCTTGGAAGCGACTTCCTTGACCATTTGCGCGCCCATATTTTCAAACTTGTCTTTCAGTTCGATTTCCTTGGCGACAGATACGCCATCCTTGGTGATGGTCGGTGCGCCGTAGGAGCGATCCAGTACGACATTACGGCCTTTAGGGCCGAGCGTTACTTTAACTGCATCGGCCAGAATGTTTACGCCGACTACCATCTTGGCACGAGCTGCCTCGTGAAATTTTACGTCTTTAGCTGCCATGTTTTATTCTCCTAAACTTATTTAAAACCGTCATTCCGGACTTGATCCGGAATCCAGCCATCATAAAGAATTCCCGCAGGGAATACCCGACTTAGGCTTCAACTACGCCGATGATGTCATCTTCGCGCATGGTCATGTATTCCTGACCGTCCATTTTGAAGGATTGCCCTGCATATTTGCCGAACAACACGCGGTCGCCGACTTTAACGCTCATGGCTTGCAACTTGCCATCGTTGTTCACCTTGCCGTTACCCACGGCGACGATTTCGCCTTGATCTGGTTTCTCGGTAGCCGCATCTGGAATCACGATGCCGGAAGCAGTCTTGCGCTCTTCTTCCATACGTTTAACGATGACGCGATCGCTTAAAGGACGAACTTTCATACTTATATCTCCTGAATCAAGGGGTTGAATTAAATACCAGGAGTCTGTCGGACTTGAAGAGTCGTAGCGAAAATTTGGCTGGGCGAGGGCAGATTTTGCTGGTTTCGCAGGTCAATAGTTATTCTATTGACCAAGAAAACGGTGAAATATGCGCCGTTCAGGTGAATTTGCAGTAGATTTCCTTTAAGTCCGACAGACTCCCAGGGAGGGAGATAGAATCATCCGCTCGCAGGGGCTAACAATGGGGATAGCCCCCCGCGATTTCAAGGGCGAATGAAAAATTTATTTTATAACCGTATTGATGGCAGGAAGGGCAATTTTATTGTCTTTGCTGAACTGGTAGTCATGAAAGATATGTTCGGCACTCAAAATTTGATAGGTACCATCTTCATTGCGATGCGTGGTGTCCTTGAGGCGATAAGTGTAATGCCCGCAAGTCCAGCAATCGTAATTTCGCATATGGGTACACAAGCAGGTTTTTTCCAACACGGAAATTTTCTTGGCATCGGGATTGAGCGCCACCACCTTGTTGTAAGCATCAATATAGGCGCAGCCACCGTTACCATCGAGCAGATAACCGTAAGCCTCGCAGTTCGGACGTACCCCCGCCCCGATAGATGGGCTGGTGCTGATCATGCGCATCGGATAACCGGTAGGGGAAGTGGTGTTCACCTCCATCTGATCTTCGGTTGCCTTGTAATATTCCTGCTGAACTTTTTCGGGAATGCCACATTCCTCGGAAACCGTAAAGCGGGTCGCCACCTGAATGGCCGCACAACCACTTTCCAGAAAATTAGTCGCGTCTGTGCCGGTAAAAATACCGCCAGCGGCGATGACTGGAATATCCAGATGTTCGGCTTTCATGTAGGCAATTATTTCCGCCACGATGGTATGCAAATCGTATTGTGCCCAGTCCATACCGAAACCCAGATGACCCCCTGCCAACGGGCCTTCGACCACCACAAAGTCAGGCAAACGGCTCAAGCGCGCGGTCTTGCGCAAGAACAGAATCAAGGCGCGCAACGATGAAACGATGATACCCAGCTTGGCATCCCGGAAGCGCGGATTATCCTTCATTAGTTCGAACGAACCGAGATGCAGGCCGGCACTCAGGGTGATGCCATCAATCCCCGCATCCAGCGCGCCATTGAGCCGCACGCGCAGCGTTTCGCGCGGCAGGTTCATGGTCAGTTTTTCCATGCAGTTGACGAAAATCATCCCTTTGCCGCGTTTGGCTTCCATGGTTTTGCTCACATGCAAACGGGTGGACTCGGCGACTTGCGCCAAGTCAAATTGCACGATGGACTTATCTGCCTTATGGATGTTGAGTTTGTATTGTTTTTGCTTGTCGCTGACGAACTTGGTCTTGTAGCGGCGATCGGTCACCGTCGGCAACATCGCGTCGGAAATATGCCCGATCCCGCCCAGACGCGACACTTCCAAAGCTAATTCGGCGGTGGAAATATCCACCCCCATCCCCCCTACAATAATCGGTACTATTTCACGTTTGCCAAAGCGCAAGCGAAAATCATCAACACATTTCATTACTGCCATCCTCCAACGGTCGCCCTGGATTTTATAATCAGAGCGTTATAAATAATTATGTTCTGTAAACATAAGGTGCGCAGAATGCCACAGATAGGCTAATACTCAAAGCAAAGCCCACATAGTCGCAATGATATTGTCGAAAAATGCGTACCTTATCCTGTCACCAAGCGCACAACACCTATCAACGGAGAGTTGAATGTCGGCCAATAAGTACAAATAGCCCTCTAACATTGTATCCACTCAACCCGCATCGAAACCCGATCACCATAGTGGCGCTTCAGCGTTGCCGCCACACCATCCCCTACCTCATTGCCCCCTCGCTAACGCTCTCCCCCTTGAAGGGGGAGGAATCTACTCCATCCCCTTCAAGGGGAGGGTTGGGGTGGGGATGGGGTGGAGCTGACATCGTGATGAGCGGTAATTTATGATTTCCTATCCCCATAACAACAGTTAACGACGACATAGCTTTTTTGAATTCACGCAACGGCAAGTTCATGCAAACAGGGCTGATATAATGCGCGCCATGACGAAAACGCCACAACACTCACCGACCGAACAAGAAACACCCCATCGGCTTTGCGCCGTGGAAAGAAATTGAAAATTACTCACCACCACCGAGGGGGTCGCAAATTGTGACGACCCAATGCAAAGACATTGGGACTGCGAATGAACAAGGAGATTGGCGATGACTGACAAGCAAGCACACGTTGTGATGGCAAACATCGAATCGAAGATTCTGTTCATCCGTGGGCAGAAGGTCATGCTGGACGCAAACCTTGCAGAACTTTATGAAGTGGAAACCAAGGAATTAAATCGTGCGGTGAAACGCAATTTTGAACGATTTCCCGATGACTTCATGTTTCAGCTATCCGCCGAAGAGTTTGACAACTTGAGGTTCCAATTTGGCACCTCAAGATGGGGAGGTCGTCGTTATCCACCCTACGCCTTCACCGAACAAGGTGTGGCGATGCTCTCCAGCGTATTGCGCAGCAGTCGCGCTATTCAGGTCAACATCGCTATCATGCGTACCTTCGTGCAACTTCGACAAATGCTATCCACCAACGCCGAGCTATCGCGCAAACTGATGGCGATGGAAAAGAACTACGACATCAAATTCAAAGCCATCTTTGAGGCCATCCACCAACTGATGACACCCGCCGACCCGAACAAGAAACACCCCATCGGCTTCGCGCCGTGGGAAAAGAAATGAAGAATGTGCGGCGAAGCGTTCAGGCCGGTGAGGACATTCAAGTTTCAGCTTGCCGGTGCAACTGAATTATGAGCGGCCAAAACTATTTCTAACTCATTGATTAAATAGATAACTTTTCGATGCAGCAACCCTCAACTTCCAACGACGATCTCGTCAGCCGCAGCCTGTCCGCCGTCTGGCATCCCTGTTCGCAGATGAAGCAGTACGAAACCTTTCCGCTGGTGCCGATTGCGCGTGGGCGGGGGGCATGGCTGTATGACTTTGATAATAAACGCTATTTGGATGCGGTCAGCTCGTGGTGGGTGAATCTGTTCGGCCACTGCAACCCGCGCATCAACGCCGCCATCCGCGCCCAGTTGGAAACGCTGGAGCATGTCATGCTGGCGGGCTTCACCCACGAGCCGGTGGTGCAACTTTCCGAACGGCTGCGCGCACTCGCGCCGCTGGGGCATTGCTTCTATGGTTCGGACGGCGCATCGGCTACTGAAATCGCGCTCAAGATGAGCGCGCATTACTGGCGCAACACAGGCAAGCCGGACAAGACGCAGTTCATCAGTCTGCAAAACAGTTACCACGGCGAGACGCTGGGCGCGTTGTCGGTCACGGATGTCGCACTGTTCCGCGATGCCTACGGCGCGCTGATCCGCCAGCAGGCGACGGTGGTTAGCCCGGACTGGCGAAATGCCGAAACGGGCGAAACCGCCGAGGCTTTTGCGCTGCGCTGCGCAGAGGCGCTGGAAGCTCATTTGCAACAGCACCACGCACAGCTTGCCGCCTTTATCATCGAACCACTGGTGCAGGGTGCGGCGGGCATGGCGATGTATCACCCAGTTTATCTGCGCCGGGCGCGCGAGCTGTGCGACCAGTATGGCGTGCATCTGATCGCGGACGAAATCGCCGTTGGCATGGGCAGGACAGGAACGATGTTCGCCTGCGAACAGGGGGGGATTTCCCCTGATTTCCTGCTGATTTCCAAAGGCATTACTGGCGGCTATCTGCCGCTGTCCATCGTGATGACGACGGACGACATCTATCAGGCGTTTTATGCCGACCCGACCGCGCGCGGGTTTTTGCATTCGCATTCCTATACTGGCAATCCGCTGGCTTGTCGGGCTGCCCTTGCGACGCTGGATATTTTTGAAGAGGACGATGTACTGAACGCCAACCGCGCCAAGGCTGACTATTTCAACCGCATCGCCCAGCCCTTGCGTGAACATCCGTCAGTGAAGAATTGGCGTAATAGCGGCATGATCTGGGCGTTCGAGGTGGAATCAATGCACGCCGATTTCGCGCAACGCTGCTTCGCGCTGGGGCTGCAACATGAACTATTGCTGCGTCCGATGGGGAAAACGGTGTATTTCATGCCGCCTTACATTATCAGCGAAGAAGAAATGCAACTGCTGGTTACCCGCACTTTAATTGTCATCGAAGCACTCAGATGAGCATGACGGTCAGTTTAACGTGAAGCACACGAAGCGACGAATCGTACCACTCGCCCTCTGGGAGAGGGGGGGCGGGGGTGAGGGAACGGGCATGGCGTGTTTCATTATCAGGGGTGGCAATATGCCATGCCCGTTAGAGGCGCTGATTAAACTTTTTTACAGCTTGCTGTTCGCATTCTTTCTGATCGCCCATGCCCGAGCCGAGGCACTTCCCCCATCCGTCAGGGAAGCCCTGCTAAAGGCCGACGTCCCTGAATCTGCGGTATCCATCGTGGTGCAGGAAGTCAATCAGACGCGACCGCTGTTGCACCTTAACGAGGCTTGGCCGATGAATCCCGCCTCCACCATGAAGTTGCTCACGACTTTTGCGGGGCTGGAGTTGTTGAGCCCGGCGTACCAGTGGAAGACCGAGGCGTATCTGGATGGTCGGCTGGAAAACGGCGTGTTGCAGGGCGATTTGGTGTTCAAGGGCTATGGCGACCCAAAATTCACCATCGAACAATTCTGGCTGTGGTTGGCGGAATTGCGGGCGCGGGGCTTGCGCGAGATACGCGGCGATCTGCTGCTGGATCGCCGCTTTTTCGAGTTGCCGCCCGGCAGCGATCGGTCCTTCGATAGCGATACGGTGCGTGCCTACAACGTCAGCCCCGATGCGTTGCTGCTCAATTTCAATACCCTGCACCTGCGCTATAGGCCGGAAAACGGGCGTTTGCGGGCGATTGTTGAGCCGCCGATTGATGGAATTATTATTGATAATCAATTGGTTACAAAATACACCGAAAGTTGCGACAACTGGGATGACACTATCCTGGTGCAGGCAACGGACGAGCGATTGCTGCTGCAAGGCGGCTATCCGGCGGAATGCGGCGAGCGCGAACACAATCTCAGCGTGCTGTCACATACTCGCTACGTCGAGGCCGTGTTCCGCGCCGTGTGGCAACAACTGGGCGGCAGTTTCAGCGGCAAGGTACGCGATGGCGTGGTGCGCCAGGAGGCGCAATTGTTCGCCACCCATCGCTCCGAGCCGCTCAGTCAGCTCATCCGCGACATCAACAAATTCAGCAACAACGTCATGGCGAGGCAGTTGTTCCTGACGCTGACGAGCGCAGGTGAACCGGCGGCCATCGCCAGTATTCCGCGCAGCAGCGCCGCAATGCGTGACTGGCTGACAAAAAAAGGACTGGATTTCCCGGAACTGGTTCTGGAAAACGGCTCGGGTTTGTCGCACCAGGAACGCATCAGCGCGGCGCATATGGCGCAACTGCTGCAAAGCGTAACCGAGAGTCCTTTCAGCGCCGAACTGGTCGCCTCATTGCCGATTCTGGGTGTGGATGGCTCGGTCAAAAAGCGTTTAAAAACCAGCCCCGCCGCCAGTCACGCCCATCTCAAAACTGGCACGCTGGACGGGGTAAAGACCCTGGCGGGATTTGTGCAAGCTCGTTCAGGCAAACAATGGATCGTGGTATTTTTCATCAACCACCCGAACGCGAAGCGCGCCCAAGCGGCGCAGGACGCGCTGATCGAGTGGGTGCAAGGGTCGTGACAACGGATTTCGCCGCATACAAAACCGCCTGCGTTGAGCGCAGGCTGGTCAGGGGATGTCGGCGAGGACTGATGAAACAACTAGCCATTCGACTAAGCTGGCAAACGACACCAGCCAAGTCGCTGGTTATCCTGAATCCGGCAGTTAAAGCGAATGTGGGTGCGAATTCATTCGCACATTCATCAAGTTAAGTGCGAATGAATTCGCACCCACAAATACCATTCAAGCACTTGAAATGACTAATAAACTTTACTGAACTGCTGTTTCTAGGGTTATGTCTGAGCGTAGCGAGTTCCGCAGCCGCCTGACCAGTCGAGCAACGGAGGGTACGCCGTAGGCGCGGCAAACCGGGGTCGCCTTTTCTTCGGTTTTGGTGTTGATTGTCGCTGCTTCCACTCTTCGACAGGCTCAGGGCGAACGGCAGGCTTACAACCCCAACTCCCCCCACATCGCATCCACTTTTGCCTTGACCGCCTCGTCCATGACGATGGGCGTACCCCATTCCCGGTTGGTTTCACCCGGGAATTTGTTGGTGGCATCCAGCCCCATTTTGCCGCCCAGGCCGGATACGGGGCTGGCAAAGTCCAGATAATCAATCGGCGTGTTCTCAACCAGCAACGTGTCGCGCACCGGATCCATGCGGGTGGTGATTGCCCAGATGACTTCCTGCCAGCTGCGGATGTCTATGTCGTCGTCCACCACGACGATGAATTTGGTGTACATGAACTGGCGCAAGAAACTCCAGATGCCGAACATGACGCGTTTGGCGTGTCCGGGATATTGCTTCTTGATAGAGACCACCGCCATGCGGTAGCTGCATCCTTCCGGTGGCAGATAAAAATCCACAATCTCAGGAAATTGTTTTTGCAGCAGCGGCACGAACACTTCGTTGAGCGCCACGCCCAGCATGGCGGGTTCGTCGGGCGGTTTGCCGGTGTAGGTGGAATGGTAAATCGGGGCGCGGCGCATCGTGATGCGTTCTATGGTGAACACTGGGAACTTGTCCTGCTCGTTGTAATAACCAGTGTGATCGCCATAAGGCCCTTCCAAGGCCAATTCATCAGGATGAATCACGCCTTCCAGCACGATTTCAGCGGAGGCGGGAACTTGTAAATCGCTGCCCAAGCATTTCACTAGCTCGGTCTTGGCACCGCGCAGCAACCCGGCGAACTGATATTCGGACAAGGAATCCGGCACGGGTGTGACCGCACCCAGTATCGTCGCGGGGTCGGCGCCAATGACCACAGCAACCGGGAAAGGCTGCCCCGGATTCTTCTGGCAGTGCTCGCGAAAATCCAGTGCGCCGCCGCGATGCGCCAGCCAACGCATGATGACTTTGTTGGGCGCGATGACCTGCTGGCGATAAATCCCTAAATTCTGGCGCGACTTGGCAGGTCCTCGCGTCACCACCAGACCCCAGGTAATCAGCGGCGCGATGTCGCCCGGCCAGCAGTGCTGAATCGGTAGTTTGGACAAATCCACTTCAGCCCCTTCCCAAACCACCTCCTGACAGGGTGCGCGGGATACGACTTTAGGCGACATGCTCAACACTTGCTTCAATATCGGCCATTTTTCCCATGCGTCTTTCAAGCCTTTGGGCGGCTCAGGTTCTTTAAGATAAGCCAGCAACTTGCCCACTTCGCGCAAGGCTTGTGTGCTTTCCTGCCCCATGCCGAGCGCCACGCGGCGCGGCGTGCCAAACAGGTTGGCAAGAACAGGCATGGCGCTTTTCTGCATTCCGGGCCCGATCACATTCTCGAACAGGATGGCAGGTCCCTGCGCGCGCAACACCCGGTCGCAGATTTCCGTCATTTCCAAGTGGGTGGAGACGGGTGCGGTGACGCGTTTCAATTCGCCGAGCTTTTCCAGTTGCGCGATGAAATCGCGCAGGTCGTGATATTTCATTTATTCGCCCATGTGAATCAAACGTTTCAATAATATTTTGCTTCGCCTTCCGGCCTGGTCTTGAAGCGTTTGTGCAGCCAAAAATATTGCTCCGGCATTTCCAGTATGCGCTGCTCGATAAATGCGTTCATGCGCCGCGCGTCGGCTACAGCATCCCCGCTGGGATAATTTTCCCACGCCGGATAAAAAGTCAGCACATAGCCCGCCCCGCCGGGCAATACGCGGGTGATGCAAGGCACAACTTTAGCGCCGGTCATCTGCGCGATGCGCGACACCGAGGTCATGGTCGCGGCGGGTACGCCAAAAAACGGCACGAATACGCCATCCTTGATGCCCTGATCCTGATCCGGCGGGTAGATGAACGGCATTCCCTCGCGCATCCCCTTGATAATCGGGCGTAAGCCCTGCTGGCGCGAATAGAGGTGCTGGTGGCGGAAACGGGCGCGCTTCTCCAGCAGCAGCTGGGTCATGTAGGCGCTCTTCTGGTTGGCGTACATGCACACTGTGTCGGTTTGCTGCGCTATCCACTGCCCGCCCGCGTCCATGCCGACGAAATGCGGCGTGAGCAAAATGGCCGACTGGCCTTTAATCGCCTCGAAATGCGCCAGTCCTTCAACGCGGATCAGGCTGCGGATGCGCTCAGGTGTTGACCACCAAAGGATGCTGCGCTCGACCAGACCGCGCGCGAATAGCCTGAAATGATCGCGCAATAATTGTCTGCGCGCCTGTTCGCTCATTTCCGGGAAACACAGCTTCAGGTTGATAGCGCCGACATGACGGCGTTCAGCCGCCAGAACATAGAGCAGCGAACCGATGCCGTTGCCTATTGCCGCGATGACCCACAAAGGCAAAAAATGGATCAACCACAGGATAAAAACGCCGAGTCGCATTACGCCTCACCTGCTGTATTGGGCGGCAATACGCCGTCCGGTACCTTATAGCGGTTATAGCTCCACAGATATTGCGCCGGGAAGGCGCGTATCAGGCGTTCGAGCGCTGCGTTAATCTGGCGCGCAACGGATTGTTCAAAATCCAGCGCCAAAGGTTCAAAGCGTATGACGTAACCCTGGCCCGTGTCTTGCCGTTCGGCACTGACCAGCAGCACGGCAGCACCGCTGGCTTCTGCCAATCTGCCTGCCAGCGTCATGGTATAGGCGGGACGATTGAAGAAATCCACCCATTCCCCTTCCCCCTGACTGGGAGCCTGGTCGGGCAACATCCCGATCGCTTCGCCGCGTTTGAGCGCCTTGAATAACAGGCGCACGCCGCTCATATCCGCTTTGGCCAGCTTGGCCTGACCGCGCTCGCGACCGCTGCGCATCACGCCTTCCAACCATTGCAGTCGGGGGGGGCGATATAAAACGGTCAGCGGTGCATGTCGCGCCATATACAGCGCGCACATCTCGAAACACCCCAAGTGCGGTGTCAGATATATGATGCCGCGCCCCGCCGCCTGTGCCGCCTCGACATATTGCAGACCTTCGCAAGCGCGCACGCGGGATAGCACTTCGTCGTAAGTCCGCCCCCACACCCAGGGTAGTTCGGTAATCGCCTTGCCCGCTTCGGCGATGGTTGCGGACAACAGTCGCTGCCCCGCAGCATCCTCCAGCGAAAAACCGGCCTGCCGCAAGTTTTCCCGCATCCGCGCCGCATACTGAGCGGACAGCGTGTAAGTCAACCGGCCGAGCAACGCCCCCAGACTGTGCAACACGCCCAGCGGCAAGCAGGATAAAAAACGATAAATGATTTTGAAGAAAAATGTAGTCACGGGGGGAGGTTACCAAGTTTTACGCATTTTGCGAGGTTTTGCACCATCTGCCAGCGCTTGCATATTCTGCTAAAATGCGCGCCTTTCAATTTTTTAACGACGAACGGACGACCATGAGCGAATTTCTGTTTACTTCCGAATCTGTATCCGAAGGCCATCCTGACAAGGTTTCAGATCAAATCTCCGATGCCATTCTGGACGCGATTCTAGCGCAAGACCCGTATGCACGGGTAGCCGCCGAAACATTAACCAATACGGGTCTGGTCGTTCTGGCAGGTGAAATCACCACCACCGCCAATGTTGACTACATCCAGGTCGCGCGCAACACCCTCAAGCGCATCGGCTACGACAACACCGAATACGGCATAGATTACAAGGGCTGCGCGGTATTGGTGGCTTACGACAAGCAAAGCCCGGACATCGCGCAAGGCGTGGATCGCGCCTCTGACGACTTTTTGAATCAAGGCGCGGGCGACCAAGGCCTGATGTTCGGTTACGCTTGCGACGAAACGCCAACCTTGATGCCGCTGGCGATTTATCTGGCGCATCAAGCGGTGCAGCGCCAGTCACAATTGCGCCACGATGGCCGCCTGTCCTGGTTGCGTCCCGATGCTAAATCACAAGTGACCATACGCTATGTTGACGGCAAACCGCATTCCATAGACACCGTGGTGCTTTCCACGCAACACGCGCCGGAAATGACCCTGGAAGCGATTCGCGAAGCGGTGATTGAAGAAATCCTCAAGCCTATCCTGCCCAAGGAATTGATCAAGGGCAACATCAACTATCTGGTCAACCCGACCGGACGTTTCGTGGTCGGCGGCCCGCAAGGCGATTGCGGTCTGACTGGGCGCAAGATTATTGTGGACACCTATGGTGGCGCAGCCCCGCACGGTGGTGGTGCATTCTCCGGTAAAGACCCTTCCAAAGTGGATCGTTCCGCCGCTTACGCGGGGCGTTATGTGGCTAAAAATATCGTTGCCGCAGGATTGGCCAGCAAGTGTCTGGTGCAAGTTTCCTACGCCATCGGCGTGGCGAAGCCGACCAGCGTGATGGTGGACACTTACGGCACGGGCAAAATTTCCGATGACAAGCTGACTGAATTGGTGTTGCGCCATTTCGATTTGCGTCCAAAAGGCATCGTCAATATGCTAGACCTGTTGCGCCCTATCTATGAAAAAACCGCCGCTTACGGCCACTTTGGCCGTGAAGAACCGGAATTTACCTGGGAACGCACCGACAAGGCCGCCGCCTTGCGCGCCGATGCGGGGCTGTAGAGCCTAAGCACAGCGCCATGTCGGGGGTTGAGTAAAGTACCGATGCATCAGCGACACTGAAAAGAACGGCATCCAGATTTAGTTTGGGATGCCGTTCTTTTTTGCCTTAGAATCTGACATTACTTGATGCCGTAGAAAACTTCATGATTAAGCGTATTGCCGTCGAACAATTGCGTTTAGGCATGTTCATCCACGAATTAGGCTGTGCGTGGATGGACCATCCGTTCTGGCGCAAAACCTTTCTGCTGGATGAACCTAAAGACCTGCAAATCATTTTGTCCGCTCAGATTAAGTGGATAAAAATAGATACCGCACAGGGTCTTGATGTCGCGAACGCGAGTGTTGCTGATGTGGGGGGCGACGAAGATCGGGAATCCGTCACCGAAACCGTTGCCATCACACCCGCGCAAGATGCTCCCGTCGCCAAGACGGCGCAACGCCGCAGCGTTAGTCAGGAAGCGGCACAGGCGGTAAAAATCTGCGCAAAATCCAAACAGGCCGTTGCTTCGATGTTTGGTGAGGCGCGCATGGGTCGTGCGCTTAATTGCGACGACGCGCTTCCTCTGGTTGAAGAAATCTCCAATTCGGTACTCAGGAATCCCGATGCGCTCATCAGCCTGGCTCGGCTAAAAAACAAGGACGATTACACCTACATGCACTCGGTTGCGGTCTGCGCACTGATGGTGGCGCTGGCCAGACGACTGGGTTTGAACGAAGCCCAAACCCGCGAAGCAGGCTTGGCCGGATTGTTGCACGATATAGGTAAGATGATGATTCCTATGGAAATTTTGGACAAGCCCGGCAAGCTGACCGATGCGGAATTTGCCATTGTGAAAAATCACCCCAGCGAGGGGCACAAGATGCTGCTGGAAGGCAGCGGGGTGAGCGAGGTCGCACTGGATGTCTGCCTCCATCACCACGAAAAGGTGGATGGCACAGGCTACCCCGAACACCTTGGCGACCAACAAATCAGCCTGTATGCCAAGATGGGCGCGGTGTGCGATGTGTATGACGCGATTACCTCCAACCGCCCCTACAAGAGTGGCTGGGAACCTGCCGAATCCTTGCGCCGCATGGCGGAGTGGCGCAACGGTCATTTCGACCAGCGAATTTTCGAGGCCTTTGTGCGCAGTGTCGGCATCTACCCGATAGGCTCGCTGGTACAACTCAAATCGGGATGCCTGGCTGTGGTCATCGCGCAGACAACGAACTCTCTGCTCACGCCGATGGTGAAAATATTTTTTTCCACCCGCGCAAATTGCCGGATTCAACACGAAATAGTGGACTTGTCGCTGGCGGGCTGCCAGGACAAGATTACCTCTTTTGAGGACCCGGCAAAGTGGGGCATCACCGATATTCATGAGTTGTGGAGTGGCGTAGCCGATACCTCCTGGTGAAGCAGAGGCTTGCCAATAAACCGGAACATCTTTTGCAAAAAACTTTTTTCATTTATAATCCGCGACCTCCGAGGGGTGCTGCAGCGGGTTTGATTCTCATTCCCCCGTCAGGCTCGGATCAGTTTACGTTCTAACCGCACCCATTCATTAACTTTTATGAATGGAGTTGGGTATGAACACAGCAACACAGGATTATGTTGTCGCAGATATGTCCCTCGCAGCCTGGGGACGCAAGGAACTGGCGATTGCCGAAATTGAAATGCCCGGCCTGATGGCGATTCGCAATGAATACGCTGCCAGTCAGCCTTTGAAGGGCGCGCGTATCACAGGCTCGCTGCATATGACGATTCAAACAGGCGTGCTGATCGAAACGCTGACCGCCCTGGGCGCTGAAGTGCGCTGGGCTTCCTGCAACATCTATTCCACGCAGGATCACGCCGCCGCCGCCATCGTCGAAACGGGCGTACCCGTGTTTGCGGTCAAAGGCGAGTCACTGACCGACTACTGGGATTACACTCATCGTATCTTTGAATGGACTGACGGTGGCCTGTCCAACATGATTCTGGACGACGGCGGCGATGCGACCTTGTTGTTGCATCTGGGCGCGCGTGCTGAAAAAGAGGCATCGCTGTTGAACAATCCTTCTTCCGAAGAAGAGATTTGTTTGTTCAATTCCATTAAAGCAAAGTTGGCGACCGATAAGACCTGGTACTCCACACGACTTGCCGCCATCCTTGGCGTGACTGAAGAAACCACCACCGGCGTACACCGTCTGTATCAAATGTTTGAACGTGGCGAACTGAAATTCCCGGCGATCAACGTCAACGATTCCGTCACCAAGTCCAAGTTCGACAATCTGTATGGCTGCCGCGAATCGCTGGTTGATGGCATCAAGCGCGCCACCGATGTGATGATTGCTGGCAAGATCGCCGTCATCGCGGGTTACGGCGACGTGGGTAAAGGCTGCGCACAAGCCATGCGCGCGCTGTCGGCACAAGTATGGGTCACGGAAATTGACCCGATTTGCGCACTGCAAGCGGCGATGGAAGGCTATCGTGTGGTCACCATGGATTACGCCAGCGAGTTCGGCGACCTTTTCGTCACTACCACCGGCAACTACCACGTCATCACCCACGACCACATGAAGAAGATGAAGAATCAGGCCATCGTCTGCAACATCGGTCACTTCGACAACGAAATTGATGTCGCTTCGCTCAAGCAATACCAGTGGGAAAACATCAAGCCGCAAGTGGATCATGTGATCTTTCCTGATGGCAAACGTATATTGTTACTG